>UMKA01030028.1_pt1 | contig 24676 bp, 24 predicted proteins | sample 1966211 | NCBI WGS metagenome assembly UMKA01 (sample SAMEA4836165, study PRJEB28245) | human gut metagenome | biome: gut microbiome; material: fecal sample | place: Denmark | collected 2008
TCTCCCCTCAAATACCATACAAAAAGGTATCATAGATAAACCGATAATACACATAGAAATAAAAATATCACTTCTGTCATTTAAAAAGAAAATACCAAAAAAGATAACAAAAGGAATTGCCGCTAAAATCAAAAGCAAGGATAACAATGTTCTTTTTCCTATTCTTTTATCTTTTTTCATACTTCTTTCTATATACATCTGCTGCTTTTTTTCTGCCTGTGTATCCAAAAATCTACCTGAAAATAAAAACAAAAGTACAGAAATAATCATCTGTCCATACTGCCATGAAGTCATCTGAATATAACTATGTATAGTAAGATTGATAAAATCAATGGTGCGTCCCATTCTTTCATTAACAAAAACATTTCCTGCTCCAATTAATAGAAAAATAAATACAGGATGAAGTGCAGACATGAAAAACAAAATTTTCACCCATACTACACCTTTCTTTTTCATTTTATAAGAAACAATACCACAAACAAGCATAGCAACAATCAAAAAAACTGCTGTTACCTTTAAAATCTGCCCAATATTTTGAAGTATCTCCAACTCCTGTATCGTAAAAGCATCCATTTTTAGCTTTCCACCTTCTTGAATGCTTCTCTGTACATTCTGTATACATTCATCAAAATTCCAAAAGGTATAGGTTGTAGGTAATTTCGAATACTTCAAGACCGGTATGGAAATCCATGGCAGAAAAATCGTGCAGATTATCACAAAAATGCTTCCGTACACAGGCAGCATTGCCCATGTATCTACTCCTGTTGCCTGCTTCTTCTGCATGCCTTAATCACATCCTTTACTGTTACTGCATCAGGAAAAATCTGCCTTGCCATACGGTTTGCCGCCGTGGTGTAAAAGCTGTTTCCTGTAAAAAACTCTCTTGCCTCACATGAAGTTACAATACTTCCATCAAAAAACATCGCACACGTATCTCCATAAGAAGCACAAAACTCAATATCATGAGAAACCATTAAAATGGTAATGCCCTTTTCCTGTAACTTTCGAAAAATCCCAGCCAGCTTGTTTTTATAAAAACCATCCAACCCCTTAGTAGGTTCATCCAAAAGCAAAATCTGTGGTTCTAAAAGCAATACCTTTGCCAGTGCCGCCCTTTGTTGTTCCCCTCCACTTAAATCATAAGGATGTGCATGAAGAAGATGTCCAATTTCTGTATCTTCTACTACTCTTTCCACTCGTTTTTCATCCTCTTTATGACGAATAGGGGAAAATCCTCCTATCATTTCCCATAAATCTTCTTCTACTGAATTTCCAACAAAAAGGCTCTGAGGATTTTGTGGTAACACTCCTAAAAAATGATGAAACAGCTCCTTGTCGCTGATTTTACGAATATCTCTGCCATCTAACAATATTTTTCCTCTATAAGGTCTGTGAATACCGGAAAGTAAAGATAAGGTTGTACTCTTTCCTGTTCCGTTTCCACCCAAAATACAGAAAAGCTCCCCTTTTTTCACTTTCAAAGATAAATCCTTTACAATATCCTGTCCGTCTCTTTCATAACGAAACCAAAGTTCCTTTGCCTGTATCACATACTCCTGCTTTTCTTTCCTATTTGCAGATTTTTCTGCATTATCCTTTGTTTTTTCCCTTTCAGGCTCTGCTTTATAATGCTCTGACAACCAATTTCGTCCCTCGCATACAGTAAGGGGACACTCGCCTTCCTGACCTGTTCCGTTGTAAATCTGCACAGGACTTGGCATTGCAAGAAATAAATCATTGTCTGCCAGCGCTTTTCCTACCATACGGGGATTGTCAAAAAAGGTCTGCTTTCCGCCTTCCAATACCAGCACCTTGTCCGCCATTGGGAATACCTCTTCCAGCCTGTGCTCAATCATAATCACAGTAATTCCCAAATCCAGATTAATTTTTCGAATGGTAGACAAAAAATCACCTGCCGCAATAGGGTCCAGCTGAGAAGTAGGTTCATCAAGAACCAATACTTTGGGCTGCATTGCCATCACGGAAGCCAGATTTAAAAGCTGCTTCTGCCCTCCGGAAAGCTCTTCCACATTTTTAGAAAACCAATTCTGAATACCGAAAAAGCTTGCCATTTCTGCTACTCTTAAACGAATAGTCTGCTGGTCATATCCTAGATTTTCCACTCCAAAAGCCAGCTCATGCCATACTTTATCTGTTACAATCTGATTATCAGGACTTTGCAGTACATAGCCAATTTCAGCTGACTGTGTACGCATGGAAACTCCTTCTAACCTCTCTCCACAAAATAAAATTTCCCCTTCTCTTTTTCCGTAAGGGCTTAAAACTGTTTTAAAATGACGCATCAGAGTTGTTTTTCCACAACCTGACTTTCCGCATATTACCACGAACTCTCCCGGTTCAATGGATAAATGGATATTCTCAATTGCCGGCTTTTCTGCGTCCGGGTAAGTAAATGTTAAATTTTTGATTTCAAATAGTGCCATTTTACATCCTCTGCTAAATTTATAATAATTGGAAGGAAACATAAAATTCCATAAAAAATATAAATCATTATCGCCCACAAAGTGTTCTCATTCATCACTAAAGTAGGATAATACAAAAAGTAAACTTGTTTCGTTACAATTCCTCCCAAAATCACACTGCCAAACACAAGTAAGACAGAAAAGAATATTCTGTCTCTTGTGTCAAAGCGATAAATAGAAAAGTTATTTCTTCCTCTTAATCCATATCCACGGGAACGCATGGAGTCTGCGGTTTCCACAGAGTTTTCCAGCGCCCACGTTGTCATCACGGACAAAATTTTCATGCCATGCTTTGCCCTTATCAATACATTTCCATTGGTAACATCACGTCCAATACATTTCTGTGCATCGGATACTTTCGTTATCTGATTTTTGAATTTGGGAACAAATCGAAGCACCATAGAAAAAATCAATGACATTGCCGGAATTGCTTTTCCAAATAAATAGATAAACTTATCTGATGTCATTACCACCTGATAACAGGAAAACCAATTCAATACGCTCACCAACATAATACCAGCTGCAAGTCCATAAAGAATTGACTCTAATGTAAGAGGATTTCCATTTTTCAGGTACATAATTAAAGTAACTCCCTGATGGTTAAATAAAGGATTGATTGCCGCTGATATAAGAAATACCGGCAGCATCATCCAAAGTGCTGTTTTCAGTGCCTTCCACTTTTTTAAATAAATATAATATGCCATGCCTCCCATACAGGATAATCCTAAAAATACAGGATGCATGATAAACATTGAATATCCGATTACCAGTACAAAATAAACAAAATTAATAATCGGATGATAACTTGAAAAATTGTCTTGTTTCATAATTACTCCGGCCAGGTCTGTCCTAAATCACGACCTAAATCACATGTATAGTTCCATTTTATCACATCGCCCGGCTGCACAATATAACGACTACAACCATAATTCGGGTACCAGCCATTTACCTCATACATCCAACCAGACCAACGCCCGCAGTCAAATTCATAAAGGTTGTTAATTCCCTCTACATAAGCGCTGTTATATTTTGGAGTAAAGCTGGACTCCATGTGAATACGATTATTCTTCATCTCTCTTTGCAGTACATCAAAAACAGACTCCCCTTCATAGAAGGTTACTTCTCTTTCACTATAAATCACACCGTCCTTTGGAACTAAAGACTCTTTTCCCTCTGTGAGATTTTCCATATTGTCTAAAATGGTACTGCATGAAACACTGAGATAACAGGTATATTCCTTATCTTTATCAATATCTACTGTTCCCGGCTCTACCGGCTTTTGCTGTCCTTCCGGTACAGGCTGTGTATGATATTGGTCTTCCTCTTTATCTGTTCCGTCACTGTAAGTCACACCGCCCACTGCGCCGTTTTGCTGTTTCTGTGTTTCCTTTTTTTCCTCATATTTAGAATAATCAACGGTTTCATCCTCCGCAGACTCCACATCTAAATATTCCTCTTCTTCTGAAGCTGGTGTTTCCTTCTCTGTTTCCTCTGTCTCTTTTGTTTCTTCTTTCTTTTCTTCTTCCATCCAATCATCGCTTTTTTCCTGTTTCTGATTGGGGTTATCCAGCTTCGTTGTCCCGCAGCCTGTTACAGGCATAATAAAAAGCAATGCAATAAACAACAGCACCAGAAATTTTTTTTCTCTACTTTTCATTCTTCTCACCTTGTTTTCTTTCTTAAATAGTAGTACCATACTCCGCCAGCTGCTGCCCCTAATATAATAACAGAAGCAACAGCAATTACAACAGGATTTGTTTCTTTTTTTGTTCCTGCAACCATAACTTCATCTTCTTTTTCAGGAGTTTTGAAAAGAGATTTTTCCTTTGTTTCTTCTTTTTTTTCATTTAAAGATTTTGTTTTTACACGCTTGTCAATGAAGTAATCTCCACCTTCTGAGATAATAAATTTAGTTTTTTTATCTTTTACTGTAACCTTCTGAATATAATCCGCCTTTTTTTCCTGCTGATTATACTTCATAAACAGATATTCCCCATCTTCTTTATCCACTGTGATTTCCACCTGCATTTCTCCCGGAAATTCACCTTCCTCCTCAAAGTGGAAAATAAACGGATTTTCTGCCAGTTGCTTTATCTCTTCTTCATATTGGCTGCCTTCTTTTATTCCTACTTTCATATCCTTTGCATTTTTTACATCTTTTCCATTAATGGTCAGAATATAAGGCCTATCCTTTTTCATTTCTCCCTCTATTTGCAGGTTCTTATCCTTTCCCTTAATTTCTTCAAATACTTTTTTCTCTACAATGCCATCTTTTATTGTTGCTTGAATGATATTTGAAGAAGACAATTGATCTGGCTGTTTTGTTGTATTTGCAGTTTTACCTTTTGTATCTGTCTTGTTTTTACTTTCTGAATGATTTTCTGTCTGAAATAATGCTGTTTCATTTTCTATTTTCGGCTTCTTCAATACATATTTTCCACCAATTTCTATATCACAGACAACCCGTCCGTTATTTACCGATACCCACTGTTTTTCCTGCTGTTTTCCATCTTTTTCGTAATATAACATATATACGCTTTCTTTTAGAGCTGTCTCCACCGCAATCTCAACTTCCCCTGGGAGTTCTCCTGTTTCCTTTGTTTCAAATTCCAAAGAATTTTTCTGTTCTCTTATCTCTATTCCTGCTTTCATATCTGCCGGTTCATATACATTTTTTCCTTTTAAGCAAATGGTGTACCCATTCCCCTGATATGTATAATCTTTCTTGGAATTTTTCACATTTTCAAAAATTTCTGCTCCGATAACTTCCTGCTCCAGTTTTTTGATAATACTGTCTGCTCTTAACAGTTCTTCTTCATACTGTAAATGTTTTCTGTTTGCTTCCGGAATTTTATAGTAAGCTGTTAAAAGTCTTTCTATTTCTTTTTTGTCCTTCAGTGTAATGTTTAAAGGGTCAAAGCCTTCCCATATTTCCTTATCTAAAGCCTCAATTTCTGCTGCCTGTGTTTCTACTTCTTTTAACATTTGTTCCAGCTTTGTTTCAAAAGCTTTTTTTTCGGAGAAATTTCCCATGAGACTTAATTCCACTTTCAATGCGTATAACTCATGGGCATTATCTAATGTCAGATTGCCGGAAAATGCTTCCAGTTTTTTTCGAAACGCTTCAATTCTTTCCGGTGTTTCCTCTCCGCCTGTCTGCCCATTCTCCACATCGGTCATATCATACAAGGAATTTCTTCCCGTAACAGCTCGATACCATGCTGCTAAAGCTAAAGCTCCCTGCTCTGTTGCCATTTGATTAGAGCCACCGTCAATCACATGACAAAATGAACCGTCTGAAACCTGAAAACGCAGCATCTCATCTAATAATGTCTTTCCGTTTTTCATAAATTTTTCAGAATTTAGCAAGGACACATCAATAGCTGAAAGGGCAATGACTACCTGTGCCGTGCTTTCCAAATTTTTCGCACTGTCATATCCTGCATTGCTGATATAACCGCCTTCTTCATCCTGAAGCTGTGCCAGCATTTCAATTCCTCTGTCCACTGCCTCTTTGACTTCCTGCTGCTGTGTATAAGGAGCTAATGCCTGCAATGCCATTGCTGTTATATCCGGATCCGGCTGATTTCCCATTAGCGCCCAGCCTCCTCCTGAAATTTCTGATAACAAAATTGTCTGGATAAGATCTTCTCTGGTTGTCTGTGTACCTAAACCTTCCAGCTTTGGGATTTCATATTGATTAGAGTCAAAAGCAATCAATGCAAAAATTGTACCGTTAATTCCCTGTCTGTTTACCTTTTTCATATTAGCTAAAGGCTGAAGCAGATTATATTCTTCTACGGATCTGGGATTTATACCCATAGCAGTAAGTGCAAGAGCTACTCTGGAATATTCTGTATATTTTGTTGTATGAAGGACTCCGCTCGTTTCTCTCAGTTTTTGATAAATATTCTGCAAATAATTATTCTTTGCCGCATTATTCAAATTTCCATTTCTCGCCATTGCAATTACAGCCCATTCACCTCCAATGGAGTCCACAATGGGATTGGTAACTGCTGTCTGCAAATAATTTTCAGCTTTATTTAAGCCTTCAAATGCCGGCTGATAAATGGTTATTCCATCCTGTTTCTGCGCATCGGAGACAACCATTTCCCCTGCTCTTTCTGTCTCATCTGCTGTGCCTGCAAGGAATTCTTCATCCAAAACACTCTCTGCTGTTCCCGGTAACATTTCCTCCTGCAAAAACTCGTACGTTTCTGCTCCTAATACCGACAGCGGCGATTGAATTGCCAGCATCGTTGCTATTGCAGAAACTACTATTTTTAAATTTTTTCTTTTCATTCCCAATCTCCTTTAATTATTCCTTCTGTATCATATATAGAAACTTTCTAATAATACGAAAAAAAGGTTCTTTTCCCATCTCGGCAAAAGAACCTTTCAGTTATTTATTCAATATGAATTTTTATCACTGCATATTGCTGTACACAAAAAAAATCTCCTCAACCCGGAAATACACTATACACATGGCAGGTGTTCTGACTTCGCTTCATTCTCGGAAATGCCTTCTCAAATCATTATTCAATGGCTCTTATTTCCTTGTCCACTTCACAGCAGAGGTGACTGTACCGGAATTTCACCGGTTTCCCTTTTAACCTTGAACTTAAAGTTCAACGACCACTTAGACTATGCAGTTCTATATTCCTATAGTACATAATTAAAAGAAATATGTCAAGCATGGGATTTTTACTCTTTTCTGATAAAATTAGATATTTCTACATACTCATCATCCAGCTTTTCTTCTTCACAGAAAAACTCAATCCAATCTCCCTGCTCTGTATTATACAATTTGTAATCTACTTTTTCACAATCCAACATTACACTTTTAGGTTCTGTTTTTTCCTGTGCGGTCACGTTTTTTTCTATCAAAACTGCCATTTGGCTGTTTTCTATATCTATCTGTTGCACTATACCACTAAAAACAGAAGGTGGTACAAAGTCACATTTTGAATTTTAAAACTCTGTAACTTTCTTATAATATCCCCAACTTAGTGTTCCCACAGCAATACAAATCACCGATATTCCTGCAAAAATCAATGTCCGTTTTCCTAATTTTTCTTTTTTATTCATTTTGCATCTCCCTTTATCCATGTAATTCTAAAGGCAATCCATCAGGGTCAAAGAAAAATGTCATCTGCTCTCCTGTAAATTCATCTATTCGAATTGGTTCTGTTTCTATCCCCAGCCTTTGCAATTCTTTCACTGTTTCTTCTACCGACTCTACTTTAAATGCCAGATGACGCAAACCATTTGCCTCAGGATAACTTAATCTCTTAGGGCATCCAGGAATAATAAACAATTCGATTTCTATATTTCCCTGACGAAGGTCAATTTTATAGTCCTTTCGCTTTTCCCTGTAATTTTCCCGAATAACTTCAAATCCCAAAATATCTACATAAAATTTTTTAGATTTCTCATAATTACTACCAATAATCGCAATATGATGCATGGTATCTAATTTCATCGCTATCACTTCTCCTTATCCTTCACTGGCAACCTCAATAAGATTACCGTCCAAATCATAAAATCGCACAACTTGTCTTCCCCATGAGTTTACGGTAAGAGGTGTCACATATTCTATAATATCTTCATAAGATTGAAGCTTTTCTAAAAAATGTTCCATATCCCTTTCTGCAAAATAAAGCTCTGTTTTATTATGCTTCGAGCATAACTCTCTGTGTATTGTTTCTTTCCAAAGGCTTTCCTCCTGAAGAACCAGTCCTTCTGTTAAAATCACATTTCCACCACTATCAAGAACGACTTCAAGTCCAAATAAATCTCTATAAAACCTTTTGGATTTTTCTATGTCTTTTACAACAATCAGTACATTTTTTAATTTCATCTTTCGCCTCCTAAAAAGAATGTTTTCCCTACTTCTCTTTAAATCATAGAATTCCTCTGATTTTTTTGAACTTCGCCTGAAACAGCGTTAATAGATATGACTTATAAATAATAGATATAAAACAGATATGATATTAGAATTTCTTGATTTGTTTTTTTATCTATGATTTTTGAGATTTTCCAATTCTTCCAAAGAAATATCGCAAAGCTCCATGATTTCCTCATCACTTAGCCCTTTTAACAACATTTTCGATACAATTCTTTTCTGAGCATTTATTATTCCCTCTTTTAATCCTTCTTTTCGCTCATCTTTTAACATTTCTTCTAAAGTCATAAAGCGTTCCTCCATCTCGCGACTTTCTTTTACATGCCGGATAAACTCCTGAAGCTTTTTCACATAGTCATCATGAAAATCCCCCTGACTTTCTTTTAAATCTGCTTTTACAAATTTCAAAAAAGCCAACAGTTCCTTGGAAATTTCACCCTCATTCTCTCCGCAAGTACTTAAAAATACAATTTTCCTTCCGTCTTCTAATGGTGTTCGATCGCTTTCTTCACACTGCATCTGAAAAGTATAACGATATTTTCTTTCGCCAAAAGGATCAAAATCACAGATAAAAATCACGTAACTATCAGGTAATTCTGCATATTCTCTTCCTGATAAAAGAAGATCCATATCCATTTGGCTTTGATAATATCTGCTGCGTCTGCCAAGTGCAGGTTTTTTAGTCATCTGCATTTCCACATTATAACAGGTATTTTTCTCATCTTTAGCATAGACATCTAAACGAACGCCTTTATAGTCCGGGTGATAAACCATACTTTTTTCCCAGCTAACATCTACATGGTCAATTTCTATTTCCAATGCTCTCTCCAAAAACTCTTTACAATTTTCAGGATTTATCATCACTGCACCAAACATAAAATCATTCTTAATTGTAAGATTACTTAAACATCTTTTCTGCATATTCTTCCTCCATTTCCCAGAGGAATTCTATAAAAAAATTATAACATGTAGATTTTATAATGTCAAAGATGAATAACCACCTCTCCCTACAATATCTGTATTTTACAAAACAGAAAAACTGCCGCCTCACAGTTTTTCAACTGCAAAGACGACAGTCCTCTTTTAATAAATACTTAAAATCATATAAATAAATCCCATTGCCAGCATTTCCACCGGTAATCCGCGAAATGCTTTTCCTGTTCTTGCAAATTTCAATGTTTTCTTTACAGAAATGAATAAAATAATCGGAACAAGAATGGTCCATACTAAACCTACGATTTCTCCAAAACTTTCCATATCAAATGGTCTGATAAAGATTGCCAAAGGAATAACTAACAGTAAGCTATGTGTATTTGTAATCTTTTTCTTGATAATTCCGTTGGTAAAGGCAAGCGCCATACCTGCTGTTAAAAATCCGAAAATTGTTTCTAAAAATACTTTAGACTGCATTTCTGTTTTCAAAATCATATTACCGAAAATCATTCCTGAACCAAAGAATTCTCTGGCAATACTTAAAAGTATCCAAAATCCCCATGCAATGGCACATTCCCAGAAAAGTTCTCCGTACTCTGCCTCCACATTTTCTGCCAATACATGCTTTGCGGTAAAAAGTCCCAGCAAAACAGTCATAATCCAAAGTCCTGTAGTTACTGAAGTTCCCAAATAAGAAAATGCCAGCAAGAATGCAGATGCACTTACTGCTCCGGTTCCAATAAATACACAAAGTTTTAAGCTCCAGTCAGGTACGAAATCCTGTAAAAGACTTTTCAGAAACTCAGCAAATACTACGGACAAAATCACAAGAATACCTGCAGCAAAGGCTTCTTTCATTCCTGCTGAAAATAATACAATCCCAAAAGCAAAGGCTTCTGCCGGATATCTTAATTTCATGTCGTATCCTCCGTTTTCCTATTTTACTGTCTGTAAAAATTCAAATGCTGTGTTGATACCTGTTACTACTGCTGTAGAAGAAATGGTTGCTCCTGATACAGCATCTACCTGTGTTCCGTTTGCAGGTACTTCTTCTGTTTTTTCAATACCTGCTGCTTCATTCATACATTTTTCTGCAAGACTGATAAATCCTCCAACAGAAATACTTACTCCTGAAACTGCATCTGTTTTTCCCTGTTCATTTACCTGAAGGAAATCTAAAGACTGATTTTCAATAAGAGCATTTGCCAGAGCTTCTGCCTGTTCTTTCCATGTAAGTCCATCTTCTGTCATTACATATTCTCCGTTTTCAGACAGTACACTCTTTTTGCTTCCGTCTTCTCCTACCGCTTCCCAGTTTACTTCTGTAATTTTTCCGTCTGCAACAGTCATTGTTACCTGATCGATAAATCCGTTATTATCTGCTGCTTCTGCTTTTGCTTCATAAGTTCCGTCTTTCAGTTCTAAAGTCTGAGTAATTCCCGCTGCTTCTTTTAAACATTTCTCTGCAAGAGCTCTAAATCCACCGATGGAAATACTTACACCGGAAACTACATCTGTTTTTCCCTGCTCATCTAAATTTAAAAAGCTTAAAGACTGATTTTCTACTACTGCTTTTGCAAGAGCTTCTGCCTGTTCCTTCCATGTAAGTCCGTCTTCTGTCATTACATATTCTCCGTTTTCAGACAGCACACTCTTTGTACTTCCATCTGCTCCCACTGCATCCCAGTTGATTTCTGTAATCTTTCCGTCTTTTACAGTTAATGTTACTACATCTGTAAATCCGTTATTGTCCGGAGCATCTGCTTTTGCCTCATAAGTTCCGTCTTTTAATTCTTTTAAAAGCTCTTCATCAGATACTTTTTCTTCTTTTTCAAGGCTCATGCCCGGTAAAAATACAGGAGCTTCCACACCTTCAAACTGACTGAGGAATTCTGCGTCTGCAACTTTTGCTCCAAGACCTTCTGTTTCCTTTTGTTCTGTTACTTCTACTTTTGTTACTTTTTTCTTTTCTGCATCAAAGGATACATTCATCACAATATCTCCGCCATATCCTTTTACCTTTGCAGTTACCATGTAACCATTCTCTGTCTTAACTGCTTTTTCAATACCTTCTGCACCTTTGGTATCAATTTCTTCTTTTACCTGTTCTTCTGCTGTATTAGAAGCACCTGTTCCCATATCTTTTGCAAGAGCCTTAGAGCCCATAATTACTCCGAAAGAAAGTGCTGTAACAACTGCTAATGCAATAATCCCTCTTACGTTTTTATTCTTCATGTTTTTCCTCCACTACGCTTCTTTTTTCTTCATTCCATACACATGCTTTTTGTAAAGCATAGACAACATACCTGCCATACAGTTTGCTGTTAAAATACCGAAACAAATTCCTTCCGGATAAACACTGAAAATTCGAATTGCCGCAGTAATAATACCTGCTACAGCTGCATAAATCAACTTACCTTTTCTGGATGCAAAAGCATAGTCTGTAAGCATATAGCAACCACCCATAATCAATCCGCCACCGAAAAGATTTAATAGAATATCGCCTGTAAAAAGCCCATCCGGTCCAAAAATAAAAGTCAACAGGGTAACTGTTCCGATATAAGTAACCGCAGCTTCTACATTTACAATTTTTTTATAACACATATAAGCAAAACCTGCTAAAAGCAGTAATTTGCTGGTTTCTCCCATTGCTCCCGGCATCTCTCCCAGAAACATCTGAAGGTAGCTGTAACCTGTTTCGGCACCGCTTTTTGCTGTTCCCAGAATGGTTGCCGCTGAAACAGCATCTACGGAAACAGTCCTTGGTACTACATACTGCATAACAGCACTTGGCCATGCTACCATAACTAAAAGTCTTCCCATAAGAGCAGGGTTTACAAAGTTATTTCCAATTCCACCAAACATCTGCTTTACAACTAAAATACTGAATACATCTGCTGCAACAAGTGTCCACACAGGAACAGTAACCGGCATATTAAAGGCAAGCAAAAGTCCTGTAACCACAGCACTGAAATCTCCTGCTGTCACCTGTTTTTTTGTAATTTTCTGCCACGCAAATTCTGTCAATACACACACTGCCACAGAAAGCCCTGACAAATATAATGCCTGAATTCCAAAATAATAAATCGCTCCTAAAAGCGCTGGAATTAGAGAAATTGTTACGTGCATCATAACATTTCTGGTTGTTCTGGAAGTACGAATATGCGGTCCGTTAATTACTCTTGTCTGACTCACGATTTTTTCACCGCCCTTTCTCTCATTCTCTGTTTCACCATATCTCTTGCCATTCTTGTCCTTACAGACAGTTCTCTTTTGGCAGGACAGATATATGAGCAGCAGCCACAAGCAATACACTCACTGGCATACAAACTTTCGCATAAATCATAATCTTCTTCTAAAAACGCGAATTCAATCTGATAAGGAACCAAACCTGCCGGACACACACTTTCACAGCCGGCACAACGAATACATGGCTGTTCCTCATACTGACTGTCAGGAAGTACTAAAATTCCGGAAGTATTCTTAGTTACATAAAAAAGTTCACTTTCTCCATTCCAGTCTGAAGCTACGCAAGGTCCTGTCATTGGCCCACCTGCAATAACTCTGTTCTTCTTTACTGTCACTCCTCCACAAAGCTCTACCAGCTCTTTTGCAGAAGTTCCAATAGGAACCAAATAATTTCCAGGATTTTTTACACATCCTGTTACCGTAACAATTCTTCTGATAAGAGGTGTCTTTCCAAGAAGCATATCTGCTGCTGCTTTGGCAGTTCCTACATTAGAAACAATAGCGCCTGCCTCTGCCGGAAGTCCTCCCATTGGCACTTCTCTTCCCATAACAGCCTGAATAAGCTGTCGCTCTCCGCCCTGTGGATACTGTGTAGGCAAAACTTTTACTTCTATATCCTTTGTATTTTCTAAAATTTTACCCAAAACTTTTGCTGCCTCCGGTTTATTATCTTCCATACAAAGATATGCTTTTGGAGCGCCGGAAGCCTTTAACAGAAGACGAATACCATTTGCCACCGCATAGCTATATTCCAGCATCAAACGATAATCGCAAGTTAAAAACGGCTCACATTCTGCTGCATTAATCAGCAATGCATCAATTTTTTTATCTGTTTCATATTTTTTATGGGTTGGAAATCCTGCACCGCCCATTCCTGTAAGACCGCCGTCACGAATTCCGGCAATAATTTCTTCTTTTGTAAAATTCTCAATATCTACCAGTTTGTTTTCATATTCCTTCGCATCCTGTTTTGAGGTTTCTCCCCTTTTAATGATACACGCCAAAATATTTCTTTCCTGATTGTTTACTTCTTCTACTCGGAGAACCTCTCCGCTTACACTTGCATGTAAAGGAGCTGCCATAAATGCCTCAGGAATTCCAATTTGCTGCCCTGCTTCTACTTTATCTTTTGGCTTGACTAACAGCTGACATTTTCCGCCAAAGGATTGCTCTGACAAAATCGTAACTGTCTCAGGCCAATATTCATGGACAGGCAGGTCCATGGTCATTGCCTTGTCATAACCATCTGTGGGATGAATTCCGCCGGGGAATTTATTCTGCTTCTTTTTCCACATACTCTGTCTTCCTCCACTGTTTTTATCGTTAAATTATTGACATACTTTAACAAAATAACATATTAGACTGCTTTTGACAAGATTATTTTTCCCAATAACAATAAAAATATTTGATATAGCTAACCAAGTACGATATAATAAATTTAAACGATTGTTCATTTGCCAATAGAACGGAGGTTTCTATGAAAAAAAGAAAAATTATAGGTCTTTTGCTGTCAATATCTCTGTGCATGAGTTCCTGTCTTATTGTACAAGCCGAAGACTACGTTGGTCCTGAATACAATGAAAATGGTTTTCTGATGTCACCTGACGAACTTAATGCCGACAAACCGGAGTCTACCTATTATGAAGATTTAGAAAAAGAACTGATGGAGGAGGAGTCTGATAATTCCACAGAGCCAGATATTGAATACCATTCTGAGGATGAACCTCCTACAAATATAAACGTTACAATAGAGTCTTATCCTCCCACAGATGAAGCGCCTGAAATCGATAACAATGTAAGTACATTTTATGCCTATAAAAAAGAGACTCCTATTCATTTTTCAAAGTTTTCCACTTGCGGAAGTCTGTTTTCAGCAAATCTTCCTTTACTGTTGCACATTTTAGAAACTATATTATAAAAAGATTGCGCTGTTGCGCAATCTCCGCGCGCGAGCGGTTCACAAAGTGATGATTTCATTTCCGCGAGCTGCGCATCCTTACGGAGCATTTTTGTTTCATAGGACGCAATTTCCTATGAAATAAAAAACAAAGCAGGACAAAAGGCTCTTCTCCTTTATCCTGCTGTATTTTTACAAATCTTTAAAGAAACAATTCGTTTTTCTTTCTGTCTTCACAAGCTTTTTTCATCTTCATAGATGCAATTTTTAATTTCAGCTTATTCACTTTTCTTGCTTTTTTCGGGCAAACCTGTATACATCTCATACAGGAAATACATTTGCTTTTATCTGTTTTTTTCGGTGACTCAGCCGGTATTGCTCCCACCGGACAGACCTGTGCGCATAAGCCGCAGCCTTTACAGTCTTTCCCTGCTTTTGGTTTTAACGGAACACCATTATATTTACGGTAAGGTTGGTTTCCCGGTACGGAAATTTCTTTCTCATCACCGGATTTTATCTTATGAACAATTTTTTCAGCAAATGCTTTTAATTCTTTTTTATCCTTTGCATCTGGTCTTTTTCTTGCAAACTGGTGCATAATCGAATGTTCTGCTACGGCTGACACGGCTGCTGTCACATGAAATCCGCATAAATCCACCTGTTCCTTTAATTCCAGCAATGTATCTTCATAAGCACGATTTCCGTATACGGCAACTAAAACAGCTTTTGCCTTATTACCCTTCATTTTTTTCATACGTTCCAGCGCCGGCGCAGGTACTCGTCCGCCGTAGGAAGGCACACCGAAAATACAGATGTCCTCCTCTTTAAAGGCTCTTACATTTTCCCCTGAATTCTGTTTACTTAAATCAATTTCCCCGTATGTACCAAATTCCTTGGCTAATAATTTTACAATTTTTTCTGTACTTCTTGTTGGACTAAAATAAATCGCATAGACACTCATATTTCCACTATTCCTTCCTAAAAGTATTGCTTATAAATAGACAATTATAGTTCTTTTTTGCCAAAGATGCAAGAACGAATTCTTTCAAAATCATTTTGCCATTTTTCGAAATTCAAAGGCATATAAAACCAGCACAATCGCCATAATTACCATTTCACCTAAAATCAGTACATCTGCAATTCTCCCTGAAATTTTTGGCATGAAAACCAGCACGCCTAAAACTACGAACAAAGTAGCCGTACATATTTTCCCATACCATTTTGCTCCGTCTAATTTCTTTCCGTGGCGCAGATTTATCAGTCCCATAACTGCCATAAAACCTTCCTTAATTGCCATAAGCGCCACCAGCCAAATCATACGCTTATATCTGGTACACAGGCATAATGCCACTGCCCCATGAGTAAGCTTATCAGCAAAGGGGTCTACGAATTTTCCAAGCTCTGTTACCATATTAAATTTTCGGGCTACTTTTCCGTCAAATAAATCGGTAATTGTAGACACCAATACAAGCCCTGCTGCAAGATAATAATCCTTTACACTGTCTGCATTCAAATAAATTACGCAAAAAAACGGTATCAGCAGAATACGAAAATACCCCATACAGTTGGGTATGGACCAGATTTCTTCCTTTTTAATTTTTCCCATTTTATACTCACTCTCTTTCTTTATTTCTCATCATCTAAAAGCTGAAGCTTTGTTACCTTTTCAATTTTTCCCGGATAACTTTCCATAATACTTCCTGTATGGGTTACAGCAACACAATCTCCCACATCAAATTCCGAAAGCTTTATGGGAGCATGATGCCATTCCAGTTTTGTATCCTCCTCCACAGAAAAAATAAATGCTCCTCGGCTGTTGATATCATTGGTTTCCAGTCCTTCCACCTGCATAGAACTGCCATTTTCTCCTATGTCTGTAATCACGGCATGGAAGGTCTCCGTTTGATTTCCTTTTAAAGCCTGCTTATATCCCACAACATAAAAAATCACTGCGATACAGAAAAAAGCTGCGATTGCTATACAGGAATAAACAATTTTTTTCTTCTTCATAATTACCTCCTTTACCACAACACTATCCTTTCAGCGCATGAAACAAAAAGCACCACTGATATTTCCTATTATACCAAATATCAATGATGCTTTCTATGTTATTTTATTTCAAACTTCCCACTATACTTTCTGCAATTTCTAAAATCCTGCCGGAATGAATGAGCTTTCTGATATGCTCAATATGCGGATGCAAAATCATGTCTTTTTCCATAACAGGAACTGTCATTTTTAATTCGCTGTACACGGCTTTTGACACAGAGCTTACTTCTACGTCCTTATCCTGGAACTGCTGCGCTTCATAGTCGGATAAAAGCTCTATGGCAAGAATGTATTCCAGCTTTTCTGCCACTGTTACTGCTTTTCTGCAAGCAAAATATCCCATGGCAACATAGTCCTCCTGATTACCGCAGGTAGGCGTGTTATCAATGGTTGCAGGTGAACATAAAACTCTCATTTCATTGAGTAGTCCTGCCTGTGTATACTGCGGTATCATAAGTCCTGAATTCAATCCCGGCTGGCTGATGCAGAACCACGGATATCCGGAGAGATTTTCATCAATAATTCGATTATTTCTCCGTTCAGACATTTTCCCCAAGGTACAGGCTGCAATACTGGCGCTGTCCATCTCCAGCCCTACATAGGAGGAGTCCGCATTACAGGCTGAAATTACATCCTCCTCTCCCGGTTCGCTCCAGATAATCGGATTATCACAGCAGGAATTCATTTCAATTTCCAGTGTTCTCCTTGCATCCTCTAAGGTTTTTCTGGATGCGCCGTGAAGCTGAGGCATACATCTTAAAGATAAGGCATCCTGCACACGGCTTCCCTGATATTTCTTTATTACTTTGGAATTTTTCAGGATTTTTCTGATATTCTCTGCCACCTTCGCCTGTTCCCCATGAGGACGTACCTTCATCACTCTTTCGTCAAAAGCATTCATCACACCCTTTAAGGTCTCCACTGTCAAAGCGCCGATAATATCCGCTGTTTTGGCTGCCTGTAACATGTCATATAAAGCCAGCGCTCCAAGAGCTGTGGGAGATGTTGTTCCAGAAACAAGAGCCAGCCCTTCCTTTGAACTTAATTCCATAGGCTTCATGCCTGCCCTTTTTAAAGCTTCTTCTCCCAAAAGCAATTCTCCCTGATACCATGCCTCTCCTTTTCCCAATAATACCAGAGCTGTATGCGCCTCTAACGCCAGATATCCGACACTTCCTGCTTCCGGTACTTTCGGAGTAATTCCTTTGTTCAGAAACTCTCTGTACATTTCCAGAATTTCCAGACGCACACCGCTGTTTCCCCGTCCTAAATTCTGTAAAACCATAAGAATAATTCCGCGAACTCCTTCTTCTCTTAACGGTTCGCCCACGGAAACTGCATGGGTTAAAATAATATTTTCCTGTAACTGTGCTGTTTCTTCTTTTCCGATTGCTTTTGTGCAAAGAGCGCCAAAGCCTGTGGTAACGCCATACATGACTCTTTCCTCTTCTACCCATTTTTCCACTAAGGTACGGCTTTTCTTTACACGCCGACAATATTCTTCAGAAAAAACAACCTCTGCCCCATATCGTGCAACTGCTACAAATTCCTCCAGATGAATGGGATTACCCAGCTCCACCTTTTTTATATTTTTGCTGTTCTCCATTTGGAACCTCCTGCTACATTATATCCTTCTTTGTTTCCTTATCTAAGAAAAACAGTTTTATTGCAGAAACAACCTGCAAAATAAAAATAGTAAGAACCACAAAACCACCGCAGGCAGCCAGATATTTTACACCGTCTACACCTTGCTCGCCGCCTCCGAAAGCAACCATAATACATGCAATTAAACCAATAGAAACACCCCATACGATTTTCTGCCAGATTGCCGGCTCTTCATCATGTTTTGCCCCTTTGGTACATAAAGCGGCAATGGTTGTGGACATGGTGTCAGCCGTAGTAGAGAAAGCAGCAATCAAAGCCACAATAATGACCGGAATAATAATTGCTCCTAAAGGCACATGCTTTAAAAATTCCCAAATTCCGGCTACTGCGCCTTCCTCCTGAATGGTGGCAATGATATCTGCTTTTCCGCTTGTCTGCCATTTCAAAGCAGTTCCGCCCCATACAGAGAACCATACAAAGCCAAAAGATGCAGGTAAAATCCAGTTAATTACCAAGAACTGACGAACCGTTCTTCCGTAAGCAATAATGGCAAAGAAGATACCCATAAGCGGCGCATAAGCAATCCAGATAGCCCAGTCATACATCGTCCACCATGTAACCAGAGCTTCTCCGCCCACTGTTCCCGGGTCAAAGCCCCATGTCCAGAAACGGTCTAACCAGTATCCTAAGCCCACATTTGCCATATTCAAAATATAGAGTGTAGGACCAATTAAAAACAATACAATCAACAGCACATAGAAAATCTTAGAGGTCAGCCCTGCCAGCCACTTAATTCCTTTATCAATACCTGTTACAGATGCAACGGTAAAGGTTGCCGTAATAATTGCCGTTAAAACAAACCACACAATCGGGCCCTGTTTTATGCCGTAAGCAGAAGAAAGTCCCGTTCCGATAAGAGCAAGTCCTGCTCCAAGAGATGATGCCAGTCCAAGGGCAATGGCAAGTACAGATAATACATCAATCAATGCTTTCCAAAAGCCTTTTGTAACACCCTCTCCAAAAAGAGGAATTAAAGATGCGGAAACAGAAAGCTCTTTCTTTCTGTTAAAATACATATACGCAATTACCACGCCGGAAAGTGCATACATGGCATAAGGAACAAAGGTCCAGTTGTAAAAGCTGCGTCCCATGGCAAACTGTGCCGCCTCATCAGACAGCGCCTTTACTCCATATCCATCCAGCTCTCCGTAAATATTCCCAAAATAAATCAGAACCTCATTCACACCATACGTAATCAATCCCGTTGCAATACCTCCGGTGAGTGTCATGGCAAACCATGAGCCAAAAGAATATTTCGCCTTGGCATCTTTCCCTCCAAAACGGATATTACCTGTCTTTGAAAAAGCCAGCAATGCCACAACCACTAAGGTTACCATGGCGACCACCTGATACAGCCATCCAAAGGAGTTTAAGGACCATGAAAAAATTCCCTTTGTAACCTTTGTCAGCCATTCGTTGTTTACGATACCTAAAATTGCTGCCCCTCCTACTACCAGAAAGCAAGGAATGAACACATTCCATCGTATAGGCTTTTTGTTTGTTTTGTTTCCTTCCATACTTTTTTCTGTCCGATTAAAAATCGGCTCGCTCCTTTCTTTTGTTTTATACCATACTAATATGCAATTTCCGTGCCAACGAAAAAACAGCGATATTTCGTGCTTTTCTTTTTTCTGTATAACCTAAAAATGCAAAATTGTTTGGCATTATGCAAATTTGTTTGGCACTTTTCTTGTCTTTCACCTTTTCTATTGATATAATAATCAAAAAGAAATTTACAAATAAACTACAAAAAGGAGCGTTTTCCTATGAAAGCTTTTTATGATATCTGTTTTACCACAAACGAACAATATCAGTTTCTCCACGTACAATACGGAGATATTTATATAGAAAATACTTATGCACCATTATTTAAAAACTGGATTTCTTATCAAAGGCACATCACCTCTGTTTTCCCTGTTGCAGAAGAAGATACAAGCGGTGAGTTTGTGTGGGATGGAGACTCTTTCTCCTATGAAAGAATGGATGCGCCAAATCAAGGCTTTTATTATTTTTTAGTAAAGCAAAATCACTTAGAGGATTTGTTAATTCAAACCTTAAATTTGATTACCGATGGCGTTCAGATTTATGATGAAAACGGATATGCTCTCTTTTTTAATCAGGCAAGCCGCAAGCTTTCCCAAATCCCCCCTACTCTGGATATTCGGGGACGCCATCTTTTAGATTTATTTGCTCTCGACGAACAAATCAGCACCACCATGACGGCTTTGCGCACGAAATCGCCTGTAATTAACCGAGTAGACAATTTTTCTACTTCCGCAGGAGTTTCTATCGCATCTGTCAATACCTCTTATCCTGTTTCCAAAGACAATGAGCTAATCGGAGCTATTGTATTTGAGCAGACACAGAATATCATTGATTGCAGCAAGGAAAAAATGGCACAGGCTGAAAAAGCGCTGCGTGATTTTCAGCCCAATACTCCGCCTACCCGTTTTTCTGGTTATACCTTCGAGCATATTATCGGGAATGGCGAAAATCTCCAAAAAGCTGTTCGTATCGCCAGAAAAATTGCTCCACAGAATAATTCTGTTCTTCTGGTGGGAGAAACAGGAACCGGAAAAGAAATTTTCGCTCAGAGTATTCACCGCTGCAGCCCCAGAAAAGACAAAAAATTTGTAGCGTTAAACTGCGCCGCAATTCCGGAAACTCTGATTGAAAGTCTTTTGTTCGGAACACAAAAAGGCAGCTTTACAGGCAGTGAAAATAAAGTCGGATATTTTGAGGAAGCAGAAGGGGGAACTTTATTCCTAGATGAGATGAATTCCATGAGCCTTGCCATGCAGTCAAAAATTCTGCGGGCTCTTCAGGAAAATTCCTTCCGCCGAGTAGGAGGCCAAAAAGACATTTCCATGGATGTCCGAATTATTTCCTCCTGCAATAAAGACCCTTTCCTGTGTATCAAGGAAAACGAACTGCGAAAAGACCTCTTTTACCGTCTTTCCACTGTCATGATTGAATTGCCGCCCCTTAGGAATCACAAAGAAGACTTAGAAGAGCTTATTCAATATCATCTTCGTTCTACTGTTTTTCAATATGTACACAGCTCCACAGAAATCAGTCCAGAGGTTATGGAGCTTTTCTACCATTATGACTGGCCGGGAAATGTAAGAGAATTGTTTCATGTATTAGACTATGTCCGCAATATCTCTGACGGAAATACCATCCTTTTAGAGCATTTGCCTTCTTATCTTCTAAAAACGAAAAAAGCATCGGAAACTCTGAAAAAAGTTCCCGATACCTTCTGCTCATTTCAAAACACATCTCTGCAAAACATGATGGACGAATATGAACATGAAATCCTGTGTTCTGCTTTGGAGCATTTTGGATACAACATCACCAAAACTGCCGATGCTCTTGGCATCCGTCGGCAGAGTCTGCAATATCGTATCCATAAATACGGTATTCATATTTAATATTCTTTTCGTCCCAATGCTTCGCTGATATGCATGGAATTTCTGTACTTTGCAATGGTTCTGCGGGAAATGTCAATGTCCATTTCCTGCAGTTTTTCCGCCAAAACCCTGTCACTGTATGGATTTTTCTTATCCTCATTCTCTATAATGCGTTTCAAACATTCCTTTATATACTCGGCACCCTTATCTGTTCCCGAAGAAAAGAAAAAGGAAAGAGGAAACATCCCCCATGTACACTGCAAATATTTTCCCTGTACGGCACGGCTGATTGTAGAAGGATGTACCTGTAACTTTTCTGCCGCTTCCTTTTGCGTCATAGGCTTCAAATAATTTTTTCCCCTTTGGAAAAATTCTGTCTGACTTCGCAAAATTTCCTCTGTAAGCTGCAATAAAGTACGATTTCTCCGTTCTATACAGCTTTTCAGCCACTCTGCCTGACGAATTTTTTCTTTGATATATTTTCCCGTTTCTTCTCCCTGCTCTCTCATCATCTGTCTGTAAAACGGGCTGATGAAAATTTCCGGACTGTCATAATCGTTGACTAAAATTTCAAAGTAATCCTTTAGCTTCACAACAATCACATCAGGAATAATATAATTTTTATATGGCCTTGCAGGAAAATATCCTGCCGGTTTGGGGTTTTGTTCTTTAATCTGCTCACAGGCTTGTGCAATCTCCTTTAAATCCCTGCCTGTTTTCTTTACAATTTTCGATAATTGATTTTTTCCAAATTCCTCTATGTAGTTTTCTACAATTTCACAGGCAAGAGAAGTACAGCCTTTTTTTCGTAATTGTATCAGCAGACATTCCTGTAAATTAAGCGCTCCTACTCCCAAAGGCTCCATTGTACACAAGATTTGTCTGGCTCTTTGTATTTCTTCCAATGAACGCCCCAGAATATCTGCGATTTCCTCCTCATTCTCAAGCAAGTAGCCTCTCTCATCAAGACTTTGAATCATATAACGGATAATAGAAGCAGCTTTCTTATCTAAATCCATAAAAGCCATCTGTTCCAACAGATATTCCCTTAAATCCGGTTCGTTTTCTTCCCAGAATTCATTGCTTTCTTCCAGCTCCTGCTGATAATATACTTTATTTTGATAATCTCCGTTTTCCATCCACTCCAGCTTTCTCACAATCTCCTCATTATCCTGTTTTCTCGTGGTTTCTTCCAGCTCAATCACAGGATTTTCCAGCATAGCCTCCTGTACATATTCTTTTAAATCCCATGCCGTCATTTGCAGAATTGAAACAGCCTGAACCATCTCCTGCGATACCCTTGCCTGTATTTCTAATTCTTGTTTTAACTCCATTAAAATCCCTCTGCTACTTCTTGTTATCTGTTTTCTTGGAAAATTCTCTTTTTCGGAACAAGCTGCGAAGCAATACCATCCAGCCCCATGAAATAGAAACTGCCGGAAGTGCAGATAGGAAAATTCCTTTCACAGGAGATACCTCCGTAAACACTACCGGAGCAAAAAACATGGCAAAGACAACTACCATCATAACCACTAAGGTCACTTTTTCTTTCATGGTATTAGGCGGTGTTAAAAAAATCTTCGCAAGGTCCATTTCCAGTCTTTCCGGTTCTTTTTTCATGATACTTCACCCTCCTATACGTTTCTGATAAATCTTATTTTAGATTATAACATGTCTTATATCAACTATCTTTTCATTAAACAAAAAAACAGAGTCCATATCCTGCCATCGATATGTCTCTGTTTCTTTGTCTATGAGGATTCGACATTGCTTTCGCCGTATAACATTTTTTATGCGGAGGATGTATACGGCATCTGCATATTCATGCAGTAATTCAGTAACCTGTAACAGTAACTGTATATTTATCATATACTACTTGTTAAAGGTTTACAAGCCTCCCTGGGGGTTCCTTTTTCCAAAAATTTTATTTGATAAAACTGTCAATCCCTTTCTTCAATTTTCCAAGTCCCTCTTTATCCTGAAACTCCAGCTCCTCCTCCACACATTCCTCCATATACTGCTTTAAGACTTCCTTGCCTGCTCCATTGACCGCTGATTTCACTGCTGCCAACTGAATAAGCACCTCACTGCAATCCCTGCCGTCTTCCACCATCTGTTTCACCATTTTCAAATGCCCTGTCGCCCTTGCCAAACGGTTCACCATGGCTTTGTCATACTTGGTCTGATTTCTATCTTCCATATTTTTCTCCTAATAAGCGGGGCAGTATACTAACAGTAAATATCCTCATCTGCATTTTCGTTCCATGGATATCCCAGCTCCTTAGCCACCTTCTCTGCTGCGGCAATATCCAGAACATCTGTGATGGTCCAAAGAGCCGTATCCATTCCCAGTATCGTATTTCCGCAGGAATAAAATTTGCCGTCAATAGCCACTTTTGCACCTTCTATTCTCTCAATACCGGCAGTAAACATTCTGTTCCAGTTGGTGTCCATAGGAAAATCGGCAATTCTCCTTCTATATAAAAGTCCTGTCTGCGCCAAAATTGCAGAGCCGTTTCCTATCATCAGACAATAATCTGAATTTTCTGCTGCTTTCTTTATGATATTTAATGCTCTTTCATCTTTCCACAAAAGCCGTCTTGCACCTTTTCCTCCGGGAATAATTAAAATCCCGTCAATTTCCTCCGGTACAAGAAAGTCTGTCCACACTTTTACTCCATGTACACTATTGATTACATCTCCGGAGACAGAAAGATAACGGATATGAAATTCCTCCGGAAGCTTTCCGAAAACTTCTGCCGGTCCAAAGGCATCCAAGGTTTCAAAATCATCAAACAGTACAATATTTACATACATTTTCAGATATCCTCCCTTTTATTGATTTCCGCCAGATTGATTGTTCTGGTGCAGATTTTTTTTGCCAGCTCTGCATTATGGGTAACCATTAAAAGTCCCAGCCTTCTCTCCTCTACTTCTTTTAACATTAAATTCCAAATCTGTGCCTGTGTAATCACATCCAACATGGTACTCATTTCATCTGCAAAAAGAAAATGTGTACCGGAAAATAAGGAACGGGCAACACAAAACCGCTGAAGCTCTCCGCCTGAAAGCTCTCTCGGATAAC
>UMKA01036091.1_pt1 | contig 23254 bp, 15 predicted proteins | sample 1966211 | NCBI WGS metagenome assembly UMKA01 (sample SAMEA4836165, study PRJEB28245) | human gut metagenome | biome: gut microbiome; material: fecal sample | place: Denmark | collected 2008
ATAAAGAAACACAACGGGTAACAAAGGAAACTCTGAAAAATCTTGAAGGGAAAGATGTGTTGCTGGTATTTCCTTCGCAACATAAGACCAACAAAACTGTTCAGATTTTAAAAACACCAAAAACAGAGAGCAGTATCCGTAAGGTATTTCTTCCAAAGAGTGTTGCAAATATGTTGGTTAAATGGAAAGCGGAACAGGACGAAGTAAAAGAAGTCTTAGGCGAGGAATATATAGATTATAACCTGGTGATGGCAACAACTTTTGGAAATCCCATTGGTACCGGAGCAATCCGGGGACAATTAAATAAACTGATCGAAGAATATAATCTTCCGCCGGTTGTCTTTCATAGTTTGAGACATAGCAGCGTGACATATAAATTAAAACTGAATGGCGGAGATATCAAAGCGGTTCAAGGGGATTCCGGGCATTCACAAGTGGATATGGTAACAGATGTGTATTCCCATATTATTGATGAGGATCGAAGACGAAACGCAGAATTATTTGAGGAAGCCTTCTATGAAAAGAAAAATCTGGATCCAAAGATGCGAGATGAAACAGCAACTCAGACAGTAGATGTACCAGAAGATGTAGATGCAGAGCTTCTTGCAAAAGTATTAGCCAATCCAGAAATGAAAGCATTGCTGGCTTCGTTTGCAAAGACGATGAAATAATGAAAAATAGTGAAAAAATAGTGAAATATTAGTGGAAAAATAATTCACAAAACGATATAATATATATTGATTGAATGGAGGTGGATACTGTGATAAAGGTCACGTTAACGAATGAAATTTTAAAAAGAATCTCGGAAATTGATGAAAATCGTTTTTCTCTCAGTACGATAGAAATGCCACCTATTACAAAAAATAGACTTAGAAAAAACTCCAAGAAAAAAAGTTCCTATGCTTCTAATAAGATTGAGGGGAATCCGTTGACTGAAAAACAGGCAAATGAAGCCATTGATAGTGATCCTCACAAACATTTTTTAAAACCAGAACAAGAAGTTCGTAATTACTTTCTGGCCTTAAATCTTTTGGAAGAAAAGTTGAAAAAGAAAGAAATTTTTTCAAAAGAAATGATTCTTGAAGTGCAGGCAATAGTTGAAAAAGGTGCTTCAAAAGAAAAGATAGGATTAAGAGGTCCTATGCCCCCAGGTGTATTGTTTGCAGTATATGATTCCGAAACGGGAGTACCTGAATATATTCCACCAGAGTATATAGATATTCCAGTATTATTAGAGGAACTTGTCGAATATGTAAATACCACAGATGATCATCCGCTGATCATTGCTGCTGTAGTCCATTATCAACTGGTTACTATTCATCCTTTTGAAGACGGAAATGGAAGAACTGCCAGACTGATGTCAGGATATATTCTTGATTATTATGGATACGGTTTTAATGGAATTGGTTCTCTGGAGGAATATTTCGCTTATGATCCAGATGAGTATTATGCATCGCTGCAAATGGGATTACCTGCATTGTATTATTCAGGAAGAGAAAATCCTCCTCATCCGGAAATTTGGATTAATTATTTTTTGAAAATGATGGAATTGTATTCTAAAAAGGTATATGAATTATCGAAAGTATCAGGGAACGATGAGTTAGAGGGGAGCCTGTCCTATTTGAATGCAAAAGAAAAAGAATTCTTAGCATTCTTGCTAAAAAAGAGATTATATGAATTTACACCAATTGAAGTAAGTAAAATACTTGGTGTAACAAACAAAACGGTTATTAATAGATGTGCGAAACTTTCAAATAATGGATTCCTGATTCCGATTATTGTTAAGACAAGAGTTCGCTCTTATCGGTTAAGTGATTTTTCAAGAATAAATGAAAAAAGGATTTTGAAGAAATTGATATAGTTGAAGTATAAATAATATTTCAATAGTAGTCAAAACACTGTAGACAACCAGTCTAAAGTACGGTATTATATGTGTAGAAATCAATTCAATTTCACATTGTTTATCATTCTCGAATGCTTGAAGGATGGTAGCCATATTTTTCATATTGATGGTGACACGAAGGTATCCCCCAAGTGTTAGCTGATGCAAATAATCTGCTAATAAACAGACCTTATCTAAGGCATATATGTGGGGCACAGAGATTGACTTGATTTGACTCGGAAGTAGAAAAAAGCCTTGACTTTCAAGGGCTTATAATGATAATTCTTGTCTGGAATTGACAGTACCTATTCGCTCTCCTAAGCACTAGTTGTGAGTTCGATTCTCGCAGGGAACGGTTGAAAAATTGGTTGCTCGTTTGGGCTAGACATAAAATAAAGTCTAGCTTAAACGAGCATTTTTATATCATATTAATGGGAAATTCCAATAAATCCTAAAAAGATTGATTATTGCGGGAGGTTTGAAATGAACACAATTGTACGAGAAAAATGCGATTTACTAATCAAAAATAAAGATACTCTCCGTCAGGTTTTTAGATTAGACGGAGATATGATGATGCTGGCGGGGAGTTCTTTTTATGTTGGAATAGACGTGGAAGCAGATGCAGACAAGATAAAGTACTGTGAACAGATATTGAAAAAGAACACGAAGATGCTTTCAGAGTTTCGCGGAAATGTGAGAATTCCAGTTCTTTGTAAAATGGCTATTGCCAAAGATCCACAAGATTATTTAATATCTCTTCAGCACATTGTGGAGCAAATGAAACATTTGAGATGGATGAATGGGGAGTATAAAGTACTTGCAGCTATGATAATTCAAGATCATGAGGATTCATTTGCAATACCCGCTATTATAGATAAGATGACGAATATTTTTCGTGGTATGAAAGAAACCCACCCTTGGTTGACTTCAGATGAAGACCTTCCGTTTGCGGCAATGCTAGCAGTTTCAGATCTGGACACTGATCAGCTCATAGAGGAAATGGAGGCCTGTTATCAAATGATAATCAAAACATTTCCTGATAAGAATGCATCTCAGTCTTTAAGTCATGTATTAGCAATTGATCCGTCAAAAACAGTTGTGAAATGCAATCGTATTCGAGACATCTTTGCAACATTAAAAGAGAGAAAGCATAAGTTCGGTACAGGATATGAACTGGCAATTTTGGGGACAATGTCAATGCTAGAGTTTTCGGTAGAGCAGATTGTAGAAGAAATTATTGAAGCCGATGACTATTTAAAGACAAAAAAAGGATTTGGAAACTTTACGATGGGAGAAAAAAGAAGACGAATGTATGCAGCACTTATGGTAATGGATGCACATATACCACCAGCTTCTAGAAGCCATCAGGCCTTGCTGAACTCAACATTAGCACTTGTTATTGCTATGGAGATTTGTATGATTCTTATTATGACTGCAGTTATTACAACGACAACAAACTAATGCAAAATTCAGATATCCGACACATCAAATTAGTTTTCATATGGTCAACGCATTGCGGTGCCTTACATTTCCTATACGAGACGGTCAGTCAAAAGCGTTCGATTGTTAGCAGAAATGCAAATAATAGGACGCTTTTTTTATAAGAAAAATGCTTAAAATTATCATTTCTAGAATGCTTTCCAGCTAGCACAATGGAAAAAATGTTCACGTGGTCTTTCTCTCTCAGCATAAAACAAATACAACCGTTCAGATTAAAAAACACCAAAGAGAGAAAGCAGTATACGTAAGGAATATCTTTCAAAGAGCATTGCAAATATGTACCGGATGATGTGGATGCAGAGCTGCTTGCAAAAGTATTGGCAAATCCGGAAATGAAAGCATTGCTGGCATCATTGGCGAAGGCAATGAAGTAAGGCTGGCGTTTATTTTTCTATTGCTATCATGTATAATGTTAGGAAAGTAAACAGATTTTGGAAGGCGTGAGTATCAAACATAAACGGATGTATATTTTGTTTTTGTTGTAGGCTGAGAATTCTAATTTTAGGAAAATAGAACTGAGATAAATTGAATTTTAGAGGTGATCTTATAATGAAAGTAGAAGAATTTAAAGAAATTCTAGATAAAGGGGAAACAGATACTGTTGAATTTAAGTCCTGGATTAAAGCAAAGAATCAGAAAGAAATTATTTCGCTTGCTGTAGACGAGTTAATTGCATTTATTACAAGGCGGATCATCTTTTGCATAAGAGTGTACGGCGTTGAGAGTAAGTTCAGATAGTGAAAAACTTTTATAAAAAGAGGGAGAATAAATTGCAGATTCAGCAGAACTGGCACAGGTAGGTATTATTATGAACGAGAATATGAAAATTTTAGTGGATGCAGATGCTTGCCCGGTAGTAACTATTGTAGAGCTGATTGCACAAAAATATCAGATACCGGTAATTTTATTATGCGATACCAATCACATACTGGAGTCTTCGTACAGTCAAGTTGTGACTGTCGGTGCTGGGACAGATGCGGTTGACTTTAAATTAGTCAGCATCTGCAAAAGAGGAGATATTGTCGTGACTCAGGATTATGGCGTGGCTGCTATGATTCTCGGAAAAGGTGCTTATGGTATTCATGAGAGTGGAAAATGGTACACAAATGAAAACATAGATCAGATGTTAATGGAACGCCATTTGGCAAAAAAAGCGAGAAATACAAAAAAACGACAGCATCTAAAAGGACCTGCAAAAAGAACGGAGTTGGATAATAAAAGATTTGAAGAGGCGTTTGACAAGTTGATATGTACAATATTGGGCAGGTAAGAAAAAGAGCATTAGAGGGAGAATAAAATGGAAACAATTTTACGAAAATATGAATTTCGAACAATTCGATTAGAGGAGACGGAACAAGCAGCAGAGATTGAACGAATCTGTTTTCCGCCAAATGAAGCGTGTTCTTATGAGCACATGGCAGCACGTATAAAAAAGGCACCGGATTTGTTTTTGGTAGCAGTGGATAGGGAAACAGGGAAATTAGCAGGATTTCTCAATGGTTTGGCAACAGATTGGGAACATCTCACAGATGATTTTTTTACAGATGCCAGCGTACATAATCCGGAAGGAAAGAACATTATGCTGCTTGGTCTGGATGTGCTTCCGGACCATAGAGGTCAGGGATTGGCGAGAGCGCTGGTGGATGAATATTTGAGAAGAGAGCGGGAAAAGAATCGCAAGTTAGTCATTTTGACTTGTGTGGAAGAGAAAGTAAATATGTATGAAAAATTTGGTTTTCATGATCATGGCATTGGAGAGTCTAATTGGGGCGGCGAGCAGTGGCATGAAATGAGCATTCATCTGTCTGACACTTGTGAAAGAAAAAACTAAAGGGAGATACACGGTGATATCTCCCTTGTTGTCATATCAAGGCTCAATCGTTCGAGCCATACAGTTATTTACAATTTGTTATAAACCATCTCAAGCAGATCGACAATCTCATCAACGGTAAATGCACTTGTGTCTATGCTCAGATCATAAGTGTTCATCTCATCCCAACTCTGGTCGGTGTAGTAGTTGAAATAGTAGCTTCTGTCTTTATCCATCTTGCGCACTAAGGAGTGAGCGCCCTTTTCATCTAGTTGGTATCGCTCCATAATGGTTGAGATACGGACATCTAAAGGGGCGTACAGATAGATATTTTTACATCTTTCTTCATCGCGGAGCACATAATTACCGCAGCGTCCCACAATAATGCAGTCTTCTTTTGAAGCTACTTCTTTGATAATCTTTGACTGCAGGTTGAACAGAATCTCATCAATGTGACCGTAACGATAGTGACGATCGATATTGCTGTTTTCGTCTACTTGATACCGCCAAGGTTTTTCTCTTTTTTCGTCTACCAGTTTCAGTTGGTCATATGGAATATCTGTGTGTTCTGAGGCAAGTTTGATCAGATCCTTGTCATAACAGTTGATTCCGAGACGTTCTGCCAACGCAATCCCGATTAGACGTCCGTTACTTCCAAATTGTCTTCCGATTGTAATAATTCGTTTACTCATAAAAACAACCCCTTTCCAGATTTATTTGATATCCCTATTGTACCACAATAAGTTGTTATTGCGGGAAATATAGAAATAATTTATAATACAAAATAGATTTTAAGTTACATACTGTGGAGGAAAAGAAAATGAGATTTAGAAAAAGGCTGTTATCGGGTCTGATTGCCGGCATTTTAGTGATGGGAACCGTGGGAATGAATGTGGATGCAGCAAAGATACAGGTAGATCAGCAGATTCCGGCGGAAGAAGTAGACAGTGTCTATAATCAGGAAGTGGATTCGAATGCGCTGGCCGGATGGCCTGTCGGACCGAATATTTACAGCGAATCGGGAATTGTAATGGATATGGATAGTGGCGCCATTCTCTATGCAAAGAAAATAGATGATCAGCATTATCCGGCGAGCATTACAAAGATTTTGACTGCAGTGGTCGCTTTGGAGAACAGCCAGTTGACAGATCGGGTGAAATTCACACAGAATTGTATTGATTTTCTCGAATATGGAGATGCACATATCGGAATGAAAGTTGGCGAAGAGATTTCGATGGAAGATGCCTTGTATGGAATGCTTCTCGCTTCGGCGAACGAGGTGTCTTATGCCATTGCAAACAGTGTAAATGGCGGATACGATAATTTTATCAATATGATGAATGAGAAAGTGGCTGAACTGGGAGGCACAAATTCACACTTTGTAAATGCAAACGGACTTCATAATGATGAACATTATACTTCGGCACATGATATGGCTTTGATCGGAGCTGCCGCATTTAAATATGAAGAGTTTCGAAAAATAACAGGTACTCGTCAGTACATAATTGGACCGACTGCGCTTACGAGCGAATCAAGAACATTTCAGCAGAATCATAAGATGCTGTTTCAGGGAAACCGCAATTATTATGAGTACTGTGTAGGAGGAAAGACAGGATATACAGATCAGGCATTGACGACACTTGTAACATTTGCGACAAAGGATGATAAGAATCTTGTGGCGGTTACTCTCAGGGTTCACGGAGGCGGACAGAATGCATATGTAGACACGAGAGCAATGATGGATTATGCGTTTGATAATTTTTCAAAGGTTCCGGTAACGAAAGAACAGGTTACCGACAAAAATATAAAGTCTGTCGACGAGAATGCATATGTCATGTTGCCGTCAGGAGTGACTTTTGATAAATTGGATGCCACACTGCAGGAGCCAACAGAGCTGGGAGATAAAAGTGGAACTTTGATCTACACTTATCAAGGTCAGGAAGTTGGAAAAGTGCCTGTGACTATTACCGATAAATATTATAATAAGATACATGGAATAGAGGAAAAGAAGACTGCAAAAGCGGAGAAGAAAGAGACAAAGAAAGAAGAAGGACTTCCAACAGTAGTTGTAGTTTTACTGGTCATTTTAGGGATTGTGATTCTTTTCGCATTTGCATTGATTCTTCTGTTAGCTTATAAGAGAAAAAAAATAAAAGAACGCCGCAAGAGAGCTCGCATGAGACATCAGAGACAGCAGCGAATGAAAAGAGAATAATTGGAAAAAATTACACTTGCACTGAGGAAATAGTCTATTGTATACTAGAGAGCGATTAGTTAGAAAAGACTACTCATAAGTGAATAGAGAAACTGAGGCCTGCCCACAAATAGACATACCTCAGTTTTTTTGTTGAAAAATTTACAAATAAGAAGAGGAAAGGATGAAAATGCTTGGATAGAAAAAGATTTAGTAAAAAAGTACTATGGATCGCGGGAAGTATAGCGGTGTGTATTTTTTGTATTTCAGCAGGGATTTTTTTGTGGAACAGACAAAGTAAGTCTCAAAGTACAGTGAAAGAGAAGCCAGATGAGGTGCAGGAAATACAAAATATAAATGCGAGGGACAATGTGGCAGAGCCCGATGCATTTGAAGGAAAAGAACTTACGAAAAAGGAACAAAAGAAATTGGAAGAAAAGTTGGCAGAAGCTGTAGCATCGACAGGGCAGGCTGAACAGAATAAGCAGGATACAGCATCGAAAGAAACAAATACACAGTCATAGGAAATTCAGCAATCAGAAGTGGAGCAGCCATCAGAGGAGGAGAATCAGTCAGAAACGGACAAACCTTCAGATAACAATGATGAGCAACAGACAGAGCCGGAAGAGCCGGCAGAACAGCTCCCAATTGTAAAGGAACCGGGCTGGGTAACAGGAATATACTAAGGAAGGACTAGAACAGCGAATGACAGTAAAAGGAAATAAGAGGAAAATCTACAGACAGTTGGAGGGCAGGTAAGAACCGTTGAGCCGATGGGGCTTCGTTTTTTGCCCTGCATAAAAGACAGTTATATCTTCTTCAAATACAAGATGGAAGATTACACATGTAGATGATGCATCAGAATTGAGCAACTGGGTTAAGATTTACCATTCTCCTGCAAAACCGGGAACAGTTCCATCGCACTGGGCAATCAGTGAGCCGGAGTCGTGGACCGGAGGTTTGACATCACCGACGTTCTATGCATACTCTATGATGTTAAATACGTCTATTTGGAATACAGATACGGCGTCCAATAAAGGATACCCAGTCTTACGCGGAATGCCGGATGCTGTGGAAGTGTTTGCGTTTGAAGGAGATATCCAGATGCAGATGACATTGAGCGGTCAAAACGACGATGACACATGGGGAGATAATGATCTAGTTATGCCTGGCACAGGTTGGGAGTAATCTAATGTAACCGGATGAGTAAGAGTGGAAAAGGACTGGCGGATTTTTACAGATTTGCCGGTTCTTTTCAGATAAAAAGGAGAAGCAGATGACGACAGAAAGGGAAGCCGAGTACATATTTTATATGGCATGTGCAGTTGTGGGAAAGGTGAACGTGCCGTTTCCGAATGTGCGGCCAGATTGGCAGAAGATATATGAGATAAGTGCTTATCATCGCATTGAAAATATTGTGGCGTATGCGGTGGAACAACTATGCCTGAATAAAGAATATTGTGAACAGATACCGGATGAAGTAAAAAAGCAGTTTCAAAAAGCAAGATTATCCGGAATTATGCGGGAGACGATACAATACCATGAATATGAAAAGCTGACAAAACTTTTTGAGGAGGAAGGCATTGAGCGGATGCTGCTGAAAGGCGGTTTGTTAAAATACGAGTATCCTTCTCAGGACATGCGGTTTTTGACAGATTTGGATATCTTAGTAAAGACAAAAGATCTTGAGCGGGTATCTGTGCTGATGGAAAAGCTTGGATATCGGGTCTTGCATAAGGGAGGCCATCATGATGTCTATCAGAAAGAGCCTTGTATGACAGTAGAAATTCACAAAGACTGTGGGACAGGCTATGAGACTTTGGATAATTATATGGAAGGAGTCTGGGAACGAAGCACAAAAAAAGAAGGATGTCAGACAGAGTATCAGATGTCCTGGGAAGATTTTTATCTGTACCAGACAGGACATATGGCGAAGCACTTCGAGCATGGAGGAGCAGGGATACGGATGCTGTTAGATTTTCTTGTGTTTGAAAACACAAAGATGAGTTGCTGCAATACAAAAATTGTGGAAAATCAGCTAACTCAGGCAAAACTTTTTACAATGGAAAAGAAAATCAGGGAGTTGCTTCAAAAAGGAAAATGTGGTGAGAGCCTTGAAAAAGAGCCGGTCTGGAATTATATAGTACAGAGTGGAACTTATGGTCTTTTTCAGTTTCATTTACAGACAGAGGTCAATCGATATGAGAATAAAAAAGCTTATTTCCTGCAGAGGATATTTCCAAACCAGGAACAGTTAATTGTTGCATATCCGTGGCTGGCACAATACCCACGGAGAATTTGGATGGCGTGGATACATCGTTTGACAAAAAAAGTGATATGTTCTCCGGGAAAGATAATCGGAGAATTTCGCACGCTTAGAAATCAGGATCAGAATAAAAAGATAAGAGCATGTATGAAAGAGATGGGATTGGAGGAAAAATCAGAGCATGAAAATTAGAGAAGGATTTATATTGAGAGAGGTAGCAGGAGTGTTTGCGGCAGTTCCGGTGGAAGGAGAGAGCAGACAGTTCCACGGCATGATACAATTGAATGAGACAGGAGCATTTCTGTGGAGAAATCTGGAAAAAGAATGTACGCAAGAGCAGCTGGTGAAAGCGCTAATGGAAGAATATGACGTGGAGGAAAAGCAGGCAAAAAAGGATACTGCAGCTGTAGTGGGAAAATTTCGGGAAGCAGGAATTTTAGACGAGTAGGAAATGTGAAAATGCCTTTTTATTAAAAATATCTTAAAATGTTCGTAATTTTTGACAGAATATGATATAATCATTGAGTTTAAATGAAGCAAAATGTGAAACATGCGAAAGAGGATTCATTAAATGAGTAGAAAAAGGACAAATCAAGAGCAAAGAGAGGCATTTGAGGAATTACAGCAGAGGAAAAAAAGGAAACTGGAGAACGCAAGAGATCGGCAAAGTTTGGACGAGGATGGAAAAACAAGGTCTAGAAAGCGCAGAAAAAATAAAAACAGGAATAGGAATAATGTAAGACGCAGAGGGAGAGCAAAGCCGCACAAGGTAGGATTGACTCTTGTCACAATTCAGGCAATTGTGTCGATGTTATGTGTTGGTATGCTCCACATTATAGGAATTATTCCGTTGAAATACATGCTTATAATCGGAGGTATTCTATTGCTGCTGCTTGGGCTTACACTATTTACGCAGTTGAATAGAAAGAAGAAAGCAATTGGCGGAAAGATATTGAGTGTAGTCCTGATTATGGTAATCAGCGCCGGAACATATTATATCGGAAAGGCGAACGGGGCATTGGACAAGATTACGGGGGGCAACTATAAGATCGATAATATGGTTGTAGCTGTATTAAAAGATGACCCGGCAAAAGATATCAAAGATACTGAGAATTACACGTTTGGTGTTCAGTATAAGATGGGAAGAACGGATATGGAGGCAGCTATTCAGATGGTTTCCGAGGAGCTTGGAAAAGACATTACGGTAGTTGAATATCAAGATCTTCAGGAACAGGCAGAGGCACTGCATGATAAAAAAGTAGATGCGATTATTTACAATGAAGGTTATACAGATAATATTTCTGAGTCATTTGTAGGATATAAAAAGAGTGTTCGTATTATTTATGAGCACAAGATTAAGAAAGAACTTGCCAGCACGTCGGTGGATACGAGCATACAGGACCCATTCAGTGTGTATATCAGTGGTATTGATGTGTATGGGGATATTGAACAGACAAGCCGAAGTGATGTGAATATCATTGCCACAGTGAATCCAAAGACGCATCAGATTCTTTTGGTTACTACACCGCGAGATTACTATGTGCCGATTCCGGGTATTTCCGGAGGGGAGAATGATAAGCTGACACATGCCGGAAATTATGGTGTGGATGTTTCGATGAAGACATTGGAAAAGTTGTATCAAGTTGAGATTCCATTCTATGCCAGAATTAACTTTACTTCTTTGATTGACATTGTAGACCATTTAGGTGGTGTTGATGTATATTCTGAGTATGCATTTACGACAAGTAAGAACTCGGAACATGTCATGGATGTACAACAGGGAATCAACCATTTTAACGGTGAAGAAGCGCTGGCATTCTCAAGAGAACGTGAGAATGTGCCGGGCGGAGATAACCAGAGAGGAAAGAATCAGCAGGCAGTTATCACGGCCATGATCAAGAAAATGATTTCGCCTCAGATGCTTATGAAAGCAAACTCAATTATTGACGACGTAAGTGGAAATGTAGAGACTAACATGTCTCAGGAACAGATTCAATCTTTGATCAAGACACAGTTGAGTAAAGGCGGAAGCTGGAATATTTATTCAGTCGCAGCGGAAGGAACCGGAGGAAAAGATATCTGTTATTCGGCAGCTAGCTCAGGTCCGCTCTATGTTACATATCCGGATGAGACATCGGTTGCAAACATTGAGCATTTGATCAACCGAGTGGAACAAGGAGAAATTATTGAAGGATCAGAAGTCGCAGAGTAAGAGAAAAAATAGAGAAACCCTTGACGAACCAAGGGTTTCTTTTTATAATGTTAGTGATATATGAAAAAACGTTGACGAAGACAGTAGGATATATTTTAAAGTCAAAGAGAGTCAGGGATGGTGAGAGCCTGATACGAGTAGAATATATTTGAAGATCACTTCTGAGTTGCAGTGACCGAACGAAGTTGTCCAATAGGTACTGCCGGGATTCCACCGTTAGCAGGAACGCATATGTCAGTATGGTGTAATAGGTGGTATAACGAAGGTTTTACAGCTCTCGTCCTGATTACAGGATGGGAGTTTTTTTGTATCAAAATTCAAAAAGGGACAGGGCATGTGTCAATTAGGGACGTAGTAAAATTGAAAAATACTACGTCCCCAAATAAGAAGGAGGAAGAAGAAATGTATCAGAAGGTATCCACAGATTTAAAGTTTGTAGATCGTGAAAAGAAGACGGAAAAGTTTTGGGCTGATAACAAGATTTTTGAGAAGAGTATGGAAAATCGTAAGGAGGGGGAGACATATACGTTTTATGACGGACCTCCGACAGCGAACGGGAAACCGCATATCGGCCACGTGTTGACTCGTGTTATCAAGGATATGATTCCGAGATACCGTACAATGAAAGGGTACATGGTACCTAGAAAAGCAGGATGGGATACACACGGACTTCCGGTAGAGCTTGAAGTGGAAAAGATGCTTGGATTAGACGGAAAAGAACAGATTGAAGAGTATGGTTTGGAGCCATTTATCGCACACTGTAAAGAGAGTGTCTGGAAATATAAAGGGATGTGGGAAGACTTCTCTGCGACTGTTGGTTTCTGGGCAGATATGGAAAATCCATATGTAACTTACCACAATGATTTCATTGAATCAGAATGGTGGGCATTAAAACAGATCTGGGATAAAGGATTGTTATATAAAGGATACAAGATTGTACCTTACTGTCCGCGTTGTGGAACTCCGCTTTCCAGTCACGAAGTAGCGCAGGGTTACAAAGATGTCAAAGAGAAATCCGCAATCGTAAGATTTAAAGTAAAAGACGAAGACGCTTATATTCTGGCATGGACAACAACGCCTTGGACATTGCCGTCAAACGTGGCCCTCTGTGTGAACCCAGATGAGACTTATGTAAAAGTAAAAGCAGCAGACGGATTCACATACTATATGGCAGAGGCATTGCTTGACACTGTACTTGGAAATCTTGCGGAAGAGGGAACTCCTGCATACGAAGTATTGGAAAGCTATGTCGGTACAGATTTAGAAGGAAAAGAATACGAACCATTATTCCCATTTGTGGAACTGAATAAAAAAGCATACTATGTGACATGTGACACATACGTAACATTGACAGACGGTACAGGTGTCGTTCATATTGCTCCTGCATTTGGTGAGGATGATGCTCAGGTAGGACGTAAATATGACCTCCCATTTTTACAGTTAGTAGATGAAAAAGGTGAGATGACAGCAGAGACACCTTGGGCAGGAACATTCTGTAAAAAAGCAGACCCATTTGTATTAGAAGATCTGGAGAAGAGAAATCTTTTATTTGATGCTCCGAATTTCGAGCACAGCTACCCACACTGCTGGCGTTGTGATACACCGCTTATCTACTATGCACGTGAGTCATGGTTCATCAAGATGACAGCGGTAAAAGAAGATTTAATCAGAAACAACAACAAGATTAACTGGATTCCGGAGAGCATCGGAAAAGGACGTTTCGGCGATTGGCTTGAAAATGTTCAGGATTGGGGAATCAGCCGTAACCGTTACTGGGGAACTCCGTTAAATGTATGGGAATGTGAATGTGGACATATGCATTCAATTGGAAGTATTGCAGAATTAAAAGAGATGTCCGACAACTGTCCGGATGACATCGAACTTCACCGCCCATTTATCGACGCTGTGACAATCAAGTGTCCGCACTGTGGAAAAGAGATGCACCGTGTTCCGGAAGTAATCGACTGCTGGTTTGACAGTGGAGCAATGCCATTTGCACAGCACCACTATCCATTTGAGAACAAAGAATTATTTGAGCAGCAGTTTCCGGCAAACTTTATTTCAGAGGCGGTTGACCAGACTCGTGGATGGTTCTACTCATTGCTTGCGATCTCCACATTGATCTTCAATGAAGCGCCTTATAAGAATGTTATCGTTCTCGGACATGTACAGGATGAGAACGGACAGAAGATGAGTAAGTCCAAAGGAAATGCAGTCGATCCGTTCGATGCATTAGAGACATACGGAGCAGATGCAATCCGTTGGTATTTCTATGTAAACAGCGCGCCATGGCTGCCGAACCGTTTCCACGGAAAAGCGGTTGTGGAAGGACAGCGTAAATTCATGGGTACATTGTGGAATACTTACGCATTCTTCGTACTTTATGCGGAAATCGACCAATTTGACGCAACAAAATACAATTTGGAATATGATAAATTATCTGTTATGGATAAATGGTTACTGTCAAAACTGAACACACTGATCAAGACAGTAGATGATAATCTTGCAAACTACAGAATTCCGGAAAGTGCAAGAGCATTGCAGGATTTTGTGGATGATATGAGTAATTGGTATGTAAGAAGAAGCCGTGAACGTTTCTGGGCAAAAGGAATGGAGCAGGATAAGATCAACGCATATATGACACTTTACACAGCGCTTGTGATAGTGGCAAAAGTGGCTGCACCGATGATTCCATTCATGACAGAAGACATTTACCAGAATCTTGTAAGAAGCATTGATGCAAATGCTCCGGAAAGTATTCACTTATGTGATTATCCAGCTGCAAACGAGGATTATATCGATAAAGATTTGGAAGCAAACATGGACGAAGTTCTGAAACTGGTTGTTATGGGACGTGCGTGCCGTAATACAGCAAATATCAAGAACCGTCAGCCAATTGGAAAGATGTTTGTAAAATCAAATGTAGTATTACCTGAATTTTATCAGGAAATCGTGGAAGAAGAGTTGAACGTAAAAGAGATGGAATTCACAGATGATGTGAGAAACTTTACTTCTTATACATTTAAACCACAGATGAGAACAGTAGGACCGAAATACGGTAAATTACTGGGCGGAATCAAAGAAGCTTTAGCAAACTTAGACGGAAATCAGGCAATGGATGAACTGAATGCAACAGAAGCTTTGAAATTGGACGTAAATGGACAGGAAGTGACATTGTTCAGAGAGGATCTTTTGATCGATACAGCTCAGATGGAAGGCTATGTATCTGAGAGTGATAATGGAATCACAGTTGTCTTAGACACAAACCTGACAGAAGAATTGCTGGAAGAAGGGTTTGTCAGAGAGCTGATCAGCAAGATTCAGACAATGAGAAAAGAAGCAGACTTTGAAGTGACAGATAAGATTAAACTATATTATCAGGGAACAGAAAAGGCAGAGGCTGTATTTGAAAAATATGAAAATGAAATTGGCGGAGAAGTTTTGGCTACAGAAGTAATCAAAGGAACACCTGGCGGATACAAAAAAGAATGGAACATCAACGGTGAAACTATGACTATGGGAGTAGAAAAATAGGAGGTTGTGATTATGTACCGTGAAAAATTTGATAAGGTGGAATTCCAAAAAACTGTAAAAAGCAATGTAAAAAGACTGTATCGAAAGACAGTAGAGGAAGCAACACAGCAGCAGTTGTTTCAGGCAGTGTCTTATGCTGTAAAAGATGATATCATCGACAGATGGCTGATGACACAGGAACAATATAAAAAAGATGACCCAAAAACTGTATATTATATGTCTATGGAATTTTTGATGGGAAGAGCTTTGGGTAACAACCTGATCAATTTGACTGACTATAAAGAAGTGCAGGAAGCATTGGAGGAGATGGGAATCAATCTGAATGTGATTGAAGATCAAGAACCAGATGCGGCACTTGGAAATGGCGGACTCGGGCGTCTGGCAGCATGCTTTCTTGACTCACTTGCAACCTTGGGATACGCAGCCTATGGCTGCGGAATCCGCTATCATTACGGTATGTTCAAACAAAAAATAGAGAATGGATATCAGGTCGAGACACCGGATAACTGGTTAAAAGAAGGAAATCCATTTGAAATCCGACGTGAAGAATACGCAAAAGAGGTGCGTTTCGGAGGAAATATCCGTGTGGAAAAAGATCCAAAGACAGGAAGGGATATGTTTATTCAGGAGAATTTTGAGTCTGTCCTTGCGATTCCATACGATATGCCGATTGTCGGATATAACAATAACCTTGTAAATACACTTCGCATCTGGGATGCGAAGGCAATCACAGACTTCCATTTGGATTCATTTGACCGTGGAGAATATCAAAAAGCTGTAGAGCAGGAGAATCTTGCAAAGACGATTGTAGAGGTACTGTATCCGAATGATAACCATTATGCGGGAAAAGAGCTTCGTCTGAAACAGCAGTATTTCTTTATCTCTGCAAGTTTGCAGGAAGCCGTTGACAAATATTTGAGAGACCATGATGATATCCATAAGTTCTACGAAAAAGTGACGATTCAGATGAATGATACGCATCCTACAGTTGCGGTTGCAGAGCTTATGAGACTGCTTATGGATGAGCATGGACTGGAATGGGACGAAGCGTGGGAGGTTACGACGAAGACTTGTGCTTACACAAATCATACGATCATGGCAGAAGCGCTTGAAAAATGGCCAATCGACTTGTTCCAGAGACTGCTACCTCGTGTTTACCAGATTGTGGAAGAGATCAATCGCCGATTTGTAAATGAAATCCGTGCAAAATATCCTGGCAATGAAGATAAAGTACGCAGTATGGCGATTTTATATAATGGACAGGTGAAGATGGCGCATCTTGCGATCGTAGCAGGATATTCTGTAAACGGTGTGGCAAAACTGCATACAGAGATTTTAAAACATCAGGAACTGAAAGATTTCTATGAGATGATGCCGGAGAAATTTAACAATAAGACAAACGGTATTACTCAGAGACGTTTCTTGCTGCATGGTAATCCGCTTCTCGCTGACTGGGTTACAGCTCATATCGGAAAAGGATGGATCACAGATTTGCAGGAGATGGAAAAACTGAAACCACTTGTGGAAGATGAAAAAGCGAGAAAAGAATTTATGGAGATCAAGTATCAAAATAAAGTTCGTCTTGCGAAATATATTTTGGAACACAACGGAATTGAAGTAGATCCGAACTCTATCTTTGATGTTCAGGTGAAGAGACTTCATGAGTACAAACGTCAGTTATTGAACATTTTACATGTGATGTATCTGTACAATCAGATCAAAGAGCATCCGGAGATGTCATTCTATCCGAGAACATTTATCTTTGGCGCAAAAGCGGCGGCTGGATATATACGCGCAAAACAGACGATCAAGCTGATCAATTCTGTCGCAGATGTGATCAATAATGACAGAAGCATCAACGGAAAGATTAAAGTTGTGTTTATCGAAGATTACAGAGTATCCAATGCAGAGCTGATCTTCGCGGCAGCAGATGTCAGTGAACAGATTTCTACAGCATCAAAAGAAGCATCGGGAACCGGAAACATGAAATTTATGTTAAACGGCGCTCCGACACTTGGAACAATGGACGGCGCAAACGTGGAGATTGTGGAAGAAGTCGGAATGGAAAATGCATTTATTTTCGGGTTGAGTTCCGATGAAGTTATTAACTATGAGAACAATGGCGGATACAATCCGATTGACATTTACTTTAATGACTGGGATATCAAACGTGTGGTAGACCAGCTTGTAGACGGAACTTACGGAAACGGTGACAGGGAACTTTACCGAGATCTGTACAACTCTCTGCTGAATACAAACAGCAGCGACAGAGCCGACACTTACTTTATCTTGAAAGATTTCAGAAGCTATGCAGAAGCACAGAAACGTGTGGAAGAAGCTTACAGAGATCAGGACAGATGGTCTAAGATGGCGCTGATCCAGACAGCATCTTGTGGTAAGTTTACATCAGACAGAACAATTCAGGAATATGTAGATGATATTTGGAAACTGGATAAAGTCACAGTGGAAGTGACAGAAGTAGAATAGTAAAAGAAAAGGATTTTGAACCGGTGGGGAAAACTGCCGGTTTGAAATCCTTTTTTGTGGAAAACTAATTATGATATGTGAATTGTAACTTCAAAGTAAATTGAAGTGAGTTTGAAGTGAGCTTGAAGTTGACTTTGAAGTGACTTTGAAGTAAAATGGGCGTAGAAAAGACGGGTGAGGTGATTAGATGTATTTGGAAGAATTGATAGACGATATACAATTGGAGAACGATAAATTTGAGTGCAAGAGTAAATTAAATAGAGATGATGTAGTAGGGTGGCTGAAGACAATTGCAGGATTCGCAAATGCACAGGGCGGAGAGTTCTATATTGGGGTAGAGGATAAAACAAACAAATTGATTGGGTTTGATAGAAGTGCGGCAGATAATGAGCGCAATTATTTCAATAATCAGGTAAATGAGCATTTGGTGCCCAGACCACGGATGGAACTCTCTTTTATTCGTTATGAAATTAAAGACAAAGAGCGATTTTTGATATGTGTGAAAGTTTTGGAATCTGCTGTCAAACCAATCATTTTAAAATACAAAAATATTCCGTCTATCTTCATGAGAAGGGATGGTTTTACAAATGGGGCGACTTATGAAGAAATCATAGAGATGAGTGTGAAAAGTAAAAATACGCAATATGATATTCTGACATCAGATGTAAAATATGATGTGTCAAAGTTCACAAAGCTTCGTCAGTTCTACACTTCACACAATAATGGAAGAGAGTTGTCAGAAAAAGCACTGCAGTCAATGGGATTTTATGATGAAAAAGGTTTTCTTGCGAATGGAGCTACTTTGTTTGCTGATGATTATCAAGACAAAAAGACGGAGGTGCAATGTTCTGTATTTTCTGGATTTAATAAGGGGAGCGAACGAATTGTTACAATCAATCGTTTTTCGGGAAATATTGTGGATGTCATAAATTATATTATGGAATTTGTCACACAAAGAATGAATCATTCTATGATTAAGCTTGGAGATACTAGAAAAAATGTTGATGCATATCCGCAAAGAGCATTATTTGAGGGGGTAATTAATGCCGTTGCACATCGAGATTATTTTCTTGACGGGACACAGATTCAAGTTGATATGTTTAAGGACAGATTGGAAATTTCATCTCCGGGGAGTTTTTACAGAGGTGAAAAGATAGGAAAAACATATGATTTATCCGGTATTATTTCAAAAAGAAGAAATGAATTGATTACGGCTGTATTGGTAAGTTGTAATGTAATGGAGGCAGCAGGTACCGGATTTGATAAAATTGTGGAAGAGTATAAATCGGCAGATGAAATGCATCGACCGTATATTTATTCTTCATCGGATCATTTTACACTTGTATTACCGGATTTGACCTATATAGATGGGGTGGAAGACAGCAATCTTCCGGTTCTGACTTTTGTGCCGGTACAGAACGGGACCGATTATGATGATAAGGTTCTTTCATTCTGCTATTATCGAGCTCATAAAGTTTCGGAAATTGCAGAATATTTGGGAATTAGTGATTCCACGTATTTGAGAAAGCAAGTGCTTGGAAATCTTGAGATGCAAGGGTATCTTGAAAAGAGTAAAATTGCAAGAGCAATGTATTTTAAAACAAATCGAGATGTAGTCACCGCGGATTAAAGTGACTGCAACGCAAAAATCAAAAGTAGCGTGTGACAATGTTCAGTGTTCTCCTATCACCATTGTAACGTCAGCTGATAAAGTAGAGATTATGGAAGAGAAATAAAAGATTCCTATGGAACGAAAAATAAAAAAGGAGTTGAATCAGATGTGTAATTTAAGTAATTATGTGGAAGAAATTGGAATCAAAAAAGGGATGGGAGAGGAAGAAAATGCAATCGCATATATTTATGATTGTGTAAAAAAGAATGCGATTCTTTTATCAGAGGAGATTTTGGAGAAATTGAACATAGAGATAAAATAAAACAGAAGAAGCAAATTGTATACAATGACAAAAAAGATATAAAATTAAAAAAAATAATGGAAAAATCATACAATCTTTGTTATAATAGAATTAATTGAGACGAACAAACAGGATTGTAACTATTGAATTAGGCAAGACCAGAGTAGACTTTGAAGAATGGAGGGATACTTTGGTCTTTTTTCTCAATTTTTATAAGTTAGATGGAAAGGGGCAAGGAGGAAAATGAAAAAGAGACAAGTTGTAAGTGGATTGCTGGCATCTGTTATGATTGCAAATATCGCTTTGGTTGATATGGGACCGGTGCAGGCAGCAGAGAAATTGAATCTTGCAGAAGGGTGTAAGGTGACAGCAAGTAGTTATGAAGTGAGTGATCAAGTAGATACTTCACCGGCAAAAGCAGTCGATGGAGATATGGCAACTCGATGGGGAACAGCACAAAATAAGGCTGACAATGAGTGGATTGAGATTGATCTCGGTGGAGAGCAAACGGTTCGCCAGATTAATATTAATTTTGAGAGAACAGATGAAACACAAAATATTTTGAGCTATAAAGTGGAATTAGAAGAGAATGGCAAGTATGCAGAAGTTTTCAAAAAAGAAACGAAGGCAAAACAAAAAGAAGTTATTCAGTTAGATAAAGCGCACAAAGCTACAAAAGTAAAAGTAACTATACTTTCAGCGAATCAAGGAACAATCAATTGGAAGAATGTAGGAATCAATGAAATTGAAGTATATGGGGAAGAGCAAGATGTTGAGGCAGCAGAAAATACGAACCATATGCAAGGTGCAGGAGTAGAAGTTACTGCATCTACAATTGAGGCTGCAAGCTTATCAGCGGATAAGGTAAAAGATGGAAAGACAGGACGTCAAGACCGTTGGGCTTGTCAGGAACACACATATAAAAATCAGTGGCTTAAAACAAAATTTCCAAAAGTAACAAAAGTAGAAGAACTTGATTTTACGTTGTTTACACGTGATGTAGAGCCAAGTCCGTCTAATATTAAAGCATTTGATTTAGAGTATAAAGATCAAAACGGAGCGACAAAGACTGTTCATATTAGCAATAAAAAAGCAAATGGTAAGACAGGATATGAGGCAGATTTAAAACATGTTTTTGATAAGCCGGTTTATATGTCTGAATTTACATTAAAGAATTTTGAAGTTGCAATTGAAATTCAAGGAACAAATGGATATAACAATATCAGTATTTCAGAGATTGCGGCATATTCCAACAAACAGTCAGAAATGCCGGAAAATCCTACATTAGACAATGTAGTTGCTTCTATTAAAGGACAGACAATTGAAAAAGATGTGACAACATTGGCATTACCAAAAGCTCCGGCAGGATTTACAATTGAATCAAACGGTGCTGACTTTGAACAACTTATCGGAAGTGTTAACAAAGACGGTGTGCTTCCGGTTGTACATCCATTGACGGATAAGACTGTAAAACTTTCCTTTAATGTAAAAGAGACAGCTACAGGAAAGATTAAAAATACAGGAGATTTAGAGTTTGTTGTAAAAGGAACAAAAACTCAGGAAGAAAACAAGAATACAAAACCATCTGTAATTCCGGAAATTCAGGAATGGTATTCAGAATCTACAGAAAAAGTATCTGTAGCTAGCTTGAAAAAAGTTACTTATACAGATGACAAATTAAAAGAAGTTGTGGATGAGTTTGTAAAAGATTATGAGGACTTTACAGGAATTAAATTGACTGCAAAGAAAGGCGCAGCAGAGGCAAACGCATTTAACTTTGAATTGAAAGCACCGGATGCTCTTCTTGGAGAAGAAGGATATACAATGGATATTCAAACGGACCGTATCAATGTTGCTTCTGTAAGTACAACAGGTAATATGTACGGTATGCAGACAATCCTTCAGATGAACAAAGAAAATGGAAAAGAATTCAAAGTAGGACAGATGCGTGACTACCCGAGATTTGAAACTCGTGGATTTTTGTTTGACGTTGCACGTAAAGCAGTTTCATTGGATATGATGAAAGAAGTATCCAGAACGATGCGTTACTATAAGATGAATGACTTCCAGGCACATTTGTCAGATAACTATATTTTCTTAGAGAACTATGGAAAGGGTGCTCAAGAAAATGAAGCGTTTAAGGCATATGAGGCATTCCGTTTAGAGTCCGGTCTTTCAAATGATAAGGGCGAGACACCGACTGCGAAGGATTATTCGATTTCGAAAGAAGATTTCAAACAATTTATTCAGGAAGAACGTGCAGTCGGAATGAAAGTTGTCCCTGAAATTGATGTGCCAGCACATGCAACATCATTTACAAAAATATGGCCAGACTTGATGGTAAAAAATAAGGTTTCATCTTTAAATAGCAATAGACCGCTCGTAGATCATCTTGATGTTTCAAAAACAGAGACAAAAGAGAAAATCAAAGAGATTTTCGATGATTATACAACTGGAGAGAATCCAACATTTGATAGTGAGACAACCGTACATATTGGTGCAGATGAATTTTTAGCAGACTATAAAGCATACCGTGGATTTGTAAATGATTTAGTTCCGCATGTAAAAGAAACTAATACAGTTCGTATGTGGGGAGGATTTACATGGATTAAAGACAATCCGGTAACAGAGATTACAAAGGATGCGATTGAAGATGTAGAGATGAATCTTTGGTCTTCAGATTGGGCAGATGGAATTGAAATGTATAACATGGGATATGATCTGATCAATACAATTGATGATTTTGGCTATATGGTTCCAAATGGAAATAAGACAAGAGCGAACGCTTACGGAGATTTATTGAATGTAAATCGTATTTTTAATGAGTTTGAAGTGAACAGAGTAAAAACAAAATCTGGATATAAATATGTTCCGGCTGGTGATGATCAGATGCTTGGTGCTGCATTTGCACTTTGGAATGATAACATTGATAAGCATGCTTCTGGATTAAGTGAATCTGACTTATACTGGCGTTTCTTTGATGCAATGCCATTCTATGCAGAAAAGACTTGGGCAGCAACAGGGAAAGAAAAAGGAAGTGCAGATGCCCTTGCAAAATTAGCTGCAGACAAAGGAACAGGACCGAATACAAACCCATATTATCAAGAAGAGAAAAAGGGTGAAAATTATCAGAGCTATGATTTCGAGGATGGTTTAAAAGATACTTCTGATAATAAACGTGATTTGAAAGAAGGAAAAAATACAGAAATCAAAGATAAAGCGCTCGTATTGAAAACTGGAGAAACTTATGTGACATCTCCGATTGATGTACTTGGAAATGGAAATGAAGTATCATTTGATATTAAATTGGAGAAACCAGCAAAACCAGGTGATATTTTATTCGAAGCAGATGCTCCATACGGAACACATGATATTCGTATTATGGAAGATGGAAAATTAGGATTTACAAGAGAATTGTATAATTACTATTTTGACTATGAACTTCCGGTAGGAAAG
>UMKA01031093.1_pt1 | contig 23079 bp, 21 predicted proteins | sample 1966211 | NCBI WGS metagenome assembly UMKA01 (sample SAMEA4836165, study PRJEB28245) | human gut metagenome | biome: gut microbiome; material: fecal sample | place: Denmark | collected 2008
ACCAATGGTGGCAAGGCTCTTGACAGGGCTTTTTCTTTTCTGTTGTAGGGTAATCAAGAGGAGAAAGAAAAAGTGTGCATTTTTGTTCCATAGAAAAATGCTAAGGGTATGCTGATTTTTATTGTGGCGGATATATGGAACTGTTATAATATGGATATGGAGAAATGGACAAAGTAGAATTTAACACGAACAAGATTTAATTATAGGAGTGTACTCAATGTGGCTTTTAGGGAGTATTTTTATATTCACATCACTATTAATTCTATACATAAAATATAGGGTTGTTTTTACTGGCGAAAAATGCAAAGGGAAAATAATCGACATTGTAGAACAAAATGCAGGTTATGTAGTAGGTGGTGTTAATGTCAAAAAGCATGCTTATATAGTGAAGATTAAAAACAAAAAATATCATACTGCACATGGTTGTATCTTTTTGTCATTGGGAAAGAGAAATATTGGAAAAGAAATTTCCGTATTTAAGAATGAAAAATATGGAAATGAGGTTTTCAAATGCTTTGATTTTCGTATAGAGATTGTTGCTTTGTTAGTATTTTTATTTGGCGTTTTTATGATCTACTCAGCCTTATGATAAAGCCAAGCAGGTTTCAGTTTGAAAAGAAGTTATACGCAAAGAAAAATTTAGAAGTTATGGAGGAAACCATATGGAAAATTTAAGTGCATATAGATACTGTATCGCTATGAAAAAAGGTCGAAAAATATTAAATCTGATTGTGGGCTGCTTAATGATTCTTATAAGTATCATTTTCATAACCACAACTGTTTTTAGCTGTATTTTTATGCAGGAATTTGTTTATTACACATTTTTAGCAATATTCCTTATAATTATACCCCTACCTCTTTTTATTTTTGGAATTATAGGTATTGTCTCAGCTACAAAACGAGTTGAAGTTTATAAAGGAAAAGTGATTTATCATATTGGTTTTAAAAATAAGGAATATCGTATGTCTGATATTAAAACATCAAAAACAAAAAGTGAAACATATAGAACAGGATTAGATTATGGAAATATTGTACCCACCTACAGTTATGATAAATTAACTGTATTCTATGATAAAAAAGGGAAAAAGATTTTTAAATTTGGATTGGCATACGATAATGTAGAACGACTGAAAGCAGATGTTAATAATACTCAAAAAAGCATAGCAAAACAGCATAACAAGAACTAAATAAATTTCAGTTTGAAAATGGGAAATGAAAAAGTGGCAATTTCAAATATAAATACAATTATTAGTAATGATATTCAAAAAGTTTGGAACATTGTTTTAGCTGTTGATAAATATAACTCATGGCGAAGTGATTTGAGCAAAACAGAAATAGACTTTACAGAAAATGTGATACCTAAAAAGTGTTTTATGAAACCTTTTGTAAAAACCTATTTGAAAAAACAACAAAAGCAATTTGTTCTGGACTTAAAGAAAGCATTGGAATAATAAAATTCAAGATTGGAGATTTAGAAATGGCTTCAAGTAAAGATTATTTACAATTTGTTTTAGAACAATTATCAGAATTACAAGAAATAACATATCGTGCAATGATGGGAGAATTTATTATCTATTATCGTGGAAAAATCGTTGGCGGTATATATGATGATAGGTTGCTGGTAAAACCAACAAAGTCCGCAATTTCTTATATGCCAGCAGTTACTTATGAAATTCCATACGAAAATGCTAAAGAAATGTTATTGGTGGAAGAAATTGATAATAAAGATTTTCTGATGGGGTTATTTAATGTGATGTATGATGAACCAACGCCAAAACCTAAAAAGAAAAAATAAACAGTTTCTAGTTTGACAATTTCATATCCATACACACAAAGCAGTTAGTCTTTATGATTGACTGCTTTTTAACAAAAGACACCGCTTAGGTGTTAAGGGTGTCTTTTAGAGCTATTTTATTGTCATATCAAGGCTCACTCAATCGTGGTAAATTCGTGGTAAATTGAATGATTTTCTATACTTCAAATTGCTTGAAAGTATAGTGTTTATGTGGATAATCGAAAATTATATATAAAATTTCCTATTAACTATTACTTCTTAATTATTAAAAACTTTCCTCTTACGAAAAATCGCACATTTACTACGACATTTTTTATTTACTGGAAAGATAATTAATTAAAGTTTTTATTCCATGCCTAAAGAACGTATTCATTTTCCCGTATACCATATAGCCTATCCCCAGTATCTCCATTGTACGGAAGTAAATAGCCATCTTCTCTAATACCATCAGCCATATGTGTAAGATAGATTTTCACATCTGGATACGTTTCTAAAACCTTTTCTAAGCCTAATTCTCCACCAAACATAGATAAGATAATAGTTTTCTCTTCCTTAAAACCGTGTTCCATAGCAAGTTCCAAAGCTTTCAGCACACTGCCACCTGTTGCTAATGCCGGATCAGTGATAATAAGTTTTTTCTTTTCCGGCATATCAATTTTGGAGAATTCATCCCAAGCTACGAAAGGTTTTAACGTATGTATATTTCGCCTCATATTTATTTTAACAACATTTGCATCGGGCAAGCGCAAAGCCAAACGATTAGATATGGCTTGTCCAGCTCGTAAAATAGTAGCAATAACCGTATCTTTGCCTGTATCGTTTTTAAGAATTGCATATTCTGCAAGCATATCAGTAAGATTACCTAACAAATTAGCATATTCTTCACCAACTACGTCTAAGTCAAAATAACCAGCTACTTTATCACGTTGCTCATAAGGGAGCATTACAAATAAATTTGAATGTTTATATGACATTATATCTGTCTCCTTTACTTCTTATCTCCAATTTTACTTATCATCGATAACAATATGTTCAAAGTAATACCAACTATTGATGCTAATCCAATACCTTCGATAACAAAATTTACTTTTCCAATGCGAAAATCAAGAATCGCCCCACCAATACTTAAAATTAATATAGCAGAAACAATTATAATATTTTTTGATATACTAAAATCAACTTTTCCTTCTGTAAATTGTTTTATACCCATTGTTGCAATAGTACCAAAAAGTATAATTGAAATACCACCAATAATTCCATCTGGAATTGTCATTATAATAGCACTGATTTTAGGCATAAAACCTAAGCAAATTGCTATTATTGCTGCTACTTGAAGAGATTTAGGATTAAAATTGCGAGTCAATGCCAAAACACCAATATTCTCCGAATACGTTGCATTTGGTGGACCACCAAAAAGTGCTGAAAAACTTGACGCTATTCCAGAACCTAATAAAGTTCTGTGGATTCCTGGTTCAACTGAAAAATTTTTATCACAAATCGCTCCTGCAACTACTATATCTCCTATATGATCTACAATCGCACAAATTACATAAGGTAAAACTAATAGTGTTGCCCCAAAATTAAATTTTGCCATTGAAAATTTAGGAATTCCAAACCAAGCTGCTTCTTTAATAGCTGATAAATCAACCATTGATGATACTCCACTACATGTAATTCCAAGAGCTACAATGTAACTTATAGATACTCCTATAAGAATAGAAAGCAACTTTGAAAATCCTTTACAACGTACATTCATAAACGACACAATGCAAAATGTTAAAATTGCTAAAAAATAATTAGAACTTGCTAATTCAATAGCATGTGGAGCTAATGCTAATCCGACAGCTAAAGAAATACTTCCAGTTATGACAGGTGGAAATAACTGAACGACTTTTTCAACACCAAGATAATAAACAAATATTGTTGCGAGTAAATAAACTGCACCGCAAATAACAATTCCTCCTAGTGCATATTCCATTCCATACAACGAACTTGCTACCATCAATGGTGGAATAAGTTCAAATGATGATCCTAAAAAAACTGGGATTTTATTTTTTGTAATCATATGAAATATTAAAGTTTCTACACCAGCCATAAAAATTGCTACTGAAACATCTAACCCTAATAGTTTTGGTACTAAAACTACTGAGCCAAACATCGTAAATGTATGTTGTAACCCCAACAAAAAAATTTTTAATTCTCTTTCCTTCTTTTCTTCCATAATTAGCTCCAATAATCATTTAATACTATCAAAACAATTTATTTTTCTTGAAGTTTCTTAACTGTATCCATACGAATAGCTTGCCGTAACTCTTGTAGATATTTTGAAAATTCCACTTTATCATCTGCATAAGTTAAGTTAAGTGTATATTCATTAGGAGTCCATGTACTTAAATCTGAAATATTATGTTGAATCAAAGCTTCAAGGCTATCAATTGCTTTATATACTTTAGCCTCCATTGTTTCTCTAAGTAACATTTCTTCATACAACTGTAACATCTCTTTAGCATAATAAGAGGGTAAATCTTTTACCCATTTTATTAATAAATCTTCTTCTACTTTTTCATCATTTTTGTTTTTATCAAAAGTTGGTATATCTCCAGTAAAGCATTCTCCCAAATCGTGGATAATACACATTTTAATTACCTTGTTCATATCCACATTGGGGAACTCATCCTCTAAAAAAAAAGCCATTAAGGTCATCATCCAACTATGCTCTGCTACACTTTCACGTCTTCCTTTAGCCGTAAAACAATGACGAGTTGTATCCTTTAATTTTTCTGCATCACGAAGTACTTCTAAAAAAGCTTTAACTTCCATAAAAATCTCCATTCCGCCGCCTTTCAGTTGGCGGCACAAATAGTAATGAAAGTGTTTCACACCTTCAAATTTTAGTGTTACAATATATTTGATTATTAAGGCATCCCGGCATCAATATCAGATGCACCCACCCGTTTGTTTATTGATGTGCAGGTGCGCCTCTTTGCTTAGGTGGGAATACTCTTTAATCGGTTCACTGTGTGAGCCTGTTTTTTGTGTCTATTCCACGATTTTGGCTTAATTTACTTTTTTCACAGTAATCTCCTTTCAAAACCAACAAAATATTTAATTGTTCCATTCATAATTTCTTCTGTAGAATTTTTCGTCTAAAAAGTCTGTCGTGAAACCTTTTTCACCAATGATCAATTCCCTCCCATCTTTAAAACTTGCAAATAATTATATGTTTTTACCATATTATTGTGTTTATATCTATTATTTTTATCTTATTTTAACATAATATTTTCTTGTACACAATATTTTTTCGTTATTTTAACCATTTTATTTATATGACATTTCTACATTCATAATGCCATAACTTATAACAATCTTCTTTTTTAACTTTTATCGTTTGTTCAATCATCTCTTTCAAACAGAAAATTTCTATCATAGACAAAACAAAAGGGCTGCGATTCAACTTTTTTAATCGTTAAAATCACAGCCACTTTTATACAATATATTCCAATGTTTAATTATTTTCCGGCATCTATCTAATCCAATAATTGCTTATACTTTTCTTGATACCGATCAATTTCTACCCAGGACTTCTTTTTTAACTCTTCTATCTCCTGCATATGTACCTGACTAATCTCCAATATTTTTTCTCTTATTCCAGTTTCGATTTTTTTCTATCGGTCGCACAGCTTCTTCATGGCAAATTACTTTTTCATTTTACAATTTCCTTTTCCTGGAGAGTCCGTTTATTCAAATCCCTGATTTGTTTTTCCAACTCTTGGTTCTGTTCATTTATATCCCCCAAGTGCTCCTCGATATAATCCAAAAGACATTTCCATGAATTTATCGAGAAAATTTCTATCTTTTCAGACAGGTATTTATCAATCAGATCGATATAATATTGAATCGGATTGCTGAACAAATTTGGAGATTTAAAGCCAAATCGTGCAATGAACGCCGACAGAACGTCTTCCGCTGAGAGTACTGTATCTTCCGCTTTATCTTCTCTGTTTTCAATCTTGCTTCGCATATCCATTTTTTTCTCTGGCAAAACAAACACAACCTCTTTGTTCTCTTTAAGCCACTCCGGAAGTTTTTCGTAATCTTTTCCTGAATAACAAAACCAGAGCATTTTATAGGGGAGTGCCGCATATTCCAAACGCTCTCTCAATTTTGACATAATCACATCATCTTCCCAACCACTATATCCAATGACAATCGGCGATTTCGTCTTCAAAAGCCCCTTAATCGTGCCTGCAGTTGTTTTTAATCCTTTTTCCTGTACAATTTTCGCATCCCCACTCTCCAAATTGCAGCAATCATAAAATTCATACATTCCATGGACATGCATAATCTGTACTGTTTTCGAATTTTCATTCAACACAATATTATCCAACATATTATCAGCCGAAAACACATCATAATTTCCGAGTAAATTTAGACTTTTAAGCAGGTGATTATCAAAATTTGGTGTGATTACCGTTGTCGCAATTGTCTTTGTGTTCAAAATCTGTGCCAGCAAAAGATTGCTCTTGGAAATTTTGGAATCATTCATAATATTTTTTAAATACTGTTGCCTGTGAATTCTATTTTTGTATGCCTGTTCAAACCAATAAGAATAATATTTCGCACTATTTTCTCCCAGTCTCTCCGCTACATCACATATCCTTTGCAGCTTTTCGCCATCTCCCTGATATAACTGTTCCACTTTCTTTTTACATTGGTCAATAATATCATTCGCAGTCAAAATTTCCGGCGCTGAAATTCCCGCTCCCACAATAAACAGATACGGGCATCTCTCTTCCATCTCCTGCTCTATTTCCACCGTCTCCCATATTAAATTGATTGCCTCTTGTAAACTAACTATTTTTCCCATCTGAACATTCCTTCTCTTTTCATGCAGTCCAAAACCGTTCTATAAAAAATTTGCCAATAGTGCAAATTTCCTTGCAAAAGGTTTACAAAGTGATACTTTCATCTCTGCAAACTGCACATCTTTACACAAATTGCATTTTCTAATTATAGGATTTCAAAGAATTCTCCTATAATTTCCTCAAACTTCGCATTTAAATTAAATAAGTGCGTATGCACCTTGAAAATTCAATAATAGCTGGTATAAAAAACATGAATACTATCTAATTTGATATCAATAAGTTGCACAAAATACTTAAAACAGGAGAACTCATGTTACGAATAAAAATATAGCACAAGGCATCCAAAATGATAACCGAATTTCTAAAACTATTCAAAAATTTTTTACCAGATTCCATGTTTGCAAGAAATCAATCTAAAACGTAAAATTTCTTATGAAAGTATATGATCATGCAGAACGTGTTTACAAATACCTCTTTCGGATACTTACGTCAAGCTGGTCTGATGGAATTCCTTTTCTCCCAATCAGAAGTAGTATTTGCCCGATATATGATGTTATCTCTTGAAAGCCGTAAATCAAATGATGAACGGTCTCTTGGTGAACTCTTTTTATACTTTTCTGATGAAATGTCTGCTACCACATGGATAAAGGCATTTCAATTATTACTTCAAATGCTCCGGAAATTACTTACAGACAATTTGGATATAGCAGATGATAAAATCGAGATATTAGTAGATGCATTTATGAATACTTTTCCTTCTGTTAAAATCAAAACTACACGTAACACAAATCATGGAATAGTGGCAACTAAATGATTGCCAGTTATTGACTTTTCAAGGTACATAGCTAGAATTTATGTGTGAAGTTTGAGTACACTAATTTAAGATTTCGTTATTTCCCAGCACTTAGCTGATCCAATAATTGCTTATACTTTTCTTGATACCGGTCAATTTCTGCCTGAGACTTCTTTTTCAACTCTTCCATCTCCTGCATATGTATTTGATTGATTTCCAGTATTTTTTTCTCATACTCTAGTTTTGATTTTTCCTCTACTAGACGTACGGCTTCTTCATGGCGAAGCGCTTCCTCTTTTTCATCTTCTCTCTTCTGAAGAATTTGTCTATTCAAATCATCTACTTCTTTTTCCAGTTTCTGCTTTTGTTCGCATAACTGTTTCTTTTCTTCCAATACGCTCTGTGCCTGTTCTACCTCTCCTTTCATCATATCCATTTTAGCACGCAACTCTTTACAAGTTTCTTGTAGAGAATCATTAAGCGAACTCTTATCACTTAATTTTTCCTCGAAATCCTGCTTCTGAAACCTTACCTGTTCATCTAAATTCGCATTCTTTGCAAGAAGCTGCTCATAAAGCGCTTGTGTTGTTTCGTTTTCCTGCTGTGCATTTTTCTTTTCCTCATTTAGCGTTTCCACTCGCTGCTGGAGATCCTGAATTACCTGGTCTTTTGACACAAGAAGTGAATCATACTTGGCACCGATTGTTTTCTCCAAATGTTGTTTGTTTTCTATCTGAACTAAAAAACTTTTCATAATCATATTTGTATATGACTCAATTTCCTCAATAATTTTTGCATCTTCTCCGAATACACCTTTCGCGCTTTGAAGCTCATACGCTGCAATCATTTTTAAAAAAGCATCCTTCTGTGACGCCCCTTCTCCCAATTCATCCGTAATATCTTTGATTTTTTGTTCCATAGCCTCAGTTACTCTATAGGACCTTGTTTTCAATTTTTCATTATCCAACATCGGATCTAAGCCCAATGCTTCCCGTTCTGTTCTTTCCATATACATTATCCCCTTTTTTTGTTTTGATACTACTATTATATTCTATCGTTCTCGATTATGCAAGTAAAAATATAATGTGTTATATGTGTGTTGTATGTGTTTGTGTTATAACATTAAACTATTTTAATTGCATTGTTTTCTTGTGTTGTATTTATTTAACGTGTTTGTGTTATAACTAATATATTACCTGTTTCTTTACAAAATCTTCTTGCCATATTCCATAAGGATTGTTATACTAAAGCATATTGATTCCGTTCTTCCTTTCGGAAGTCTGGTGTGGAAAAATTCCCGGAGACAGGTTTCCTTGTATTTTATGCATCCCAAAAACCGATTTACCCAACCAGAAAGGAGTCATATATGACCCAATACACACCATTTGAAAAAAGCCTGTGCGCAAATGCCAGGCTTTTTTCTATTACCAAAAAGGAACTCGACCTATTCCTATTACTCCAAACAAATACAATAACTTATCGGCAGCTTTACGCAACCAAACTCCATGGACTTACAGAAACTTCCGGAAGATTATCTCTAAAACGCCTTGAAGCAGAGGGCTTTATATATGGCAAGCAGTTAACCGCCCATAGCCAGATTAAATACTTTTATCTTAGTGCAAAAGGACGCGTTTTCTTAAAAAAACTGCTCCCATCCGAATACACCGAATCTCTTCTTATCAATTGGGAAAAACGCCCTCCAACCGGTACACAACAACTTTTGCACAGAATCCGCGGAAATGATTTTTATTTTTCCTATATCTCCCTCTCTGCAAGCCAACCTCGTCCATGGATTTTAGAGCCAAAGTTACCCGGATTCTCCGAATTCCAAAACAACCCTCCCCGTAGTGACGGTTGTTTATATTGCAGCCATTTTGCATACTATGTCGAACAGGATAATGGAACACAATCCGAAAATGTGCTCCTCAACAAACTAAAAAACTACATTCATGCAGGTTTTTTCCGTTCTGATTCAAAAAACAGACTAGTTTTTTGTCTTGCTTTTTCGCATCGCAAGAAATCAGATCAAAAACCTGCTTTTTCTATTTATAAATTACTCTTGAAATTTACAAAACTATGGAAATTATTAGAAAGAACTCACGAATTAGAATTGGATTACCTGCAATTCATGCAGACGCTTGCAACATCACCGCTCAAAGAAACCGTCAGTTCCAAAGAACTTTCCAGTTTCGAAAATATATGCCGGCTGCATCCCGAAATTCAATCTCTAAAGGACGCAGATGCCCTCAAGAAAGCGTATTTGCATGATTCAGCCACTCCGCTGGCATCAGACGAAGAATTGGATACCTTTTTCCAAAAACGCCTCAAATCGCATTTTTCAAGCTTCTATGATGACCCCCAAATGCTTTTGAGTGCTTTAGAAGGAGTCCCTTTATATATATGCGCAAACCATCAGTTACCAAGCTATGTTCCCTTAATCACTGCAGAAGATGTTTCTTTTCAAGAAAAAATCTTCGAGCTTTTATTTTACAACGGTCTAAATACTGATAACTGGCGTTTTCATTCACCCGTAAAATTTCACAGTGCTTCTTATAATTTTACGTTCCGAATGGGACTGCAGCATAACATTTACGGAACATTGGCGATAGAATTCCCTTCTGTTGACCTAAGCTCCCATATACGCGTTAGGCATTTTTTCAAAAACAGCACAGTATATACGCACATAGCCTTACTGCTAATCGGAAAGAAGAAGGATATCGAACATTACTGCCGCTTTTTTCTGAACAGATATCCGCATTCTAGTTCCATGCACTTGCTTTTTGCCGATATCGAATCAATCTACCACTCAGTCCCTGCACCCATTTATCAGATTAGGGAAGGTAAAATTGCATCGTCGATTCTTTTGGAATGCGATGAGTTCGATGAACAATTACACATCAGACACAAGGAGGAATATGACCTATGAAACATAGATTTTTCAAAAGACTGGAAGAAACCTTTTCCCTGGATAGACATTTTTCTTTGAAAAGCAAACATATTTTCAACAGTTTATGCACCCTTTTCATCATTTTTGCTCTTATATATACTCTCCTTCTGCTCTTCAGCCTTTATCGGTTAGATTATACATTAGCCCCTCATGGAATAATTTTTCGTACAGTCTCCCTCCTGTTTCCTCCACTCCTATGGATTGCAGGTACCGGCACAAGTCACCTAACCTTCCACAGACACAAACTATATTTTTTTATTCTTGTCTCTGTTTTTGAAATTCTGCTTCTCACAGGTGTTTTATTCCAATTATTGTCAGTACTTTTCCTCCCCCATATTCTGGCAATACATACAGATGAAATTTTCACCAAACGAATGGTACTTTTTTTGGCAAGAATTACAACACAGCTCCCTCTGGGAGGTTTTATATTCCTTGCATTAAAATATCTTTTCCACTCCATTCAAGATGAAAAGAGCAAAGCCATTCTGCTTACATTCAAAATCACGAATATTTTAAACAAAAAGCAAAGAGAGCAATGCATCTCCTATCCACTATCCATCGCAAAAGATATGAACAGCGGCAAAACCATTGTAATTTCCGAAAAAGATCGTTACCTTCACACACTTGTAGATGGTACTAGCGGTACCGGAAAAACTTCCTCCACACTCCTTCCTGCCATAAAGAATGATTTGAACACCCGTTGCAAAGCAGAAATTCTTCAGTTCAAAATTTTACGCCCTCTCTTAGAAAGCGGCAGACTCATTTACAGTAGCAAAGATAATTTTTTCTCCATAAACAATTTCTCTCCTGCTGATGATTTAGATACCTCAGAAAAAATAAAAATTTCCGAAGAATTGGAAAGTTTGCGTCTCAAGCATCCGGTTTGCGGAATTACTGTATTAGCCCCGGACGACTCTCTTTGCGACGATGTTGCCCGTCTTTGCGATGCAAGAAAAATTCCATATCACCGAATCGACGGGACAAGAGATGCTAATGGCAATCAAAAATCAAATTGGACTGGTTTGAATCCTTTCTACGTCTCACCATTGCTCAATAAAGACCAAAAACACCAGGCAATCGTAAAAAAAGCAGTTGTTTTTAGCGATGTAATGCAAGTAATCACAGATTTGAAAGGTAAAGCCGACTCTTACTTCACTGGTCTCAACCGACAGATGATTGCCAACCTATCAATCCTTGTCATGAACACTATACCAGCTCTTTACAGACGTCAGGCCACTCCTGCCGATTTACAGGCACTGATTAATAATTTTGATTTGCTACCAGAACACGTTTCAAAACTAGAAATATTAGACCGTAGCACCCAAAGATACACTTTTATCATCCAATACATAAAAGAAGATTTATTAGGAAAGGGGCGAATAAAAATGGAAGACCAAAGCAGAGGTACCAGAAATATCATTAACGAATTCCTCTTAATGCCTTATTCCAAAGAAATCTACTGTTATCAGACTTCCATAGACTTTGATCGTGCCCTCATGAACAGTGAGGTCACATTATGCAATTATGATCTTGCCAGCGGAGATAGTAACGCCATTGCATTTGGCCTTTTTTTCTTATTATCATTTAACAACGCAGTTCTGTCCCGTCCTGGAACCGAAAACACACGAACTGCACATTTTTTCTACATTGACGAACTCCCCGTGTTGCTGCACAGTTCTTTAGAAAAAAACTTTTCATTATTCCGCAAATTCCGTGTCGCAATGTTCTGCGCAATACAAACGCTCGATCAGTTTGAGAAAAACGAACTTACCAAATATCTAAAAGGTGTTGTTTTAGGTTCTGCGCATCTCTTTGTATTTGGTAGGTCTTCTCTTTCGGATATGGAAATTTTTTCTGCCATGGCAGGCACAGAAGACAAAATAGAGGAACAAAACGCAACATCCGAAACCCCATTATCCGGAGATTCCCCAACCCTTTCCTATTCATCTCGCGAAGTGCCAACACAAAAAAACAGAGTAGAAGAAATCAATATCCGATTGCGTGATTTTCAAGAAATCACTTTATTCACCACAAGAGACGGTCGCCCGCTTCCCCCAATCCATGCAAAAGTCTCTTTCTTAAAAGAGAGTGACTGGAAACCAGCATCAGCTCAAACGGCCACCGTCATAGATGATTTTTTATCCTCACACAAGACGTTTTCTTCCTCCGAAGAAACTTCCGTCTTTGCAGAAGACATTTTTGAAAATCACAAAAGCATAGTATCCTCGTACCTTTCAAAAAAGCAGCCTGTTTCCATTAAAAAAAATGAATCACAGCCAAATTCTCCCCAATCAGATATTGAGGGATCCCCTTCCCTTCCTGACGGGAGTGAAACCATCGATGACCTATTTCAAAAATAAAGGAGCATTTTATGAACAATACAACAACCTATTTAGAGAACTTTCCTCCAGCACTACACACAACACCTTTCCACCTTCCAGAAAATTTTTCTATATACTGCGAAAACCAAAACCAAAACTGCACCCATGCAGAAATTGACCGCTTAAATGCAAAAGGGATTTTAGGTACTATTGATTTTACAATTATGAAGCTTCTAAAAGAGCATTTTTTTCTCAATACCTACAATATAAAATATGCCCTTGATCGCATTCTTGATAAAAACTATCAAAAACCATCCTATAAAAAAAATCTCAAAAAACTTACCAAAAGCGGCATTCTCCTGAAACACGCTTTGTATAATCAAGCAGCTACAAAAAAGCAACACTCACCCGCAAGCCCTCTCCGCTTTTACTCTTTATCTGCCGGAGCACATTCCTACATGACAGCACCGACAGATATTTCTGCCAATCTTTTGGAACACTGGGAAAATCACAAAATTGTAGAATTGCTTTCTATTAATCAGTTTTTATTAAGAGTAGACTCCAAGAGCATCCTTCGAAAGCAGTATTATGTTCGCAAGATAATTGGGCACCATAAATTCATGATCGATTGCTATTTAAAATATCACGTTCAGGACTGTACACTCCCCTCTCCTGTTTCATTTTTTATATTTTCATGTCGAACGCATGAAGAAAGTAAAAAAGAATTCATCTTACGCATTTACTTATTCTTGCGTTGGATGGACCAGCACAAATCCGAATATCCTTCGCACATGATTCTAATCATTTGTGAAAGTATAAAAGAGCTCCCTATGATTCACACCTCTATCATGGCACTACGAACGCAATACAAACACCCTATTTATTACACTTTCGATACCGAACTGTTAAACGTTCCTGTGTTTTCTTCATTATATCAATGTAAAATTTCTGATGAGACCGAAGAACTTACTATAGAGCATATTCAACTTATTCTTTAAACCACAGACCCTCACCATGAGGGTCTGTGGCTCGGTGCATTTGTCTCTATATTTTTTTTCTGTCGCAAACATATATCTTGTTATACTATTTTGTTATGTTTTTATATTCTAATAACATTTCTATGATATGATGTTTCCAAATACTTTTTTTGCTTAATGCTCGGCAAAACCAATACTTATACTATTTCGTTTTGCATTCTTGTATTCAAAACAATTGTTTCACAAGTTGGAACACTATTTAAGACAAATACGTTTGTATTTGTTAGATTTAAGTCTAGGAGGAATCATTATGGGTACATTTCAAAATGTTTCCAAAACCGAACCATGTGCAATATGCGGCAAACAAGATTGGTGCTCTATTTTTTTGCCAGATACAGTCGCATATCCCGGTCAAAAGCTATATGTTTGCAGGCGCATATCGCAACCCGAAATCATTAGCCCCGTCGATGGAAAAACTTACTATTTTATCAAAGAATTCAAAGACTCTTCAGCGCTATATTCAGACGTAATAAAAGACAAAAACTTAGTTTTTACATTACATCATTTCACTGGTTGCTCAAATGCAGGAGTTGACAATTCACTCACAAAACCCGATTATGGAATAACACCATTAAGGAATTGTGAGTTGGATCCAATCTACCGCTCGTTCATGCAACTTTTGAAACTCAGCAAACAACATCAGCGAAAACTTCTCAATGATGGCTGGGATAAAGACATGATACTCTCCGGCAAAATCAAATCCTTACAACTTATCAAAAAATACGATGAATCGAAGGGATTTCCTACCGACCAGGAAGAACGTTTAAAAATTTGCAGAGAACTGCTCAAAGAACATCACTCACTCCAAGGTGTACCCGGTTTTTATCAGGATGACTTTGGCAGATGGACCTTTTCAGGAAAAACCGGGATGCTCTTTCCACTTATGGATCGTCATGGGTATTTATATAGGCTCCGGCTTCGTTTAGACCGCCCAGATACGGACGAAAACGGAAAAGAAAAAAACAAGTACAAGAATTTTTCCTCGTACTTTCCAACCAAAGAAAATGATCGTATCATCAATGGTTTTCTCAATGGTTGCCGAGCCGGAAGTCAAATTGGGTTTTATTACAATTCAAAGCATGACAATCCTCTTTTCTGTATCATAACAGAGGGCGAGAAAAAAGCAATCGTAGCTAATTACATTTTGCACTGTATCGTCATTTCGATTCCAGGTGTAAATAACTTTGCAAAACTATCTGAAAAAGACGAAGACGGAATTACCATCTACGATTATCTGCATTCTATTGGATGCGAAAAAATTGCAACCGCTTTCGATGCCGACAAGTTGATTAACAATTCCGTTCTGCAATGTGAAAGCCATTTAATAGCGGATATAAAAGGAGCAGGATTTAAAGCTTATATTTGTAAATGGAATTTTGGTTTTGGAAAGGGATTGGACGATATTCTCCTACTTGGCATTTTGCCTGAATATGTCCAAGCCTAAAAAAGAGGATGGAATGTACCCATCCTCTCAAACCCTCACGGTGAGGTTCTATTTTTCTTCCTTCAAAGCATCAATTTTAGCTTCTATACTTTTTTTCAATCCCTCCAGTACCGAAATCACATCTGGAATTTCTTCTTTTTTAAACAACGCTTCTTTATCCAACACTTCATGCAACTCTTTCGCGGTTTTCAGAACCACCTTTGTTCCGTTTTTCCTGCGAACTCTTCCCCCATTACAGTCCGATTCCTTTATCCCTTCAATGTTTGCGATTTCTTGTTCGTTTTTCATTTTTTTAATCAATGTTTTAATCCAGGTAGTCGGCCCATTCTTTTTTCCTGTTTTTTCTCTATCAAGTATTGCTTTTTCTAGCAGCTTTTGCTTTTCTGCCGGCAAATTACTCGCTTCCGCAATGTAAGACCACGGATATTCTGGTCTGTCAACAATTTCTTGCAATTCTGGGATTAAATTTAAAAGCCGGCGATATTTCTCTACATTTTTTACTGTCATTTCAAGATCTAAAGCTACCAGTTCGTTTAAAGAAGTAATTTCGTCCTCTTTAAGCAACCCTTTTTCTTTTTTATAGCTTATTTCTTCTTTATGGGCATGATATAGTGTTTGTGCCAAATTAGCCATTTGCATAGGCTTTAATTCCGGTCTGTTATGTAAATTCGCCCCCGTCAAACGAAGTACTCTTTCGAATTCTGTTTCAGGTGTTTGTGTCACAAGAACCGGATACGTTAAAAACCCCGCTTTTTTCGCAGCATATCTTCTTCGATGTCCAGCTTCTATCATATATTTCCCGTTTCCTACTGGATAAGCAAGAATCACTCCCTGAAAACCTCTATTCTTCATAATCTCAGACAATTCTTCCACTTCATATTCCCCATATAAAGAAATATTCGATGGATCATCTATGAGTTGTTCATCCGTTACATGAATAATGCTCTCTCGCAAATCATCCGGCAATTCATTTACATTAGTTTCACTAATTTCCTCCGCATCAATTTCTCTATTCATTTCTGTCGTTGCATTTGCCACTCTTTGGAGTCTTGCTTTATATTTAAACGACTGATTTTTTAAACTTTTTGCCACTTTACTCTCTCCTTTGCTTTTTAATTCTTTCTTCTATCTCCTTCGCCAAATGGCTGTAGTCATCTGAAACATCGCTTGATGGACAGCAAATACATAACGGCGACTGGTTGAGTTCACTTATCTGTGTAGATCTATAATCATGTCTGATCAATGTATCGAACATTTCTAATTCATCTTTTGTCCCATCTTCTCTGCTCTCATTCCATGTACTCGACTGGTCATTTTTGTACATCTGGACATTGATATAAAACAATCCTAGCACACGTAGATTTCTATTTCCATATTCTTTTCTCGCTTCTTTGCACTTATCAATTACATCAAAATAGCCATTGATGCTTGAGCCTTTTGCCAAATGCATCGGAACAATAATATAATCACAAGCCACTAAATACATCATCGTAACTAAATTGTGTGCTGGCGGGAAATCTATAAATATGTAGTCATAAAATCCGTCAAGTAAATCCAACTTTTTCTTCAATATATCAATTCCATTTTCATCAGGACCATAATAATCCATATCAGAACTACCTAACACAACATCTATTTTCAGCCCTATCTTTTTAAATTTATTTTTCCATTTTCGCCTTGCGCTATATTCTTTTGTCTGAATCACATTAAAAATATTCAAATCTTCAACCAAGGTTTCATACAATGTATCAACACCCTCTCGAATTTTCCCAGTATCCGGATTAAATATCGCATCATCTTCCTCGAAAAAAAATTGAGATAAATTCATCTGAGAATCCCCATCGATCAAAAGCACCCTTTTTCCCTGCAATGCCATTTGGCAAGCAATATTAATAATAGAACTTGTTTTCCCAACTCCACCTTTTCTGTTATAATCACCAATTACATATGCCACAACATAACCTCCTTTTATTTACAAAAACCTCACGGTGAGGTTTTTGCTTTTAACCATATATCTTATCTTTATTTTTTATTATGGCACAGTATTTTTTATTTTTCAACTTTATTTTATAAAAGAAATATAAATTTATATTTCTTCTTTAATTTTTCACAGTGTAAAATTTATTCGATTGCACAAAAGAACGTATGTTCTTTTTCTTCTTTCACCCTCACGGTGAGGTTCTGTATTATACTTTTCTTCAATATCTTTTTTTACTCCTATTTGACAAGCTGCTGTTCCCTTGCTATACTTATAAAAAACTTATTTCTTTATGGATACTGTCCTAAGATTGTATCAAAAGTAAAATTCCTAGAAATAGGTTTGTAACCATTCGTTAGACATCTTCGGATGTCTTTTTTTATTTAAAAGGAGGAATCTATGAATGAATACCAGGAATTCTGCGAATTATTATTAAGCGCAGGGATATTTGAAAACACAACGTATCTAAATGTAGGTTTAGATGAAGCGCTTACTGATGAATCTTATTTACTTAAAGGCGAACGTATTTTTTCTCTGGCACGGGAAAAAAGGCACAAAGAACAGCGTAAATCGCAAAACCTCACGGTGAGGTTGTGTGATTTAAAATTTCCATTGTTAAGCTGTGATGATTTGGATGCTCATAAACAATTGAATAACTCAATCAAAAAATTCATTAGACAAGAATTCAAAAAGATTGATCAGGCAGAGAAATATTCTTCCATAGAAGATATTTCTTTTTTTTATTTGTTTTCGCATCTAATGCCAACTGATAATCTATCAGTAAACACTCTATGTACAGAAACAGAAATAGCAAGAGCTGTTACGGGGAGCAATAATATTCTTTGCATCAGTTTTTCAGAATCAGATTTTTATATACCCTGTACTCCTCAAAAAAGATTTCAAAATACTGAATATTATTTTCGCAGTAATCCTACGGTTACCGCATCTATTATTCATTGTGAGCAAATATTTTTGTATTTTTTTCTAATCCATTGGTGTAATGATTTAATCATGAAGAGTAGAAGAGAAGAGGAGTGTAGCTTAATTTTAAAACAAATGCTGATAAAAAACACATCCTCACTTCAAGTGTGCAATTGGTCCACTGAAAAGATGCCAGATTGGTTTGAACAGTATCTTATTGATAGCGGACTTGAAAAACGGAACGATATCTATTCAACCGCAAAAGTCCCTTCTGAGACACTACGCAAGTTTAATGACAGCAAGGATATAGCAAAATATCTAACTATAGTAGAGCATATCTACACTTATAAACAATTTGAATTTTCTACCATTGTTTTTGATCAAAAGTATCCTTTGACAGATATGCTTTATCCGTTAGATGCAGTTATACTAGACACTTTAAAATATTATGTCTCCGCAATTCAAAACGAACGGCTTGAACAGCACTATAGAAAGCAAGTAGAAGGGGAAGTCGCAAGAGCCTATACAACAAAGCGTAATATTCCGCAACACATTCTTACGGAAATGAAAACTTCTGTATTTAACAAATATTTTGATTTTGTGGAATTTGATGCTGATATTGACAAAAATTCAGTAAATGACATAGCAGAAGAGTTTGAAAAACTTAATCATCGATATTTTAATGATTTTAAATGTAAAGATACTACATTTCGGATTCGCAAGCTTGGGCGGCACAAAGCCTACGGACTATATTACATATATTTAAAAACCTTAGTTGTAGACTTGCGTCATCCTGATTCTTTTGTTCATGAATACTTTCATGCTATCGATGATAATTTAGGCAACTTATCACAGAAATTTGCATTCTATAAAATAGTAGACCGATATTCATATCTACTTTCAAAAACAATTAAAGAATCTGAAAAAAATGGAAAACAAATCTTATCAAAATCAGGAAAATATTCTCTAAATTACTATTTACAACGGTGTGAGATTTTTGCGCGCTGTGGCGAAATATATCTCTTTCGCCTTCTACATGTAGAAAGCTCTCTCCTAAAACATGCTGATACGCAATCTTTTGCATATCCTAATGATGATGAACTAAATACTTTAATCTATGATTACTATTCTTTTGTAATAAAAAATTTAGGGAATGATTGTAAAGAAGGAGGAATACTTTCGTGAAAAAAATATATATCTCTCAGATATCTGGCTACATCACAGAATCTATTGAAGAAGATTTTTATTTAAAGACGATTCATTTATGTCACACTAAAGAAACTGGAACACCTTATTTATTTATGGAGCTTGAAGACAAAAGCGGTAAAATAGAAGGTCGTATTTGGGAAAATAATATAGACAATGATTATATACAGCTGAAAGGTAAAATTGTTAAAGTCAATGGTGAAATTCTATTTAATGACAGCAACAAAGCAGAACTAATCTGCTGGAAAATAGAACCTGTTACGGAGTATGATATCCATCAATTCATTAAAGGATTATCACCTGAAGAAGAACAGCATTACATAAATACCTTGCAAAAACTAATTGAGCTTGTTTCTCACTCTGGATACCGGGAATTATTAAATTGCACATTCAATGCTTTGGGAAGTAGATTTTATAAATCACCACTAAGCCTAAAATATTCAGGAAGTTATAATGGTGCATTGCTTGTTCAAACAGTTGCTGTAACCAGTATTGCATTACAAATGATGCGCTCACAAAAAATGTTTGGTTACACGCCCAATATGAATATTGAATATCGGCAGGATCTGCTTATTACAGGTGCCTTATTATGTGATATCGGAGTTGCAAATCTATATACCCCTTTCCCAGATGCCCAATTGGTTAGTGAGTCTGTTCTCGTCCCCCCATCTGCGCTAACTATGCAACAAATTTATAAAATTCTGCCTGACATAACTAATTTTTTATCAGAAGAAGAAAAAAATCTGCTTATACATATGATTCAAGTTGTCCATGAAGATACTCGAAAACGTCCAATGTTCCGTGAAGCTTTAATATTATCAATAGCATATAATGCTTATAACAAAATTGGAATGTTGGATTATCATCTACAAGAAAATCAAAATGAATATGGTGCAATCTATGATACATCACTAAAGAACTATTTATACATCGCAAAAGAGCTGAAAGAGGAGGATACTCAAAATGGAAGAGAAGAAATATATAAATCCTGATACAATTACTCATATTCAGAATTATCTATCCATACCGTCCCCTCCTGGCTTGATACTAGCTGGTATTGATGGTCTTGGAAAAAAAGAATCTGCTTATTATATTGCAACTATACTGTTACAATGCCCGCACGATGAACTTGATTCCAATCCAGACTTCTATCAAACCAAAAGCAATGGTGCTTTAAAAGTAGAGGATATCGAAGATCTGATCGCCTTTACGCAGCGAAGTAGTGTGGGGAATAGAAAAGTATGTCTGATTCACAACGCATCTTCTATTAGCAATATTACTCAAAACAAGTTACTGAAAATACTGGAAGATCGTTCAGAAAAAAATACTCTTATATTCATCACAAACCGAATGTCCATGCTGCCAACGATTCTCAGTCGGTGTTTTTTTATTCTTTTTCGCCCAGTTACCGATTATACAATGCAATTATGTATGAAAGAGTATGCGATAGAAGAGAAGCATTGGGAATTTCTTCAATATCTTTTGTCCAATGCCCCTTATCATCTTATCGCGAAAAAGGATATCGTATATGAGTATATCAATGTATCTGAAGAGTTATCACACATTTCAAGAAAAGAAGACTTTCTGGAAAAATTGCATTTACTAACGGAAAAAGATCCTAACTCTTTTTTTGATATTCACAGTGATTCTCCTGAATTTGCCATTAGGACAATCCTTTTCCCTTTCTATCAGATACTCTATTATTTTTATTCTCCTGATAGAAAGAAAGCAAATACTCTATCCGATTTATATACCGTACAAAATGCTTATCAAATCCTGCAAATTGGACAATATCATTTAAAACTTGCTGTTAATGGCTATTCCAAAAATGATTTCTTCAATTTAGTAAGATTCATTATTCAATTATAAAAAAACAGGAGGAATTTATGTTATATACTACATATAGACCACAAACTTTATCAGAAGTTGTAGGACAAACAGAAAATATTCTTACGCTTAAAAAGCAAATAGCTCAGAATAAATTTGATTCTGCCTATTTATTTGCCGGTCATCGTGGAACAGGTAAAACTTCTATTGCCCGTATTCTTGCACGAGCTATTTGTTGCGAAGCTCCAACCGAAGACGGACCTTGCAACCAATGTAAAAGTTGCCGTTCCATCTTAAACAATACGGCTATGGATTTTGTTGAACTGGATGCTGCTTCCAATAACTCAGTCAACGATATAAAGGAATTAATTAATCAAACTATGTATATGCCAACAAATTTGAAAAAAAAGATTTATATCATTGACGAAGTACATAATTTGTCTGCGGCCGCATTTGATTCTCTTTTAAAAACATTAGAAGAGCCTCCGGAACACTGTATCTTTATTTTATGCACGACAGAATTACACAAAATACCTGCCACCATTAAATCAAGATGCTCTATCTACCAGTTTAAAACACTCCCTCTTTCTTTAATACGTGAACGACTTGTTTTCATTTTAAGAGAACTGCAAAAAGATTACGAAGATGATGCAGTCAATGTCATTGCAAAGCAGGCAGATGGTTCTATGCGAGATGCACTCTCTATCATGGAAAAACTAGTAACTGCTTATGATACGTTATCCGTAGAAAATGTTAGGAAATTGTTAAGCTTAATCGACGATGATCTATCCTTACAAGTTTTAAAATCTCTTCTAAATCATGATGGCAAGACTGCTACAAATCTCCTTCAGAAACTATACGAAGAGGGAAAGAATTTAGCACAATTTGTTGATAACATGTTACAAAGCATCACAAATGGGATTGTATTATTTTCCTCTGATGGAACAGCAGATATAAACAATAGTGAAGAATATTGTCAGAAATTATACGATATTGTTAAACCCTATACTGCTGAATTATTGTACTGGATGATTGAACAATTTTCTATATTACGGGCAAATATAAGAAACAGTTTACATCCATATATGGATATATTATTATGTCTGATTAAAACCTCCAGGCCTGAAATATTTGAAGATAGTGAAAAAACATTATTGATAAGAATTTCAAAACTGGAAAAAGAAGTAAAACTATTAGAGGAGAAATGCCAGTCTCTTGAAAAGGGAACTGGCTTCGATAATCTATCTTCAGATAGTTCCAATAATCAGGATACCTCAGAAGAAATGATACCTGTAGTTGAAATAGAAGAAGATATTAATGAATGGCAAAATTGGGAAGAAGAAAATCCATTTCATGATGATGATTCTAAAGAAGAGTTCCTTTCAAAAGACAATCCAGAGGATTCAGTAGTAGAAGAGGAGCGTATAGATGATGTTTCAGAAGATGAAGAAAGTCTGGATGAAACACTCTTTGATTTATTTAGTGACTATGGGTAAAACGTTTCCAATACATAATAATATAAAGGGGATTCATTTTTCTATATACAAAAAAGATAAAAGATATAAGTATCTACAATCATTGTTTGTTGAAAATATGGTTTTATATACGGCATTATTATGCAGCAAGGAGAAAGAAACTAAGCCATACAATTTTTCAACAACAATATATCCGGTTTATCAGATTATAAAAAAATTTAAAGATATCTATAATTTAGATTTTTTATCCATTACATATGAGGAATAAAAGATAGCAGCTTCTGTTTATTACACAAAAGTAATAGCAAAAGCTGCTATTTTTTTCTTTTTTCATCATTAATAATGTGTTATACTATCATATATTCTATTCTATATAAATTCTATTTGGTGTATATATGAAAGGAAGGGGAGGAATGTTCTCTTATTCTTTGAGTATAATTATTATATATAATTAAAATAATATTATATAT
>UMKA01044006.1_pt1 | contig 22712 bp, 17 predicted proteins | sample 1966211 | NCBI WGS metagenome assembly UMKA01 (sample SAMEA4836165, study PRJEB28245) | human gut metagenome | biome: gut microbiome; material: fecal sample | place: Denmark | collected 2008
TCTCCTCTAATACTTTCTGGATTTCGGCGATTGCTTCTTCTTCGTCTTCGCCTTCAGCTGTGATGATAACCTCATTTCCCTTTTTTACGCCAAGACTCATAACTGCCATAATGCTCTTTGCATTGACTTCACGTGTATCTCCTGCTTTTTTGATCTTAATATCTGAAGTTTTTTTCGCAATTGCTTTTACCAGAATTCCTGCCGGTCTTGCGTGGATTCCCTGTGCATCTGTTACTACATACTTAAATTCTTTCATGATTCAACACTCCTGTTCTTTAAAAAATATTTAGAAAATTAATAAGTTACTACTCTGCTTTCAATGGCTTTTTGAGTAATACAATTCCCGCCATTGCTACGACAGCTCCTACAACCAATGCTATCAAAAACATCAATGGATTGTCAATAATTCCGATGACAAAAATTCCTCCATGCGGAGCTCTTGATCCGCATCCAAACATCATGGATAATGCGCCTGCTATTGCAGAACCAACTATACATGGCGGAATGATTCGAAGCGGATCAGATGCTGCAAATGGAATGGCTCCTTCTGTGATAAAAGAAAGTCCCATGATGTAGTTTGTGATACTTGTCTGCTGTTCACTCTTTGTGAAACGGTTTTTAAAAAATGTGGTGGCAAGTGCGATTGCGATCGGTGGAACCATACCTCCGATCATAACAGATGCCATAATATCAAACTGTCCACTTGCGATGGATGCCGTTCCAAATACATATGCCGCTTTGTTGAACGGTCCGCCAAAATCAATGGACATCATACCTGCAAGAACCGCTCCCAGAAGCATCTTGCTGGATTCTCCCATTCCGGAAAGGACATTATTCAGCCAGGTGTTAAATGCTCCAACCGGTGGGTTTACGATAAAGATCATAAATGCTGCCATGATCAGAATCCCAAAGAATGGATACAGAAGAACCGGTTTTGTCCCTTCCAGAGTTTTCGGAAGCTTGTCAAACAATTTCTTCAATCCGATCATCAGGTATCCTGCTGCAAATCCGGCGATCAGTGCACCGAAGAATCCGGATGAAATCCATGCGTCTTCTGCAAGGAATACAGAAGTTCCGGCTTTTGCAAGAAGTCCGCCTACAATACCAGGCATCAATGCCGGTCTGTCACCAATTGCCATTGCAATATAACCGGCAAGGATCGGGAACATCATCCCAAACGCTGTATTTCCAACGGTGTTGAAAAATTTTGCAAGTGGAGTTCCACTACCAAATGCTGCTGTACCTGCATTTGCACCGTCAACCAGAAAAGAAAGTGCGATCAGAATTCCACCGCCGATTACGAACGGAAGCATATGGGATACTCCATTCATCAGGCTCTTATAAATCTTGCGTCCGATGGTATCTCCGTCAGATGACGCACCACCCTCTTCTGTTGCTCCACCCTTGCTGTGATAAACTGGAGCATTTCCACTCAAGGCACGTTCGATCAGCTCCTGTGCTTTGTTGATTCCGTCAGATACCTTTGTACTGATCAGTGGCTTGCCGTCAAATCTTGCCATTGCGACATCCTTGTCGGCTGCAATGATGATACAGTCACAGGCAGCGATTTCTTCCGGTGTCAGTACGTTCTTGGCACCACCAGATCCGTTTGTTTCTACCTTGATGGTAACTCCCATTTCTTTCGCTTTCTTTTCCAGACCTTCCGCCGCCATGTAAGTATGGGCGATACCGGTCGGGCATGCGGTAACTGCGAGGATCTGATACGGTTTTGTAGATGCATCCGCCGGAGCTTCTGCTTTTTCTTCTACTTCTTCCGGGAATTTTTCTTTCTCGGCTGCATCAACATAAGCAAGAAATTCATCAACATCCTTTGCATGAAGCAGCTTGTTTCTGAAATCCTCATCCATCAGAAGCATGGACAGACGACTGAGTACTTCCAGATGTACATTGTCCTCTGTATTCGGTGCTGCGATCAGGAAAATAAGGTATGCCGGTTCTCCGTCCAGAGAATCATAATCTACACCCTCCGGAAGTACCATGGCTGCAAGTCCCGGTGCGCTTACCGCTTCAGTCTTGCCATGCGGGATTGCAATGCCTTCACCAATTCCTGTAGTTCCTTCTTCTTCTCGTTTGAAGACGGTTTCACGATAGGTGTCAATGTCATTGATGTTCCCGCCTTCTGCCATCAGATCGACCATTTCACGGATGACCTGCTCTTTGGAGTCTGCCTTGCCATCGAGGCAAATACTTTGCTTTTTGAGTAAGTCTGTAATCTTCATCTTGTCATTCCTCCCATTTGATTTTATATATGGTACACTTCTGCCGGTTCTCCAAGAAGTGCAACAATCTCATCTCTTGTAGCGAGCCACGAACAGAATGCCGAAGCGCTTCCTGCCGCCACACCCAGACGGAATGCTTTTTCCATATCTTTTGTATTCAGATATCCGGTAATAAATCCTGCCACCATAGAATCACCTGCGCCAACAGAATTGACAACCTTTCCTTTCGGAGGCATGGTTTCATAGACTTTTCCATCCTTTGTCACAAGGATCGCTCCGTCACCTGCCATGGATACCAGTACATGCTGTGCTCCAAGTGCCTGTAATTTCTTCGCATGAATGATGATGTCTTCTTTTCTCTTCAGTTCTACGTTAAACATCTCACCTAACTCATGATTGTTCGGTTTGATCAGGAACGGATGATATTTCATAACTTTTAAAAGAAGATCCTTGGTTGCATCCACTACAAAACGGATTTCTTTTCCGGAAAGTCTCTCCAGGATTCTCTCATAAATATCTTCTGGCAGAGTATTCGGAATACTTCCTGCAAGGATCAGTACATCGCCTTCTTCCAGCTTATCCAGCTTTTCATATAATGCCTGGATTGCTTCTTCTGTGATAACCGGTCCCTGTCCGTTGATCTCAGTCTCAGTTCCTGCATTGATCTTTACATTGATTCGGCTATTACCTTCTTTTAACGGGATAAAATCTGTCTCACATCCGAACTCTTCCAGCATCTTTTCCAGTACATCTCCGGTAAATCCTGCCTTGAATCCAAGCGCTTTGCTCTTAAGTCCCAGATTGGAAAGGATCACAGATACGTTGTTTCCTTTTCCTCCCGGATAGATATGTTCGCTTGTTGTCCGGTTAATCTCTCCCGGGATCAGCTGATCTGCCTGTACCACATAGTCCAAAGACGGGTTAAATGTCACTGTGTAAATCATTATTTTGCAACCTCCACAATATTTTTATATTTGTTAAATGTAGCATCCTTAAGCTTTGTTGTAATGATGTCCACTGCATCCAGTTCTGAAAATGTTACCGGTGCTACCTGACCGAATTTGGTTGAATCTGCAAGGATGTAAGCCTTTGCGCTTCTTAAGATTGCCATCTCTTTGATCGCAGCCTCCCGGATATCCGGTGTGGTGCATCCACTCTCTATATGAATCCCATTGGTTCCGAAGAATCCTTTTGTGAAATGGTATCTTCCCAGGGTTTTCATTGCTTCCTCTCCGACCAGTGCCAGCGTTGCTTCTTTTAATTCCCCACCGATCAGATAAACTATACATCCTTTCTGTGTCAGCTTCTTCGCATGCATGATTCCGTTTGTCACATACACAGCGTCCTGCTCTGTCAGGAAATCAATCAGAAAATCAGTGGTTGTTCCTGCATCGATATAGACGAAATCATCTTTTTCAATCAGAGATGATGCATACTTTCCGATCTGCACCTTTTCATCAATGTTCAGATCCTGTCTGACTGCAACAGATTCGTCTCTGGTGTACTGCGCCATATTGACTGCGGTTGCACCACCATGTACCTTGATCAGCTTTCCTTTTTTATGAAGTGTTGTCAGATCTCTTCGTATCGTTGACTCTGACATATCCAGAAGCTCGGTCAGTTCCTGAACAGTGATTGTCTTGTGTTCATTCACTAATTTCAGAATTTCACTGAATCTTTCTTCTGCAAGCACTTATCTCACCTCCATTTCGACTGGTTATGACTGATTTATTCAATTGTATTTTATATTTCAGTCATTTTCAATCATTTATTTTCTTTTTCATTCATCTTTAGGTCTAATATATCGCCTTTTTCAGTCAAAGTCAATCATTTTCAGCCATAAATAACTACCAAAAAAATAGTGATCATTTTGTGCATTTTTATGGGTGTGGAATCGGTGGTGCCAGAGTTCCGACTTGTGTTTCATCTCTATTGCACTCAACGGAATTGGAAATGGATATAGTCGGAACGGAACTCTGGCTTCTACATTACTGGCAAAATGCAGCAAAAGGCTTTGTTTAACCTAACCAAATGCAAATTTATACTTTTCTCTTATATGCAAAAAAGCCAAAGCACTTTTTTAAGTTATATTGAATGATAACTTATCTTTAAGTACTTTGACTTTTTATTTAGGCAAAATCAAACAGGGATAACTGATTGGTCTCCGGGAGGTCGCCCAGCAAACCCATATCTGCCATCAAGTCAACCAATGTCTTGCTGACTTTTGTTCTCTGACGGAAATCATCTTTAGAGAGGTATGGTCCGTCTTTAGCGGCAATTTCCATAGCCTCGGCGGCTTTATCGCCCATGCCGTCAATGGTGTTGAACGGTGGAAGGAGCTTGTCGCCAACGATCTGGAACTTGGATGCTTTGGATTTGTAGATATCGATCGGTAAAAAATCAAATCCTCTGGCATACATTTCCAGTACATTTTTCATATCTTTTAAGGTATCCTGATCTTTTTTACTGAGCTGATTGAGTTCTGCTCTTCTTTTATATTCTTTCATATGGTAGAGAAGTTTTTCTTTTCCCTGTCCCATCAGTTCGTAAGAGAATGCAGATGCACGGATTCCGAAGTATGCCGCATAATAAGCAAGCGGATAATTGATCTTGCAGTAGGCAATCCGGTATGCCATCATGACATAAGCTGCAGCATGGGCTTTCGGGAACATGTATTTGATCCGCTCACATGACCAGATATACCATTCCGGCACGTCATGCTCCAGCATATCTTTTTTAAACTGTGACCACTCTTTACATTTTCCTTTTGCAACGGTTCCTTTACGCACACGTTCCATGATTGTGAAGGATTCTTCACTTTCAACACCTTTGTTGATCAGATAAGTCATGATATCATCACGGGTACAGATTGCCGTGGAAATGGTTGCCTTTCCTTCTTCAATCAGGGTCTGTGCATTGTTCAGCCACACATCTGTTCCATGAGACAGACCTGAAATACGGATCAGGTCCGAAAGCGTCTTTGGCTTGGTATCAATTACCATCTGGATAACAAAATCTGTACCAAACTCCGGGACTCCCAGACAACCAAGCGGACATCCGTCAATGTCCTCCGGTGTGATACCGAGCACCTCTGTTCCTGCAAAAAGTCCCATTACACCTGGATCATCCAATGGAATATCAGTCGCTTTAAATACATTATTCACTCCATCGTATTTATTGTCCATCGCATCGGAATTGATCAGCTCTTCCAGCGTTTTGATCATGGTCGGATCATCGTGTCCGAGAATATCCAGTTTCAAAAGGTTGTGGTCGATGGAATGATAATCAAAATGAGTGGTGATAATATCGGTCGTCATATCATTTGCCGGATGCTGGATTGGAGTGAAAGAGTTAATGTCCTCTCCATGCGGAAGAACTACGATTCCCCCCGGATGCTGTCCGGTACTTCGGCGGATTCCGGTACAGCCAGCTACGATACGATCGATCTCGCAGTTTCGCTTACGGTCACCACGCTCCTCATAATAATTCTTCACATATCCATAAGCCGTCTTTTCTGCAAGTGCGGCAATGGTTCCGGCACGGAAGGTCTGACCTTTTCCGAAAATAACCTCCGTATACTTATGCGCTTTACTCTGGTAATCTCCGGAGAAGTTCAGGTCGATATCCGGCTCTTTGTTTCCCTTGAATCCAAGGAAAGTCTCAAATGGAATGTCAAATCCGTCTTTGACCAGCTTCTGTCCACAGACCGGACAGTTCTTATCCGGCATATCGTGTCCACAGCCACCCACATATTTTTTCACTTCTTCCGAATCAAAATCACTATAGTGGCAATTGCTGCAATAGTAATGTGGAACCAGAGGATTGACCTCCGTGATTCCTGCCATAGTTGCAACGAATGAAGATCCTACCGAACCACGGGATCCTACCAGGTAACCATCCTCGTTGGATTTCCATACCAGCTTCTGCGCAATGATATACATAACCGCAAATCCATTGGAAATGATGGAATTCAGTTCTCTTTCCAGTCGTTCATGTACGATCTCCGGAAGGGGATCCCCGTACATAGAATGGGCTTTATTATAACAGATATCTCGCAGCATCTGGTCGGAATTCTCAATAACCGGAGGACACTTATCCGGGCGGACCGGAGAAATCTTCTCGATCATATCCGCTATCAGATTGGTGTTCTTGATCACAACTTCATACGCTTTTTCCGAACCAAGGTAGGCAAATTCATCCAGCATTTCCTCCGTTGTACGAAGGTATAGTGGTGCCTGCTTATCGGCATCTCCAAATCCTTTTCCTGCCATGATGATCCGGCGGTATACCTCATCTTCCGGATCCATGAAATGTACGTCACAGGTTCCCACGACCGGTTTGTGGAACTGCTCCCCAAGATGCACAATCTTCCGGTTCAGATCCATGATATCTTCCATAGAATTGACCGAAGTTACTTTGTCACTCTCTACCATAAATGCATTGTTTCCAAGCGGTTGGATTTCCAGATAGTCATAAAAATCCACGATCTTCGCGATCGTCTCATCCGGCTTTCCATCCAGAAGTGCACGGTAAAGCTCTCCGGCTTCGCAGGCACTTCCCACGATCAGACCTTCCCGGTGCTCATTTAGCACACTTTTCGGGATACGGGGTCTGCGGTTATAGTAAACCAGATGGGATGCAGAAACAAGCTGATACAAATTCACACGACCAATGTCATTTCTTGCAAGAATAATGACATGATAAGTCGGAAGCTTTTTAATAGAATCCGGGTTCAGATCCCCAAATTCATTAACTTTTGCAAGCGTTGTCAGTTCCCGTTCTTTGAGCATCTGCACAAATTTCACAAAGATTTCTGCCGTGCAGCCTGCATCATCAACTGCGCGGTGATGATTCTCCAGGGAAATATTTAAAGCTTTTGCAACGGTATCCAGCTTGAAACGGTTCAGTGCCGGAAGAAGGACACGGGCAAGTGCAACGGTATCTACATAAGTAAAATCAGCCTCAATCTTCTGCCTTTTGCAGTTCTGCTCGATAAATCCCACATCAAAAGAAGCATTATGCGCCACCAGAACCGCATCGCCAATAAATTCTATAAACTGCGGCAAGATCGTCTCAATATCCGGCGAACCGATGACCATCTCATCGGTGATGCCGGTAAGTTCCGTGATACGGAACGGGATCGGACGTTTCGGATTGACAAAGGTACTGAACTTATCTGTGATCTTCCCGTCTTCCACTTTTACCGCGCCAATCTCGATGATCCGGTCAGTCACAGCGGAAAAACCGGTTGTCTCGATATCGAATACCACGTAAGTGCCTTCCAGGTCCTGTCCCTTTTCGTTCTCTGCGATCTTAGTCAGATCATCTACCAGATATCCTTCCACTCCATAAATAACTTTAAATGGATCATCTTTATCCAGATCCTCGATCACATGATTGGCATCGGTAAACCCCTGCACCACACCATGATCGGTGATCGCAATCGCCGGGTGCCCCCAGTCATGTGCTCGCTTTACCAGATCTTTTGCCTCGGAAACACCATCCATATCGCTCATCTTGGTATGGCAGTGAAGCTCCACGCGTTTTTCCGGATACTTGTCTTTTCTTGTTACACGGAAATCCGAAGTTTTGCGGATTCCGGTTACAGAACCAATGGTCAGCTCTCCATCAAATTTATCAATCGTCGTAACTCCTTTGATTTTCAGAAATACACCTTTTTTAATCTCCGCAAGCAGATCCGGGAGCTGGTCATTGCGGGTAAACATCTTGACCATGATCGTGTCAGTAAAGTCGGTCACGGCAAACATGACGATTGTCTTTTCGTTCCGGATCTCACGGGTATCAAAGCTGATCACCTGTCCCCGGAAAGTAATCTCACCCATCTCTCCGGTAACTGTCTTCAGCTCGATCGGCATATCATCAAAGTCCCGTCCATAGATTACGTTCGGGTCATCGGAGCGCTTGAGCGGATAATCCCGACGCACAAAGCTTCCCTTGCCACTTTTGAACCCACTGGACTTTCCTGCAAATTCCTGCTTTTTCGGAGTCTCCGGTTTCTTCTGTTCCTGTTTATTCTGCGTACTTGATGCATCTGCTTCTTTAGCGGCATCTTCTGCTTTTTCCGCTTTCTTCTTTGATACGCCTTCCGTTTCTTTTGCTTTTGCCGCCTCTTCCGTGGCATGCTGTGCCTGCAGCTTCTGATTCCTTTCCCTAATCGCATCTACTTCCTGTTGAAGCTGCATCTCATTGAATTTCTTGTATTTGCTCTCTTTCACCTCTTCGTAGTCGATCTCCACATCCACCGGCACATGGAAACGGTTCTCAAAGACATCCTTCAGATAGCTGGTGATCTCGCTGGTCTTTCCCTCTGCAACAATCGTGTCCGCCATAGTCAGACACATAGTACGCTCCCCTTCGAAGCGGCACTTCGCCTTCTGGAACATATTCTTCTCCAGCACACTTTTCTGTTCCAGTTCAAAAAGGATACTCTCCTTATACGCATGCATCAGGTTCTCCGGCGTATACTGCTCGGAAAGCCGGTATTCCTCGACGATCGTCACCGGAATATTCCCCTGCGAAAACAGCTGCTCCTCAATCTGATCCTCCACATAACATACCGTCTTCTTCGGGATCAGATGGGTACTGTAAATATAAACCTTGATATGATTTCTGGCTGAAGTGGAGGTGATTTTCGTCACCTCCACCTTTTCAAACAGCATATGGCTGTCGTTATCCATATTCAATGTTGGAAACACATCAAAAAATAGCTTTGTCATCTTCTATTCGCCCCAATGTTCCAGTTCATTACGAAGTGCATCTAAAAGCTCATCCTCTTTTACCTTACGGATGATTTCTCCCTTCTTGATCAGAAGTCCTTCACCGATTCCTCCTGCGATTCCGAGATCTGCCTCTCTTGCTTCTCCAGGACCATTTACCACGCATCCCATCACTGCAACCTTGATATCAAGTGGATATTCAGCAACCATCGTCTCTACTTTATTGGCAAGTCCGATCAGATCAATCTTGGTACGTCCACAGGTCGGGCAGGATACAACTTCAATTCCTCCTTTTCTAAGTCCCAGTGCTTTCAGGATCATTTTTGCACTCTTGATCTCTTCTAATGGATCCCCTGTCAGCGATACACGAATCGTATCTCCGATTCCCTGATAAAGGATGATTCCAAGTCCTACTGAAGATTTAATATTGCCTGAAAGCAGCGTCCCGGACTCGGTGATTCCCACATGCAACGGATACGGGCATTTCTTTGCGATCAGCTCATGCGCTTTTACACACATCATGACATCTGAGGACTTAATACTGACCACCAGATTGTCATAGCCCATGTTCTCGATCATGTGTACCTTGTCAAGTGCACTTTCCACGATTCCCTCTGCAGTCACACCACCATATTTTTCCAGAAGGTTCTTCTCCAGCGAACCACTGTTCACCCCGACACGGATCGGAATCTCGTATTCTTTTGCTTTCTCCACAACCGCACGGACTCTGTCCTCACTTCCGATATTCCCCGGATTGATACGGATTTTATCTGCACCGTTTTCAATTGCAGCGATCGCAAGACGATAATCAAAATGTATATCTGCAACCAGTGGAATATGGATCTGTTTCTTAATCTCTTGTAAAGCCTGTGCTGCTTCCATATTCGGAACTGCACAGCGGATAATCTCGCATCCTGCCTTTTCCAGAGCAAGAATCTGTGCAACTGTAGATTCCACGTCCTCTGTCTTTGTATTTGTCATGGACTGGATCGCTACCGGATTGCCTCCACCGATCTTTCTTCCTCCGATATTTATTACTTTTGTCTCCTTCCTTGTCATCTGCTTTTAACCTCCTGTTCTCACACAAAACCCTCTGCCTGCGGACTTTCGTGCCCACAGAGAGAGGGTTCTCTTTATTTGTCTGCTTTTTCAAAAATCATCTGGTCCCCATAATCCCACTCGGTAAGTGTAAGCTCGGTTCCGTCCACACTGTAATTGAATGTAGTGAGTACAGAATTGATCGCCTGCTCTACTTCCGATGCAGTTACATTATCACCAAGTTCTTTCGCTGTCTCATCCAGCTCTTCCTGCTTTACAGTAAATGTAATCTGCTTTGCCTTGATATCCAGTGTATATCCAAGTTCCACATCCACATCCTTACCATCGATCAGGTTCTTCCAGTCAAGCTCTGCTTCATTATGGTCATCTACTTCCAGTATCATATCACTCTCATCATGCTTCCACTTTCCTTCCAGCGGATTTCCGAAAAATCCCTGGTAAATGAAATATCCAGCCACGATAATGATCAGAACGGTCGTAATTCCTGTCACATAGTTCCACACACGGCTTCTTTTATCTTCATCATTCTTTGCAATAATCATAGAATCAAGCCCTCCACATCATGTCAATCTTATAATTCATTATACGGGTTTTAACTTTCACTGTCAACGGGGACTGCAAAGAAGAAGATTCAATGTGACTGACGCCATAAAAATCTTATATTCAATTACTGAATATGCGGAAATACCGGTTTGAGTGCCGGATAAATCTGACGGAACTCCTGGTATCTCTTTTCGTATTTTTCAACCAGTTCTGCTTCCGGTTCTACGGTATCTACAATCTTAACCAGCTTGTCAGCTGCTGCTTCTACGCTTTCGTATTCGCCGCATCCGACTGCTGCAAGGATTGCACCTCCAAGTGCCGGTCCTTCTTCGCTCTCGATGATATCCACTTTCAGGTTCATGATATTGGCGATCATCTTTCTCCAAAGAGGACTCTTTGCTCCACCACCGCAGATCTTGGTACGTTCAATCTTGATTCCAAGGCTTTTTGCAACTTCAAGGGAATCACGGAGTGCAAATACAACTCCTTCCAGTACTGCCTGCATCATATCTGCTCTTGTGGTATCCATCGTCATACCGGTAAAGGTAGCTCTTGCATATGGATCATTGTGCGGTGAACGCTCTCCCATCAGATATGGAAGATAGAACACATGGTTCTCACCTAGCTTTGTAATATCTTTCTGCTCTGCTGCAAAATCATCCGTGTGAAGAATCTCTTCTGCCCACCATTTATTGCAGGATGCAGCACTTAACATGCATCCCATCAGATGATAATGACCGTCTGCATGTGCAAAAGAATGCAGGGCATTGTTCTTATCTACGCCGAAGTTTGCACTGGAAATAAAGATGGTTCCGGATGTTCCAAGGGAAATGTTACATCTTCCGTCACCAACTGTTCCTGTTCCGACAGCTGCCGCTGCATTATCGCCTGCTCCTGCAATAATTTTTACATTTTCAGAAAGTCCGAGTTCTGCTGCTACTTCCGGCTTCAGACTTCCTACGACTTCGTAACTTTCATAAAGTTTCGGAAGCTGTTCTTCTGTTACGCCGCAGATGTCCATCATTTCTTTGGACCAGCATTTGTGTTCTACATCCATCAGAAGCATGCCGGATGCATCCGAATAATCAGAGCAGAAGCTTCCTGACAGGCAGTATGCCAGATAATCTTTTGGAAGCATGATCTTTGTGATCTTTGCAAAATTCTCCGGCTCATTTTTCTTTACCCACAGGATCTTTGGTGCGGTAAATCCAGTAAATGCAATGTTTGCTGTGTATTTAGAAAGCGTTTCTTTTCCGATCTCGTTATTCAGATAATCCGTCTCTTCTGTGGTACGTCCATCGTTCCAGAGAATTGCCGGGCGGATGACCTGGTCGTCTTTATCCAGAATGACCAGTCCGTGCATCTGTCCACCAAAGCTGATTCCTGCAACCTGGCTCTTATCACACTCAGAAGTCAGTTCTTTGATGCCTTCTACGGACTGGGTAAACCAGTCTTCCGGATGCTGTTCTGACCAGCCCGGATGTGGGAAGTATAATGGGTATTCTTTTGAAACAATTTTTTTGATGTCGCCTTTTTCATCCATTAACAGAAGTTTTACTGCGGATGTTCCAAGGTCTACGCCTATATAGAGCATAATGTTCCTCCTTGTTAGGGTTTTTGTATCAACCTGACGGATTCGAGGGATTGTGACCAGATTATAGAAAATAAATATTGCATCTTCCAATCGGCAAAGCATTCCGATGAGCCTCTTAGGGCGGAAATTGTGTCAGCAATGGCTTCCACAATTTCTGAGTCTCATCTTCATTGCCTCAAATGGAATCTGCCATATTTATTTTCTATAATCTGGTCCTCAAGACATTGAACCGCCTGCTTGAAACATAAATCCTGTTTTTAATTCGTGTTTCTTTGTACTATAAAGGGGCGGGTTCATTCAGCCGCCCCTTATATGATTATGTATAGTTTTAATTAGCCCCAAGGATTTTCTGTTGGGTAACGTACACCTTTTGGCTGGTTGTAGCCGATTTCGTCTACCGGTACTCCGATGTATTTGAATACTTCGTAAAGTGCTTTTCCGTAATGTCCGAATGCTACGGCTCCGTGATGCGGGAAGTTCTTTTCGATCAGTACATGACGATAGAATCTGCCCATTTCCGGAATTGCGAAGATTCCGATTGCTCCGAAGGAACGTGTTGCTACTGGAAGGACTTCACCGTGTGCAATGTAAGCTCTCAGTACATTGTCTGATGTGCTCTGCAGACGGAAGAATGTGATATCTCCAGGTTTGATATCTCCTTCAAGTGTTCCCTGTGTTACTTCAATCGGAAGAGATCTTGCCATGATCATCTGGTATTTCATCTCGCAGAATGAAAGTTTGGATGATGCAGTATTTCCACAGTGGAATCCCATGAATGTATCTTTCAGTGTGTAATCGAATTTGCCCTTAATGTCTTCTTCATAAAGGTCGGCCGGTACAGAGTTGTTAATATCAAGGAGTGTTACAGTGTCTTCACTTACAACTGTTCCGATGAATTCGCTGAGTGCTCCATAGATATCTACTTCGCAGGATACCGGAATTCCCTGTGCTGTCAGACGGCTGTTGACATAGCATGGTACAAATCCGAACTGTGTCTGGAATGCAGGCCAGCATTTTCCGGCGATTGCAACATATTTGCGGTATCCTCTGTGTTCTTCTACCCAGTCTTTAAGTGTCAGTTCATACTGAGCAAGTTTTGAAAGGATTTCCGGTTTCTTGTTACCGGCTCCAAGTTCTTCTTCCATCTCTTTTACAATTGCCGGAATTCTTTCATCTCCGGCATGTTTGTTAAATGCTTCAAACAGGTCAAGTTCTGAGTTTTCTTCAATCTCTACTCCGATATTGTAAAGCTGCTGGATCGGTGCGTTACATGCAAGGAAGTTCAGCGGTCTTGGCCCGAAGCTGATGATCTTTAAGTTGTTAAGTCCGATAACAGCTCTTGCGATCGGTTCAAATTCATGGATCATATCTGCGCATTCTTCTGCTGTTCCAACCGGATATTCCGGAATATATGCTTTAATATTACGAAGCTTTAAGTTGTAGCTTGCATTTAACATACCGCAATATGCATCTCCACGTCCCTGGATCAGATTGTTGCCGCTTTCTTCTGCTGCTGCAACGAACATCTTTGGTCCATCAAAGTGTTTTGCAAGCAGAGTCTCTGAGATTTCCGGTCCGAAGTTTCCAAGATATACAACCAGTGCATTACATCCGGCTTTCTTGATATCTTCCAGAGCCTGTACCATATGGATCTCACTTTCTACGATACAGATCGGACATTCATAAATGTGTTTTTCTCCGTATTTTTCTTTGTAAGCCTTCATAAGTGCTTCTCTTCTTGATACAGAAAGGCTTTCCGGGAAACAGTCACGGCTTACCGCAACAACTCCGATTTTAACTTCTGGCATGTTATTCATGATCTTTTCCTCCTAAACAAGGACTTTCGTCCGCTTATTTTGCAAGATCGATGTTCTCTCCTTTAAGACCACATACCGCACCTTCAATACCTGCTTCTTCGTGAGCAATAAGCCATTTGTTTTTTGCTGTCAGAAGCTTGTCATCATAAGATTTTGTATGACAGGTCATCAGATCTGTGTTTGTTCCCTGTGGAAGAACAACGATTGCTTTGAATCCATTTCCATCCACTCCACATGGTGCATAGTGAAGGGTTGTTCCATAAATTTCAATTCCTGTTCCTGCCGGAACAAGAAAAGCCTCTACCTTTGATGTCTCATAGGTAAAATCAGATGCAATATCCTGCTCTGATCCAAGAAGTAAAATGATATCTGTAACTGCAACATTCACTTCTGAACTTCTGTGATATTCCAACGCATTCAGCTTGCTGTTATGACCATTACAATATCCGATCTGTATTGGAAGTTCTCCAAAAATTCTCATCTTCAGATCAATTGCAGGTTCTGTCTTCTCCAGTTTGTTATCCGATGGCACATAAATAACCTCCTCCGGAAGTGGTGTCTGCTCCATTACCTTGATCATTTCTGTAAAATCATAGCCATCAACGATACGTCCATAACGTCTGAATTCTGGATCTGTTACATTTTTGATTTTCATTGTGTTTCTTCCTTCTTTCTTTTTATTTTAACAGGCGTGTTCAGTACCTGCTACCGAATACTTAGCCTGTTAACTGCACTTTCTTGTCTTTGTCAACTTTTTCTAACTCATTTTCTGATCCTCTGATTTCTGTCTCCGACGAAACTCACTGGGTCTTACTCCGTATTTTTTCTGAAATGCTTTTGCAAATGCCCTTCCATCTGCAAATCCATTATGCTCTGCGATCTCTTCTACCAATGCATCACTTCCGGTAAGCTCCCGGTATGCATATTCCAGACGAATGCCCTGTACATATTCTTTATAATTGATCTTCGCATATTTCCGAAACATCCGAGACAAATACGTGGGTGAATAACCGAAACTCTGCGCCACTCCTTCAAGTGAAAGATCTTCTTTGAAATTTTCTTTTATGTAACCGGTAATAGAAGAAAGCCGGTTCCTGTTCCTATGTTCACGCACAATTTCTTCACTGACATTCATCTTCCGATACTTCGTCACCATCAGATATAGCAATCTGTAAAAATAACTCTGTACTTGCAGCTCATATCCTATCTCTTTTTCCTGATATGTCGCATACATCTTCTCCACCAATTCTACTAGCTGCTCATCCTGTACTCTTTCCCTGTGGGTAAAACAGATAAACTGCTCATCCGTATAATACCGTTCAAATGTCTGAAGCGGCATCTGAAGTACAATGGTCTTATTCGGAAGTGACGCCGAAATCGAATGCAGTTCATTGGAATTAACGATCACAAAGGTTTTCTTATCCAGATGGATGTCTTCTTCATTGATATAAAAATCCAGTTTGCCTTCCAGCACAACAAACATCTCGATTGACCGGTGCCAGTGCTTTTCCCTGACATAATTTCCATCTTTCCCTTCAAACAAAAACATTCGAAAAGAAAGATCCTCATTTGGCAGAACCAGTTCATGTGAACCTTCCATCCTTTCCCCCTTTCTTTCTCCTGTCGGAATATAAACAGCATGATAACCACCATATGACAAACATTGGGTGATCATATACGCATCCCGCATATCTGTCTTTATTCTTACACTTTGCGGTGTAAGCATGGTTTTTGGTGCAAGTATCACACATTTTACTCCTGTGGCTGTTAGCTAGTTATAGAGTGAATATCCAAGACAGCCCGCCTCATATCCACACTGAATATCGTATTCATCATTCAACCCAAGTTTCATTTTCATATTTTCAATAAACAGCAGGATATTTTTATAATCCGATGTTACCTTGATTGTTTCAAATACACTGTCAGCCTCACCGATTATTGGTTCCATTGCGCATAATGTGTAATTTGTGGTATGGATATTCATGCCAATTTTTAGTATTCTTTTCATATGAGTGATCTCCTTTTGTATGCGGTAATCCTTGTTACCTTTGTTCTTATCAAATTCTAGTATACAGGTAAATCCACATTGCTACAAATGTGAGGTCACTTCATATTATCTATTATAACGCATTTTGCAAGGATCTGCATAGCTTCTTCGTATTTGTCCGACTCTACACCTGCGCAGGTCAGTAACAGCGTATGTCCTTCGGCTTCCCGGAATGTAAGACCTTCTTTTCGGGCTGCTTTTGCCACTTTCTTAACATCTGTTCCATTTGAAAATATAATTTGAACCATAAAACCGGCTTCCCCGATCTTTACATTTACTGTATCCCCAAATACCTTGTGGATACTCTCTGCAAGCTTTTCTGCCTTTGCCAGATGGATCTTCCTGGATTTACGGACCTGACTTGCCAGATGTCCGTCACGGATAAACTGTGTCAGTGCGATCTGCTCGGCCTTGGATGCAGTCTGATTGTAATTATTTTTTCTTTTTTCGTAAGTTTCCATCAATTCCGGCGGCAGTATCATATAACTGATCCTGATAGACGGAAGCAGCATTTTGGAAAATGTTCCCAGATAAATGACATTTCTTCCTCCCGAAAGTCCCTGCAGGGACGGAACCGGTTTCTGAAAATATTTGAACTCACTGTTATAGTCATCTTCAATGATCAGAAAATGCTCTTTCTCGGCGCGTCCGACCAGTTCCAGTCTTTCCTGGATCGGCATCACCCCACCAAATCTTGTCATCTGTGATGGTGACACGTAATACATTCCAATCTCTTCTTCCGCACTTCCTGCAATCCGGTAGTTATGATCTTCAAAAACCGTCATTCCCTGTACAAACTCACTGTCCCTGAAAAATACGGTTCTCTTTTTATGATTCAGTGGGCACAGAATATGCAGAAGACTCTGTATACCGGCACCGATCACGATCTGATCCGGGCTGCAGATCACACTTCTGGTCTTCTGAATATATTCAGACAGTACTTCCCTGAATTCCTGTTCCCCCTGCGGTTCTCCATAAGAAAGCAGTCTCTCATCCTGACGCATTGCGCTCTTCATATATCTCCGCCATAATTCAAACCGGAAACTCTCTTTATCTACATTTGATGTTGCAAAATCATAGACAACCGGATTCTCCTGCTTCCTTACATGCCGGCTTGCAATCTTTCTGCCCTCTTCCTGCTTCTCGGCAATATCCGTCACATAATATCCACTCTGCGGTCTGGACACAATATAACCTTCTGCTGCCAGAAGCATATACGCATTCTCCATCGTCGTCCGGCTCATCTGCAGCTCGTTTGCACCTTTACGGATCGATGGAAGCTTTGTCTCTGACTTCATCTGCCCGGATAGAATCAGATTCCTGTAATAATGATACACTCTCAGATACCGGCAGTGTTCCTCATTCTGTAATTCCACTCTCATAACTGACCTCTAAAAAATATTTCTTTTTGTATATTTTACAAATGACACTTTTATTTTATTCTATATAAAACACATAAGAAATGCAAGAATTTTTCACTTTGTATTTCGGAAAGGATACTTCAATGATAAAACGAGTCGCTGTTATCAATGATCTGTCCGGTCTTGGTAAATGCTCTCTGACAGCTGCGATACCGGTTCTTTCCGTCATGGGTGTGCAGGCCTGTCCTCTGCCAACGGCAGTTTTAACCAATCAGACCGGCTACGACAGCTATTACTGTACGGACTTTACCGACAAGATCGATCATTACACAGAAGAATGGCAAAAACGTGGTCTTACCCTGGATGCGATCAGTACCGGATATCTCGGCAGCGCAGATCAGGCGGAAAAAATCCTGAATTTCTGTGAGAAGTTCAGAACCCCTTCCACTCTGCTCTTTGTCGATCCGGTCATGGGAGATTCCGGTGTCAAATATGACATTTTCACTCCCAGACTCCAACAGCAGATGCAGAAGCTTGTATCCCATGCCGATGTGATCACGCCAAATCTTACCGAGCTGTGTCTTTTAACACACTCTGATTTTGCAGGGCTTACCAAGTATAAGGACGAACCGGATTATCTGGACCGGATTGCCCGGATTGCCGCTCCTTTGAAAGAAACGCAGATCCAAACGATCATCGTCACCGGTATTCTTTATCAGGCTCCTTCTGATGATACCGTAAAATATTACAATCTGGTTCTCGAGAACGACCAGATAAGCGTCATTTCCTCTGGAATTCACGGAGGAAGCTATTCTGGCACCGGTGACCTGCTCTCCGCTGTCGTATGTGCCTCGATGGTACAGGGAAAAAGTGCAGCTGCAGGCGTGGAAAAAGCATGCCGGTTTATCGAAAAATCTCTGATTGACACCGTTGCCGACCAGATTCCGCGCAATGATGGAATCAATTTTGAATCCCATCTTTCTATGCTGCTTGACTGACATTTACAAAATAAATAAAACCCAGGGAGGTAACTATCATGTCATCTACAACCATTAACAATCCGGAACCATCTGCAAATGCACTTTCTCATCAGAAAGTCTCCAGACTGACTTCAACAGCTCTTTTTGCAGCACTGATCTGTGTGACAACTGCTTATATTTTCCATATTCCATTTGGTGTAAATGGCGGATATGTACACATCGGAGATTCTCTGATCTATCTTGCCGCTGCATTCCTCCCAACACCATATGCCATGTTTGCTGGTGCAATCGGTGGTGCCATGGCAGATATCCTGACTGCCCCGGTATATGCACCTGCAACCTTCATCATCAAGATGCTGATCTCCCTTCCGATCACATGTAAAAAGGACAAGATCGTGAATGTACACAACTGTGTCGGCGTTATTGTTGCCGCTGTAATTTCCTTTATTGGATATTATATCACAGATGTAATCCTGTTCGGAACCTGGGGTGCACTGATTCCTTCGATTGTAGGAACCCTTGCCCAGTCAGGCGGAAGTGCTGTGATCTTTATCATTCTTGGTTCCACTCTTGACAAAGCCGGTTTCAAGAGTACAATGAAAAACAAATTTGGAATTTAGCCAAATATTTAATTATACGCAAATGACAGGTGGTTCTTGAATATCCGCCTGACTTTCAAAGAGGAGATTTTATTATAATGTCAGATATTATTTACACATTTAAAAACAATGCATATTTTAACATCACCAACCGCTGCACTTGCAAATGTATTTTCTGCATCCGTAACGAGCATGAAGCCATCGGAGAGGCAACAGAACTTTGGCACGACCACAATCCTTCTTTCGAAGAGATCAAGGCAGCTATTGATGCTTTTGATTTTACAAATTATCCGGAAGCCGTCTTCTGCGGCTACGGGGAACCGACCTGTGCCTACGATAATCTGATTGCTGCTGCAAAATACATGAAAGAAAAACATCCGGAAGTTCTCCTTCGCGTCAATACCAACGGACTTGGCGAACTCTTCAATAAAAAGCCGATCGCAGAAGAAATGGCAAAATATATCGATGCCGTATCGATCAGCCTGAATGCGCCAACTGCCGAACGTTACCAGGAAGTTACACAGCCTTGTTTTGAAAATGCATTCCCGGATATGCTTGCTTTCGCTGAAAAGTCCAAAAAGTTATTCTCTTCTGTCCAGTTCAGTGTGGTCAGCATCATTTCACAGGAAGAAATCGATGCTTCACAGAAGATTGCGGACGAAATGGGGATTCCGTTGAAGGTTAGAATTTATTCGTAAGTTCATTCTCTTTTCTACATAATTCAAAGGGGACGGCTGCCAATTGTATGCGCTGTATACGGCAGTCGAGCCAAAAGAAATGGTGCTAATTCCATTGTGCAAACCATTCCGATGAGCCTCTTGAAGCGAAAATTGTGTCAGCAAAGGCTTCCACAATTTTTGAGTCTCATCTCCATTGCACAAAAAGTGAATTAGCACCATTTCTTTTGGCTCGACTGCCTGTTTTCAGTGTATTCCTATGGCAGCCTGGTTTTAGGCTGATTGCAGCAAATTGAATGAACGAGGACATATTCGTTCCTGTTGTTTTATTCTACCTTTCAACTCTGGTTCAATGTTGGATATTTTACAGAAGTAATGTATAATTCCCAGTAACTGCCCGACAATTGAATATTTTCAACTCAGCAACACGGTTCTCATCCCTTCTCAAAGTTTTCTTCTGCTCCGTTCTGAATTGCTGTTATCTCACCAATATCGCCATATTTTATTCGATAAAGTTCAAAGAGCGCCAGTCACAAAAGGAATCGTTCGGATTCTATTTTGCGCTATGGAGATGAGACTCAGGAAGCATGGAAGCCTTTGCTGAACATGCTTCCCGCCCTAAGAGGCTCATCGGAATGGTTAGCGCAACTTGAATCCGAACGATTCCTTTTGTGGCTGGCGCTCACTCAACCTATATCATTCAAATCGAGCAGGCTGACTCCTGCTCGATACGTATACTTTGTACACCATCTCGCTTAACAGCTCGATGATGTACATTCGCCAAATACAGATCCTTGTGCAAGCACAAATCTGCACTTGGATCATCGTATACACAAAATGACCATATGCTCTCACATACAGCCATTCTGCATTCTCTCAAAGAGAAAACTTTCACATTTTTATCCAAAAATCCCTCCGATCACAACGTAAGACAGGATATACATAATCACCGATGCCATGCATACGCCGACTACGATTGCTCCGAAAGCTTTTTTCCAGTCGATGCCAAGGAGGGATGCGACAAGAGCTCCGGTCCAGGCTCCGGTTCCCGGAAGCGGGATTCCTACGAAGAGTACCAGCCCCCAGAATTCATATCTGCTGATCCGATCACTTTTGCTCATCGCTTTTTTCTCCAGCTTTTCTACAAGCGGACGGAAAAGGCGCGTCTTGCGCAGCCATGCAAAAATCGGACGGATCAGAAGCAGGATAAACGGAATTGGGATCAGGTTCCCGACCAGACAGATCGGGATTGCACGCCAGGTCGGGATATTTAAAAACGCCGGACCTGCCGCAAGGATTCCTCCCCTGAGCTCCAGAATCGGAATCATTGAAATAATAAAGATAATCAGTTCTTTGGCAGCCTTACCACCCAGATGGGTTACAAACCACTGTACTAAAGTTTCAGTCATACAAATCTCCTATTTTTTACTTATTAAATCGGTGTTCGACGTGTCAATAAGCATAAATTGCTTATTTGTGTAAGCACAAACGCAATTTATGTTTTTAACACTTACATCATATATTCACGGAGGAAGGCAAAGAGTGCTTCCATCTCTTCTCTCGTACCGATCGTCACACGCAGATATTGCTCAATCCGCTCGCTTCCCCAGAAACGCACATAGATTCCTTTTGCTTTCATTGCTTTAAAGAGTTCTTTTGCATCGTATTCCGGATGTGATACAAAGATGAAGTTTGCGCTTGGTTTTGGAAATACAAAGCCGAGCTTTTTGAATTCTTCTTCTGCCCAGTCTCTTGTCTCCACAATTTTACGTGTTGTCTCAGCAAAATATTCTTTATCTTTTACCGCTTCTGCTCCGTATACCAGAGAAGTTTTGTTCATAGTATAAGAATTGAACGAATATTTTGCATCGTTTAAATACTTGATCAGGAGCGGACTTGCGATTGCATATCCAATACGCATTCCAGCCATCGATCTTGCCTTTGAAAATGTCTGCGTAATGATCAGGTTGTCATATTTGTCCAGAAGCGAAAGTGCTGACTCTCCTGCGAAATCAATATATGCCTCATCCACAATCACAATAACATCCTGGTTGTGTCTGATGATATCTTCCACAAATTCCAGATCTTCATAGATGGATGTCGGTGCATTTGGATTCGGGAAGATCACACCACCATTTTCCGGATAATAATCTTCTTTTATGATATGGAAGTTTTCATCTACCTTCTTGCATTCGTATGGAATCCGGTAAAGATCCGCCCATACTTTGTAGAAGGAATATGTAATATCCGGAAAGAAAACCGGTTTTTCCGAGTTAAAGAAGGTAAGGAAACACATAGAGAGAACATCGTCAGATCCCACTCCCACAAAAACCTGATCTTTTCCAACATGATAAAAGTCCGCCAGTGCACTGACCAGTGCATCAGATGTCGGATCCGGATACAGCCTTAAACTGTCCACATGACCCTCCAGCTTTTTCATTGCCGCAAGAACTCCCGGTGCAGGCGGGTACGGATTCTCATTGGTATTCAGTTTGATCACTTTTTTCTGTGGCTGTTCACCCGGAACATAAGGTTCTACTTTTCGGATATTTTTCTCAAATTCTCTCATCTTGCTTTCTCACCTTTCTGTCACATCTTTTGCTTTTGTCTTATCCTAGCTGATATTCTTTTGCAAGCTCTTTGAATTTCGGCAGTGCATTTACGATTGTCTCATAAGCTACACAATATGCAATTCTGACATATCCTGCACATCCAAAAGAACTTCCCGGTACCAGAAGCAGATTATATTTTTTTGCTTCCTGGCAAAATGTCTTTTCATCCTTGATCGGAGTCTTCATGAACAGGTAAAATGCACCCTGCGGTTTGACACATTCAAATCCACATTCTATGAGTCCCTGGTAAAGAGTCTCCCTGTTTCTGTTATAGTATGAAATATCGGTTTTCTCATGCAGACATCTTGCAACTACCTTCTGCTGCAGGGTTGGCGCATTGACAAATCCAAGAATACGGTTTGCAACATTTGCTGCTGCAATGAGTGTCTCTGAATCTTTTACATCATCCGGAATCACCAGATATCCGATTCGCTCTCCCGGCAGGG
>UMKA01035562.1_pt1 | contig 22472 bp, 17 predicted proteins | sample 1966211 | NCBI WGS metagenome assembly UMKA01 (sample SAMEA4836165, study PRJEB28245) | human gut metagenome | biome: gut microbiome; material: fecal sample | place: Denmark | collected 2008
GGCACGCCACGCCTCGGGCCTGGGACCCGTGGCCTACGACGACCCCGTGGACCTGAGCGAATACGACATCGCCTACACCAAGGAGGACGAGTGAACCAGAAGAACGGACGGACCGACCCCGGCCCGCTGCGCGAGCGGGGGAGGAGCCTGTTCATCTCGCAGGCCACCATCGACGAAACGCTCGAATGGGCCACGCCCCGCCAACTGGACGCCATCGACCGCATGCTCGCCACGGAACTGGCCAACAGGGAGGCCTCCAAACGGGCAAGGCTCATGCGCCAGGCCCGGTTCCCGGTGCCCAAAAGCCTCGACGGCTACGACTTCGCGAACGTGCGCCTGCCCGACGGATACACCAAGGAGCAGCTGACCGGCCTCGATTTCGCGGCCAAGGCGCAGGACCTCGTGTTCTACGGCAAGACGGGACGCGGAAAGACCCACCTGGCCACCGCCCTGGGCATGCTCGCCATCGAGCAAGGCAGGAGCGTGAGGTTCCGGCAGACCGCGGAGCTCGTGCTCCAGCTCGGCAAGGCCAAACGCGACGGCGCCCTCGACAGCCTGCTCAGGGACCTCGCCCGTGCCGACCTGATCATCCTCGACGAGTTCGGCTACGTGCCCTTCGACATCGACGGGGCCCGTCTCCTCTACCAGATCATCGCCGGCAGCTATGAACGTCGCAGCATCATCTTCACCACGAACATCGAGTTCAGCAAATGGGGGACGATCTTCGCCGACGACAAACTCGCCGCCGCGATCATCGACCGCATCGTCCACCACGGACGCCTCATCGAATTCACCGGCCCCAGCCGACGCGTCAGCCAAGCCCTCATGTTCGGCAAGACGGACAACCAGTAAAACAAACCACCGGCCGGCACTCCTCATGCCGAAAACCGAAAAAAATTAGTGACGAAACACGAAACACCGACTTGACTAAAAACACGCGCACCCATCTGGCCTCCGACCCGGCCTACGTGAGGGTCGGCAGTTCGTGGGCGTACGTCTGCCTGCCCGGCGACCTGGCCAACCGGCAGATCGCCGGCCATTCGGTCGGCGTCAGGCACGACGCCGATCTCGTGCCGGCCGCGTTCGCCGCGCTGCGCTTCCCGCTGGATGAGATCGAGGTGTTCCACACGGATCGCGGCGGCGGGTTCACCGGGGAACGCATCGAACGCATGCTCGACGTGTTCGGCGTCACGCGTTCCCTTTCCAGACCCGGCAGCCCATACGACAGCGCGGTGGTCGAATCCACCAACCGGCTCGTCAAGAAGGAACTCATCCACAGGAACGTCTACACGAGCGTGGAGCGACTACGCTCGGACGTCAACCGGTACGTGTGGTGGTACAACCACCAACGGCTCCACTCGACCCTCGGGTACCTGAGCCCCGTGGAGTTCCCCAGACAAGGAAACACCCTCTAAAAACAGTCCAACACCCTGTTGCCAATCCATTCAAATATGAGATCGTTCAGTTGTACGGAAATAGCAAGGACACCAACGGCCCAATAGCAACCCGTACCAAAAACAGCAATAGCTCCAAATTAATTTTCCCAATACCAGTTTTCAAATTCTTCGCGCGTACGTTCTACCGAAGTATCAAATTCTTCTATAGAACGGCGCTTCTTATAGAACTCATCGGTAGAGCATATGACGCGGGCAGGAGCACCTCCTACAACACAGCCTTCAGGAACATCCTTTGTTACGACGGATCCACCAGCAACAATGGAGTTAGAGCCTATTACAACACCTGGCATGATAAAACACCCCCCCCCGATACAAACATCATCCATAATTTCTATGGTATCGAAATGAGTTTTCAGCGGAACAAAGTCTTTGTGATTGCAATATCGAGGATTAACGTTAAGAAAGTTCGAGAAAATATCATGATTAATGAAGGTTACACCACAGGCAATAGATACTCGATCATGTATTGACACAAGCCACGAGTCCGACGGAAGAGATGTAGGTTCAAAATGGCATTGCTTTCCCATGTGATGAAAAATATGATGTCTGCGAATATAATCTGCACGCCATACGCCATCCTTTCGACGAAAAATCGTCTTCAGCAAAAGTGAATGAAGAGAAACCATTCTCCGTTCCTTTGAAAACGTTCTACTTTTACCCATAATTCCTCCGATTGTTAATACTATTTTCTACGACTAATATATTCTTTAGCCGTGCTGACTAGGTAGTTAAAGTTTTCGTTTTTGCAGATGACGTTGACCAGAACGTAAACAAATCCACCGACAATAAGCTGAAGCAATAGCAAAAGTATTTTGTTGATCTGCAGATAGCCAATGCCAAACACCGCAGCGCCCATGACCAATGCCTGAAGTACATTGGAAGCAAAATCCCAATATAAATCCTTCAGCTTGTAACCAATCGTCTTATTGCAACCTATGCTGTAGAGTATCACCCCAAGGATGCCTACCAGAACCTCGGAAAATGCGATATAAATTGTTCCAAAGCGAACTGTGATAATCAGGGAGGCAAGACCAAAAATCCTGATTGGGATATCCATTTTAAGCACGAGGTCACTTCTTCCAATTGCTTTAATCGCTTGCAGAGATGCAGTTTGAGCAGGACGGAAAAGCAAATTGATGCAAATAATTTGCAAGAAAGGCACAATGGGCAACCACTTATCTGTAAGTAATACGGATACAAAAGTAGTGCCACAGGCAGCAAAGCCAACGAGCAGTGGGCTCATGATGTACGAAGACATCTTGATGGCGCGTCTAGTAATCGCTCTAACACGCTCAACGCTGGCTTGCTCGTGAGACATAGCCGGGAAAAGCGCGCTACTCATTGCGGCGTCTACATTAACGACAATCAGATTCGGATAGTAGCTGCCACGGTCGTAATAGGCGAGATCCTTAGCGGAATAGACCTTGCCAATTACCAGGCTTCTCAGGTTGCCATAAATAGTCACCATAAGACTCTGAATGAGGAGTTTCCACCCGAAACGGAAGAGACCTCTAAGTCTTTCAGAAGAAAATTCAAGCTTTGGACGCCATTCGATGATAGTTCGAAGGGTGAAGGTATTAATAATGGTATTGGACAGATATTGAGCTACCAAAGCCCACACGCCCATACCAAAATACGCCATTCCTATACCTATGATCGCCGAGATCAAGGTTCCTATAGTCGTAGAGTAGAAGAACTTCTTAAAGATCATATTCCTAGACACATAGGCCTGCTGCACCGAATTAACGGCAGCAACGGGAAGCTGCAACGCCAGCACACGTAGCACAGGAACAAGAATTGGCATCTTATAGAAGGATGCAACCAAAGGTGCGATACCAAAGAAAATCACAAGATAAAGGAACGTTGAAAAAGCTATGCCGAAATAAAAGACCGAAGAGAAATCAAGTCCATCGGCATCTTTCTTTTGAATCAGCGCAACCCCAAAACCATCATTAACAAAAACATTAGCAATGGTGATAAAAATAGTTACCAGAGTAACAGTTCCATAATCGGATGGCATGAGCAAACGAGCTAGAATAATTGTAACGATAACAGAAACTAGCTGCGAACTCATTCGCTCGGCAAATTTCCAAAACAAACCACTGATAACAGAGTATTTCATCTGTTTATTAGAGTCATTCATTCCTGTACCAACACTTTTCTATGCGAATCACTTCTATCGGAAATAGGCGTCAGATTACGGACGAAATAAGACCGAGAGACTTCTCACGCTCCGCATTAATATAGCTATTGATGAAGGTATAGTCCCATTCATAATTCAGCATGTCGCGAGCGTCACGTGTATTGTCCGATAGGAGTTCATACATTCCAAGTCGCTTCAAGAAGTTATCCGCCTTCGCCAAGATGAAATCAGAAGCACAGAAAGCCATCTTCTTATTAAAAATTAGCGAGAATGTCAAGCCGTGGAATGTGCTCGTCGCGATAGCAGAGGAGTAACGGAAGAGGCCAATCCATTCAAAAGGTGTCAAATCGGATTGATGGATGAGGACATCACACCAATCATATTGGTCATCATTGCAATCAAGGCAAATGATTTGAAGACTGTTATCTTTAGCATATGAACAAATCTGCTGAATAAACTCATCAGAGAAATCCTGACCATAAACAATCAGATAATCCTCATACTGCGGTTTAACTATATTCTCGTCAGTAGTGAAATCCCATAACCAAGTTGGATCCAAGACAACCTCTGGACGAGTTCCGGTAATGTCTTCGACGATATCGGCGGAGTTTTTATCACGAACCGTGATGAAGTCAAGGGAACGCACTCCGTCGACCACATACTGAGGATATTCAGAACCGCGTTTAATGGTGCCAAAAGTAGCAGCATAAGCGACTTTCTTGTCGGCCTGAATCCCCACACCAAACAGTTTGGGGTCATGGTTGAAAATTTCGAACGAATAGTCCCAGACTATATCGCTGCCAAACACGACGGTATTAAATGTCGTACTTGCAAAATCGGCGGAGCTCATTCTCTCGGTATGAGGAATGGAGAGATAGTATCCAGGGAACGTTTGCTTGCGATGATTGTAGTTTGAATTCGGGTTAAGAACATCTACTAAATTTTTGTAGAAAACGGGTTTGAAGAAATTATGTCCGATCTCCTTCTTGTAGTAGCTGCTGTAATGCTTCTCATCAAGATATGCAATCTGTTTAATGTCTCGACCAGCACAACGCTTATCGAGAACACGTTGCAGTGCATATGCTTGGGCAAAAGTACCGTAGTTTGGCACATCCCAGAAGGTCAAAATACCCATATCATAAGTGGACATAATTCACTCCTTTACCGTTTGATCAGAAAGAACGTAATAAGACAAAGGAAAAATAAGGAACATCACAGGGAATGTGAAAACTTCCGTTGTACACATAATCAAATAAGCCGATACGGCATACACCGCGATCTGCGCTACCTTTTTCGGCCAATATTCCAGCGACTTTTTGATTATGAGAGCGATGATAACAAGCAACAGTGCAAGTGCCACTAATCCACCTTGGAAAGCCATCTGAAGAATTTGATCGTGACAATGCGTTGCACCGACCCACACTCCACTCGACGATGAACCCAAATAGCCAACCATTGCATCATTGGTGAGCACACCGTACCCCAATATGGGATTAGCGGTTATCACACGTAGGGCATTGTCCCAAATGTTGAGTCGTCCGGTAAATGTCATGTCTTTGCCCAAAGTCGACACCAAAGGAGCAAAAATGCTATCTGCCCTGAAAACAACAATCAAAAGCCATACGATGACGGAGATAACGACACTTCGGATTGGAGTAAATGCTAGTTTGACCTTTGGAATAATCATCAGCAGAGAGAACAGAACGATACCCACAATGCCAGTTGCCGAGCCGTGAATAAATTCAGTTACAACAACTGCAGCCGTTAATACGTATCCTCTAGTTTTGCTCCGAGTAAGAGCAATATACGCCCAAGCAACAACCAGAGCGGGAAACAGCCACTGCACAAAATAATTGTCTACGCCTAGGAACCATTCTTGGGAAACTGCATAACCGGAAACCGATCTGCTGTATAGTCCGTTAGGCGCAACTAATACAGACAGAAGATTCACATAGACGCAAATCTCACAATGCAATATTAGGACGCGAACCAGCGTATATACATCGTTTCGATATAGGTCGAAGATAAGGCACACTATCATGATTCGCAGCAATGACAAAAATGCATTATCCATCAAGCCATGAGAGATTGCCGTTGCCAAGAGGATCCACGCATACATGCATGCCGAAATAACGGTTACAATTGAAAGAGCTTTGCGTGAAAAAACAAGACGACAAAGAAGATATGCGTCTACGACATAAGTTAGTAACCTGTTCAAATGAAGCGACGTCGTAAAGTAATCTACCGATATCGGCATGAATACCGGAATCAGCAATAAGAATAGGATGACTTTCCTTTTTGTGATATGCACCGACATTGCGTTCACCCTAGAGAGCAGGACGTAATTGTTTGATTACTTTCGCGGGAATACCAGCCGCGACCGCATAGGCCGGCACATCATGAGTGACCACCGCATTTGCGCCTATGATTGCGCCATCCCCGATGTTCACACCGGAAAGGATACACACATTACGGCCAATCCAGACGTTCTTACCAATACACACCGGACCCTTACTCACTATTTCTCGATCATTGGGTGCAATATCCAATTCGGCTGCGATATTTGCACCATGAGAGTTATCAGTAATAAAGGCGTTAATTCCTAGTAGACAGCCATCACCTATGGAAACATGATGAGCGCAGGAAACGTAGGAATAATCCGCCATCACGACATTAGACCCGATCAGCAATGCAGGATCCGAATACCGTTCCGTTGGCCATACTTGCAGCGATATGGACTTACCAGCGGAGAAATTCTTACCAATATGGATAAATCCTTCACCGTGAATTGAGAAGTCAGGTCCAACATGACTGTTAGTCCCCAAATCAGCGATTCGAGAAGAAGATAAGAGCCAGCGCATCCTGCTAAATAGTCTATGAAGCTTCGGCATTTCAATTCCCCAAACATTTCTCGTCTATAAGATTCATTAATTCAAGAGATTCCGGAATAGCTACTTTTCTACAGAACAACGCATTACTGTGAACGATGTCTTGGTATTCTGAAGCTTCCAGAGTCAATGGCAATTGTTTTGCAGGGCGTTTGGGATACCATTCAACAAAACGCAGTGAATTCCTGGTTTCTATGTTCAGCTGTTCACGCACAGGCCTGAGGACTGTAGAATAAACAATCTCATCCGTGCAGAAGGTATATTTAAACCTATCGAGATAATCCTTATGAGACTGAAGATAATCCAATAAGTAATTAATTGATTTACGACTAAGAGAGAACCAGTTCCACCCTCCATATATCCTATCCATAAACTTCAATGGACGATGAATCGGCCATAACAGCAGCTTGAGAATACCGGGAACATGTAGTTTACGCGCGATAGGACCGTTGAATACGTCCATGAAATACCAGTGCTCAAGTCTCTCAACATAAGGCCCGACCCTTCTTTCCAAGGCTTCAGACTCCGTATCGCAAAGCATATAGCTTTTGTCGCCGTTCTCAAACACACTGTCAAATTCACCGTTTGAGACACACGGATAATCCTGACCGGAAATAGAGTGGAAATAAGCGAAATTCAACTCGTCCTGATAAGAATCCCTCAACTGGGAAACCGTGCAGTCAATTTGAGAAAAGCCACCGTGAATTATATTTCGGTGTGTAACTTGACGAATACCGCTTATTTCGCTTATTGCGCTTTTAAACTCATCCTGATTCTTGGCCTTGCTGTCAATATTGATGTAAAAGAAATGATTGCTGCTCTCTAGCCTTTTTAGTATTCTTCTCAGTAATTCCGGATACCTATGAGCTTGAATAAGGAATACATGGTTCTTCATCTAATTACCTTCGACGATCATACGGTAGGTTGAATCAGCACATGACTCATTACTTTGGTAGCCCCAATACAGCTTCTGAGGAACTGCCGGCTTTCGTCTTAAGTATTCTTCATGTCCCTTGAGATTCAGCAGACTTACTAATTCGAACATATTTCCCGGAACATTTTGTATTTTGGAAATAGCGGAATTATCTATTCCTTCTAACTTGCAGAGCATAAATAAGGCATCAATAAAGAAGTAGATGGGGTAACCGCCGTATTTCAAGTAATAGGATTGGAACACGTAATCCATTGCTTGGGTTAGTACGCTATTCTTTCGCGACGAAATAAAGAAACCGGACCAATTGCAGTACTCGCCTTTATATTGCAAAAACTTGTTGGAGGTCGAAAAGGCCAATGATTCGAATGGCTTTTGTGCAAGATTGCTCAACAAATTTGATGGTTCGGCGAAAAACAGTGTCGCATCAACCCATGCTCCACCATTATTCTTCAGTACATTAAAACGAAGAATATCGGAGAACGTTTGCATGCTTATCTTTTCATTACTAAGTCCGTCAATAATCCTCTCATCTATATCCGTAAAGTCGCGGAAATTATTCTTTGTCAGTTCGATGATTTTCACGTTTGGAAAACCAGTTTGAAGTGACTTTCGGCAGCTTTTCACTATTTCTGGGGCATTCTCGAATCCATCCCACCATAATACAAACACCTTTTGCGGAATAGTTTCCGACACAATATTGGTTGTCTGACCTCTATATTTTTGGAGCATTGGATGAATTTGGTGCTCAAGTTTAGGCAATTGCTGATTTAAATCAGTAAAAGCATTATTCCGAGTTTTTCGAAACCACTGCCTTTTTTTAGCTCTAGCAAGACCTGACGAGCGACAATCCTTAAAGAATTGCAGAATATCTTTACACGAGCGAGCACACGAACGCAATTGCTGCTTTCCGCCGCCATAGATATATCGATATAATTTGCCTCTCAATGAATATCGTTCGACCCCTATCCGCAACCTATCTTTAGAGGTCGAACTCAATTTATTCATCAGGGACAATGCTTGAACATAGTCTCTATCTTTTCTGACCTTTTTATACGCTGAATAGAATGTCTTCGCCTCATCATCGCAAAGTCGAATTAGCAAAGATTGAATCTCTCTATACAACAAAGCATATGCGGATGATTCCGGCATGCCATCCTCTCTCAGGAAGTCCCGCAAACGCACAAAAGCTTTTTTTGCTTGAGCAACATGAGAGTCTGCAGAGGAATTACTCATCATCGAATGATGAGCATTCCCCACTGTGTAGTAATAAGAATTCACAAGGTCAAGGCAACGTACGGATTTTGCCGCGGAAAGACACAAGTAAGTGAATATGGAATCTTCCCCAAGAGTGATATCGGTACATCTTCTAAATCGGGGAAGTATACGCTCTACACATTCCTTGCGGTACAACTTATTCCAACGAGGGATGGCACATAAATCAGACATCCCCGCACTATCAGGAGAAATAATATAGTATTTGCGCAAAAAGTCTAGCTTCTCGTCTTGATAGGTTGTTTGATTTCTCAGGGGGAAAGCGGTCAAAACCTGTCCTTCAGAGTAAAAATATCCAGCGGATACTACATCTACTCCATTATCCATTGCTGCAATCAGCGTGGAAAGATAGTCGTATCCAACTGTATCGTCAGGGTCCACAAAGGCGATAAAGTCCCCACACGCACTCTCAATCCCAGTGATTGTCGCTGAAACGAGTCCCCCGTTTCCCTTATGCACAACAGTAACTCTTGGATCAAGATCACTATATTTTTCCAATATCTCTGGTGAATCATCGGTTGACCCATCATCTACTGCAACTATTTGTATATCTTCCAATTCCTGATTCAACAAGGCAGGGATGGAACGATCCAAATATTGTTCCTGATTGTAAACAGGAACCACAACCGATACTAAAGGTTTCTCGTCTGGCATTTTTGGCTTCACCTACTCAGCGATATTTTCCGGATAGGTCGGGAACTCATCATTTTCGATAAGTGCCTTACGGATTGCTTCCAGATTCCCATAGCCAAAGCGCTCATCTGGCTCGAGGTACCCGCCTTCCGCCCATTCGTTCCACGCGTACATAAAAATAAAGTCCTTGTGGTAAACGTCTTTTGCTCGCTTGATCTGTGCTGAGAGATACTTTTTAAATTTCTCCGGCGTATCACCTACGAACGCTTGCCCTTTCTCTCCCTTTCGTGGGGTGTTATCCCAAGTGACAAATGCTCCTGGAATGTTCTTTTCCGTTTCCGGCTTACGTTCCAGTACTTTCTTCCATACTTCGTCGTAATCGACTTGCACACCTTTATTGAAGAATCCAGCACCATAACGCATTAGATCGAATCCGAATCTGCGCTCGACAATACCGGCAAGCTTACGGCGCATTGCTTTGAGATGCGGGTGAGTGTTCTTCGTCATGTCATGTTGCGCATACAACGGCTGGAACTCGATATCGTAATCAAAACGCGAGTCGTCCTTGTCTGTCTGAAGGTCGAAATCGATGTTCTGGTATGCAACGGTCAGACCGGGGAAACCATTTTCTTTAGCAAGCTCCTGCCAATAATCAAGCATCTCATTCAGGCAGCCAATGACTTCTGGACGGTAGATGACCACCAGCGGTTTGCTGTCTTCAGTAATGTAACGAGAATCCTTAAAGAACGGCAATAAGTAGTTAAAATGGTCGGCCCATTCCTTTTTCTCACCGTAATGTTGAGGAATCAATACTTTAGTCTCACCCACCCAAGCCTTGGTCCACGGTTCGTTTGCCCAGCAGATGCAGAATGGCATATCAACATCCGGATTGTGGAGCATGTTCTCCATTGGCTTTTCTAGCAGCATCTTACCATCAAACCAGTAGTGGTAATAACAGAAGCCATACACGCCATATTCTCGAGCTATCTTTGCCTGCCATACTTGAGTTTCCGGAGACAACAGGTTGTAGTAGTTTTTGCCCAAAGGCACACGAGGCTGTTCATGCCCCTTAAACAGCGGCTTAGCCTTTTTTACATTCACCCATTCGGTAAATCCTTTGCCCCACCACTCATCATTCTCGGGAATCTCATGGAATTGGGGAAGATAAAAAGCAATAATCTTCATTTAATAAGCTCCTTGAATTTTGATTTCACGACGACTAATGAACATTCCACTATTAATGACGAACGCTATTTATATTCGATTAATTTCCTCATATTGCGCTATGATCCCTATTCATAACTGTGGTATAGATATCAATCATCTTTTTTGTATAAAATTGGCCTAGGCATCTCTTTGAGATGTATTCGGCACAAGCATTCTGCATTATCTTGTATGCATCTTTATCCGTAGCAGCTGCTTGACGTAGTATGTGCCCCAATCCAACCGAATCTGTACTTCCGAATTGGAAGCCCGTCTTCCCCTCCACCACAAGTTCGGGGATTCCTCCGATATTGGCGCCAATCACTGGAGTTTGAGCGGCTAAAGACTCCAATCCAGAATAGGGCATGTTCTCACGCCATTCGGAGCACAATACGCTGAACCTAGCGTTGCCGACTTCGCGTTGGAGTTCTTCTCCGGTCTTATAGCCTAACATTTTGATGCGGTTTTCTGCCTCTGCACCGGACCGAGCGATGAGCTGTTCTATGGTCTCGCGTTCAGGACCGTCACCTACAATATGCAACGTCCAGTCATGCGATAATTCAGGCAAAGTTTGAAGGAACGCCCTCACCAATGTAAGGATGCCCTTTTCTTTGGAGAGTCGTCCAAAGAAAAGGAAATACGGTTCGACCGTATCGAACTTGTTCGTGTTGACAACCTTGCGGGCCATATCCGTCTGGCTATCGGTCAAGAAGTTCTGCATTGCAATAGTACGGCCGACATAACCACCAGCATCGAGTTTGCTCTTCATGAATTCGCTCGGCGCAATGATTTTGTCGATTTTGTCGTACGAATGATGATATTTCAGGAATTCCGCTTCCAAGAACGCCAAACCGCTCTTAGCTTTCGATCCTTTAACACAAGTCTTCTTTACCGCGTGGAAGAACCGACGGTCAAGGCAGTCATCACAGACTTTGCCGTAACCATCCACCATCGTGTATGCCGGGCACAACAGGATGTAATCGTGCGCAGTATAAACCACTGGCACATGGTGATTTTTTAAATAAGGAGCGTCCAAAATCGACAACGTAAGCTGTCGATGCACATTATTCATATGAATGACATCCGGCTTGAAATCTTCAAGCAATGCTTCGAATTTGCGCTTCGCCTCGAAGGAGTACACAAGGGTGGCGGCTTCCTTTACCTTTTGAAATGCCGAAATCTTGCCCACATAGTCTTTTTCTGAAACGAAGTATTTACTCCAATAGCTCGGTTCGTTGTTCGGATGCTGCATGGAAAAGAAGGCAACCTCATGTCCAAGCGCGCGCAATCCCTCCGCAAGCGCGAAGAAATATGTTTCAGCACCGCCTTTGCGGTAGAAATATTTGTTGACCAGTAAAATCCTCATTTATCTGCTCCTCGGTAGAGCTTGAGGGTCGCTTGAACAACCTTGTCCCAGCTATAGCGGCCAGTGATATAGCCGGCCGCGCCGGTCTTGATTTTTCGTACCTTACCCACGTCTACGAGCAACTCACCGAGTTTGTCGGTCAAATCGTTCACATCGCCATGTCGGAACGTGACTCCATGCATCATTCCGGACTCATCACACAGCACATCAGCGCATTCAGCAATATTGGAGGTCAGGCAGCAGCAGCCGTAAGCCAATGCCTCCAATAGGCTCATTGGCATACCTTCCAAATCACTGGGCAATACATATATGTATGCGTTGCTATACAGTTCTTCGAGTTCACGTCCTTCAATAAACCCGGTCAGAATAATGCGCTGATCTCCGGTAGCGGCCTGCTTAATCGACTCGTAGTATTCGGCGGAATCCGATGCGCCGCCCGCGATCACGAGCTTCTTGTCAGTGTCTAATCGCTTGAACGCTTCGATGAGGTAATGCACGCCCTTTTCCGGTACGATGCGTCCCAAGAACAGAATGTAGGAATCCTTCTCCAGACTCCACTTGTCAGCAATCACGTCAGGAGAAACGGATTCTACCGGCGCAATGCCGTTGGGAACGAAACGCGTCTCCCGCCCGTATGTGTCTTTGAAATACTGCTGCACACCACGGCTCAGCACGATTACCTCGTCCGCACATTTCGCGGCAGTGCGTTCACCAAGCTTCAGATACATGGAGGCGAACCTGCCCCACTTCGCACGCTGCCAATCCAGACCGTGAATCGTGGCGACCGTACGGATGCCGGCCCAATGCGCCAGACGCAACGGCACACATGGTCCCTCCGCGTGGTAATGAATCACATCCGGACGGGCCTTGATCGCCTTCAACGTGGCGAAGAAAGAGGACGTGAGGGCGGCCAGTCCCTTGGCGTCGATGGTCGTGACGGGAATGACCTTCACTCCCTGGTACATATACGGCTTGTCACTGGTGCTCGACTGGTTGTCGAACTCCTCACCGGCCACATTGTGGCCTTTGCGGTTATAAACCACGACCTGCTCCCCGCGTGCAGCCATACGTGTAGCCAGTTCGTCCACAACAATCTCGATGCCACCTTCGCGAGACGGAATGCGTTTGTGGCCGATGAACGCGATCCTCATGGCCTCAGTCCTTCTTCATTTTCTCGCTCTTTTTGTGCTGGATTTGGCGCTTCCTGCCGTTGTCGTCGGACTCGTCGCCGTAGTAGTAATAGCCACCCTTCTGGGGCTTCTCCATCTCGCCGTAATTCATGACCAAGCCCACGGGATCGATGCTCAGTGTGCTCAGTTCGCGCCCGGTCTGCCGGAGCAGTTTCTTTTCCGTCACTCCCAAGCCGGCCACCAGCAGCAGTTCCGGCCCTTCCTTAGCGAACACAGCAGCATCATTGGCCACCTGCATAGGGGCGGTATCGATAATCACATAATCATAGGCCTCGGCGACCTGCTCAACCAGTGCCTTCATAGCGCGGGAATTCAGCAGAATGCTGGGGTTCATGGTTTGTTTTCCAGCAGGGAGCACGTGGAAGTTCGGCTTCCAGTAGCGTTGAATCGCATCATGCGACGATACACGGTTGGTAATCAGATGGGTCAAGCCCACTGCGCCCTCAATGCCTAGGGCCTTGCTCACCGAGGGGTTGCGCACATCGGCGTCGATCAGCAGTACCTTGCTGCCGTTTTCGGCAAATGCAGTCGCCAGGTTCACGCTCAGCGTGGTCTTGCCTTCGGACGGGCCGGTGGAAGTCACCACAATTACATTGGATAACGGCTCATCGGGCAGCACGAACATCACATTGGTGCGCAGGCGTCGAATCTCTTCTGCCTCGCGGGAGGCCGGGCGGGAGATAATCACCGGCGACGTACCGGCATAAGCCTCATTGCGGCTCAGCGACCCCAGTACGGGGGCATCGATAACAGCGGTAACATCAGAATCGCGGCGAACACGGGTGTCCAGCAAATCCTTGATAAGGGCAACCACGATGCCGAGAACAATGCCGGACACAAGGCCTATCGCGATATTCAGCTTGACGTTGGGTGAGCTGGGGGAAGCCGGAGCGTACGCCTGCTGCACCACAGTCAGGTTGACGGGAGAGATGATCTTATCGCCCTCATCGCTGTAAATCGTGGAAGTAACCTGTTTTCTCAGGTTTTCGGCAACCGAATTGGCAATGCTGGACGCCTGCTTCGGGTCTGGATCATTAACCGAAATATCCACCAGCATGGTGCCGTCCGGGTTGGAAGCGGTAACGCTCGCAGCCAATTCCTTTACCGTGGTGTCAAGACCCAGATCGTCAATAACCGGCTGCAATACGGACTCGGTTTTTATCAATTGCGGATACGTTTGAATCTGGCTATTGATGTAATTGGCGCCAGAGCTCAGCTCGACTGCATTGCTGGATGCGCCCGACGCAGCCGCTGAACTGCGATAAGTGGCCAAGAGTTCGGAAGTCGCGGTGTATTGCGGAGTGCGGGTAAAGGTGTACGCGCAGATTGCCACCATCACAATGACCAGCGTGACCACTGCGGTAATCACATGCTTTCTTACCGCATTGAATAAATCGAGAATGGTGACTCCATTACCATCCTGCACCTGTTCAGCTTCATCCACAGCTATGCTCCGTTCTTCCTTATTCACGGTTCCACCTTAATGTATAGGGGTTGCCCCTTTAATCAACCAAGGGGGTCTGTCTCAAAATCATTTCATTTTCATCGGCCGTAGGACTGGCCAGCACATGCACCGTGGTCTCGAAACTTTCCCCCGGCCGCAATGTCACGGTTTTCACACCCACCGTCAGTCCATCGTGCACAGCGAACTGATCGAAATCCTGGGTCCAATCCACAATGCGCCCTTCATCGGGGGCGTAGACGTACAGCACCGTTTCGATCTCCCCTGTACGGGGGTTGCCGTTATGGTCATAGCCGCGCAATAGATCCGGAGCGGCATTCACCTTGGCGGCATCGGCCGTATTCGTCAGTTTGATGTGAATGGTGTATTGCTTGGCGCCACTGGGATAGGTTTTGTCATATGTACTGGTCACTTCACGCTTCAGGTACCAGTCCATCTTGCCCATAGTGGCATCGTTGAAGTACACGCCCGTAACCGAATGAGCCGGTTTCGACTGCAATTCGCCGGCGATGGTCGTACCCGAGATACGCCGCTGCTCATCCTCATGAACACTCCATACATACAGATGGCCGTCGGATACGGACTCCTGGAACGTTTGCACCAGCTGCTGATTCTTGCCGTCCACATTCTTGAGCACATGCGTGAAGATCTCACTGGCCGCCATCGTGAAGAAGTTGGTTTGCTCCGCCTGCGTATCGGTATCAATATAAATCTGGTTCAGAATCCGCTGCTCGGCATTGTCGCCGCTCATCACCGTGCCATCGGAGAGCGTCACGGGGCCGGCAACCTTCAATAACCGCTGCAGGAACACCGGGTCCACGCTGATGACGCCATCCACATCGTCATGACCGGCTCGGTGCCAGATCTGACTCGCGATATTAGCAACGCGGGGGAAATCGGGAGTGAAATTGATGTCCGGGTAGTCTGTGGCCATCTTGGTGGAGAAGAGATTGCGTTCTTCCGCCGTCAGTACGCTCGCGGCTTCATCCTGGCTGAACAGACCATTCCGAGGCGGATCACCGAACGTGCTCATGCTGATTTTGCCTGTATCGACGGTGAGCGTGGCCCACGCAGTTGGAATGCCTCCCGTGGTACGCAGCTCAGCATTGTTCTGTGCCAGCACCAGGTAGGTTCGCGGGCCACTGCTACTACCCTCGCTGCTATCCAAGTCGAACATCTTGGGCAGCACATCCGCCAGCCGACTGGCCGTATCCGTCAGGCTGGCAAGCTCCTTGAACTTGCTACGCCCCTGCTGCACCGCCTCGGTAATCTGCGGAATATGCGTATCGCCAATCTTGCCCATGTCTACGCTGGCATCCGCCACTACTCCATTGGCGGCGGCAAGATCCTGTGCCACGCTGGCCATATCCCCCAGCTGAATCGTGCCGTCTTTGATACCAATGCTGTTGAAATCCAAGGCCTGTGCCGCCTTGGCAAGCTTCGGCAATGCGTTGTTCGACACGTCTTCCAAAATGTGCACCATGTCTCGCGCGGCCTTCACGTCAGAACCGTAATAGGGCACCAATGTGGCCAGTTTCCATACCGGCTGCTTGGTCTGCGCATACGTAGCGTCGATATGCTGGGAGAATGCTTCAATGCTGGCTTGCGCTTTGTCGGTGTCGCCGGCTTGAACTTGCGATTGGATGCGGCTTGCGGCCTGAATCGCTGCTTCCACTTCATTTTTTCACTTTGAGCGTGGAAAGACCGAGCCACGCCGCGAGCGCGGCAATAATCAACAGCAGTGCGCCGATTACAATCAGCACCATCCGAATGCGCTTTTTGCGCTTGATCCGCCTGATATGTTCATGGCTCATGCGCCGACGATGTTTGCGGCGTTCCGCCTGCCGGGCGTCCTCTGCCAGAACCTCGGAATCAACTGTGGGTTGAATTACCGGGCTATTCACCTCATCAGCCTCGTTTTGCTGCTGGGGAGGTTCTGGAATGTCGTTCATCGAATCAGTCATATCAAATAGCTATATCTTTCCGTACTCTTCCACTGACTGACTCAGTAAGCACCTTTGTGATTGAGCACGGCACCGACCGTGCGGAACAGCAGCACGATGTCTCCCATAATCGACCAGTTCTGCACGTAAGCCACATCAAGGGCCTCGCTCTCTTCGGCAGACAAATCGGAGCGGCCGGACACTTGCCACGGACCGGTGATGCCGGGCTTGACCAGCATGCGGGTGGCGTACAGACGGTTGTAACGGGCATATTCCTCAGGCAGCGGCGGGCGCGGCCCCACTACGGACATATCCCCCATCCACACGTTGAGGAACTGGGGCAACTCGTCAATGGAGAAGCGGCGAATGAAGTGCCCCACCTTGGTGATGCGTGGGTCGTTCTTCATCTTGAAGATGAAGCGGTCGGTCTGGCCGGTCTCTTTTGCGAGCTCCTCCTTGAGCGCGTCGGCGTTCACCACCATCGAGCGGAACTTGTACATCTGGAACGGCTTGCCGCGCAGGCCCATACGGGTCTGCTTGTAGAACACCGGTCCGCCGTCCGTGACTTTGATGGCGATCGCCACCGGGATGGTGATAATCAGCGAACAGATGATCGCTAGCGAAGAAATCACCAAATCAAACAAGCGTTTGGTCAAACGGCGGGCTGGCGTGTATTGCGCAAGACGCTGCGTGATAATCGTGGTGCCTTGGATAGATCGAACCTGAATCTCATGGTTAGAAGTGTCAGCGGCGGAAGCCAGCATGGCAATCTCCAGACCGAACGATTCCATGCGCACGGAGAAGATATCGTAATTATCCGAATAGCGACGCAGCTCGTCAACCACCATGACGGTCTGCGCATTCATGTCAATAATCTGTTCAGCAAGATTATGATCGCTGTACTCGAGTACGGGCAGCTGGCAGCCCTCGTTCTTTTGCATCTCCTCACGGAGTGTCTCATGGTCGGTGCTCTGTTCAATCAATCCGGTATCGGGATTGAGATGAATCGGGCATACTGCCACCGGGCAGTAGTTGAGTTGCCGACGCTGACCGAGGAATTGTAGCGTGCGACCAATGCCGTGCGGGGAACCGATGATCACCGTGCCATAAGCGTAGGCGCCCTTGCGACGACTACGCGTAATGAATGCACGGCTGGCAATGCGTTCCACCATGGTGAGCAACCATCCGGCAATCACCACCAGGCAGAGCGACGTGAGGGTTAGACCCAGATTAAAGAAGTAGTTGAACGCGCACTGCACCACCCAGCACACAACCATGCCTTTGACCAGCAGCACATTGAGCTGGTAACCGTCGCCCATAACATGGCGGTGATAAATGCCGGCAACATAGAGCGACCACACCCAGAAGCAGGCCACAATAATAAGGTAAACGGTGGAGTCAATCGTGAAATTGAATCTGCTCGAATAGAGCGGCGTTGCCTCATGGCGCAGATTGAGCACCGTAGCTCCGGCGATGATGTACATGGCGGCGTCGATAAGCATGAGGGCGAGATTGACGAAGAATCGCCAGTACAGCACGTGGCTGAGCTGCTTTTGGCGGATATCTCTGAGCTGAGCGGTGGTCCGGTCACCGCTATTGGCCTGTCTGCTGCGTGTAGACGGCTGACCGTTACTGCTCAGATACGACACCTCAGACACCAGTCCTTCCTTTTCGACCGTACACTGCAGGTCTCGCGGCTCTCACTTCTCTGGATTCCCCCGTGTACGGGTATATACAGGGGTTACCCCTTCAATATAGTACAGACATCACGTCCCTAACCGCTAGGGGGCAGAAAACCACATAGCGAACGTGATCGGATAGTAACTACGTTCATTTTGACGCCTCGAATAACGGGACTGATTTGCTCTGCAACCGGGCGGCCAGTCATCTCGGCATTGCATCTCGACGGACTACCCCACGGACTACCCCTGGGTGTAGCGTGTTGGGGTTGCTTTGAGAGACCGCCTGATGCGTTGTTGCGGTCGATCAGCGAGAGTGGAGTATGCACGTGAGTGGAATGAACGGAGCTCAGGGAATCAAGAATCATCGCGGCGAACTGCAGCGGGTGCTGAGCCGCGAGGAATCATATGTAGACGGCAAACTCAGCCGGGCGGCGTTCATCTCCATCGCGATATTGACCTTTATTACCTTCGTGGGCAACTTCACGCAGTTGCAGCTGAGTTCCGCGCTGCCGATTATCGTTTCCGAATTCCACATCTCCGTAACCACCGGGCAGTGGCTCACCTCCGTGTTCCAGCTGGTCATGGGCGTGATGGTGCCGCTGACCGCGTTTCTGACCCGACGCTTCTCCACCCGCCAGATCGTCATCTGCTCGATGGCGGTGTTCACACTCGGCTCCGTGCTGGCATGGTTGGGGCCAAACTTCGTATGGGTGCTGGTCGGGCGCGTGCTCGAAGCTGCCGGCACAGGCGTGATGTGGCCGGTGCTGCAAATCACCGTGTTCTCCATTTACCCGCTGTCTCGCCGCGGGTTTGCCATGGGCACGGTGGGCATGGCCATGAGCGTGGCGCCAGCCATCGGCCCCACCTTGGGCGGCTGGCAGACCGATGCCAATGGCTGGCGCTCGATCTTCCTGACCATGACCATCATTGGCGTAATCTCGCTGCTGGCAGCCATGTTCGGACTGCATAATTTCGGTTCACACGACCCTTCGGCCCGCGCGGACTTCTTCTCGGCATGCCTGTCGGTGATCGGCTTTGGCGGGCTTATGTTCGGCTTCACCAATTCGGAGACCTATGGATTCGCGGCACCGGTCACGTGGGGGCCGATGGTTGTGGGACTGGTCGGCATCGTGTGGTTTGTGATGCGCAACCTGCGCGCTGGCAAGCGGTATCGCGAGGCCGTAGCCAAGGACGAGTCGGCACTCCCCCAGCCGCCGCTGCTGGACTTGGAAGTGCTGAAGAACCGTTCGTTCACCGTCGGCACCATTACCGCGTCGCTGGCATTTTTCGCCTTCAGTTCGATTTTGGTCATCATGCCGCTCTACATCCAGACTGACCGCGGCTATTCGGCCACGATGAGCGGTCTGATCATGCTGCCGGGCGCCATCGGCCAGTGCGTCTCCCAGTTCTTCGGCGGCCGCGCGATGGATCGGTTCGGCGCGCGCCCGGTGGCTTTGTTCGGTTCGATTGTGTTGACCCTTGGCACCTTGGGCATGTCGCTGGTGGCGATGGATACGTGGATCTGGTGGGTATCGATCTGCCAGTTCATCCGTCAGATCGGCATGGGTTTCCTGCTGATGCCGATTACCACGTGGTCCCTGAATTGCCTGAACGGGCCGAGCGAAGTGTCCGCCGGATCATCGGTGACGAATACCGCACGTCAGATTGCGGGCGCTGTGGGCGCACCCGTGTTGGTGATTCTGATGGAAACGTTTGCCGCTTTGCATAAGCAGGGCGGCGCCTCCGCCGTCGCCGCTTCGATTTTCGGCATTCAATGGGCGCTGCGAATCTCCGCAATAATCTGTCTGGCAATGGTGTTGATGGTGTTCTTCGGCGTCAAGGGCGACGGTGCCGGTCGTACGCGAGACATTATTTCCTTGCGCGCGCTGCGCGAACGGCGTGCGCGGCGTATGGCTGCGAACTGACGGCAGATTCAACCATTCTCAATGGAATAAGAAACCCGGTGTTGGAACCGGGGTTTCTTATTATGTTGTGCTATCGCAGGATTTCAGCTGGAGTCTATTACGCCCTGCCCATCAGCGTCAGGACAATCAGCAGCACGTTGAGCGCCACAATCAGTGCCACCACAATCATAAAAATCACGTGCTTGACGGTTCCATCAGCCCACTTGCCCATGAGTTCCTTGTTATGCGTGTATCGCATCAGCGGAATCACGGCGAACGGGATGCCAATGGAAAGCACCACCTGGCCGATGACCAGCGCCTGAGTCGGGTCCTTGGCGAACCACAGCACAATCAGTGCCGGCACCAGCGTGACCACGCGGCAGGCCCACATCGGGGCGTTGACGTGCAGCAGACCGTGCATGATTTCCGAGCCGGCATACGTGCCGACCGATGTGGAGCTCAGCGACGAAGCCAGCAGGCCGATGGAGAAGATCGTGCCGATCACCGGGCCGAGCACCTGCGTGATCGCCCGCTGTGCGCCGTCGATGGAATCCGTGCCAGACATGCCGTGCAGCGAGTTGGCGGCGAGCACCAGCATCGCCAGATTCACGGTGCCGGCCAGCAACAGCGCCCAGACCACATCGATTTTCGAGCCTTTCAGCTGCGTTTTGATCGACGGCTTTTCGCCGCCTGCGTAATGGTCGTTGACCAGCGTGGAGTGCAGGTAGATGGCGTGAGGCATCACGGTGGCGCCCAGAATCGAGGCGGCCATCAGCACCGAGTCGGTGCCTTGGAAGCGTGGAATCATGCCCTTGACCACTTCGCCGGGGCTCGGCGGGTCGACGAACAGGCCTGCGATGAAGCCGAATGTGATAATCAGCAGCATCACGATGATGATGCGCTCGAACGTGGTTTGCGTCTTGCCACCTTGGAACCACAGCATCACCGTGGAGATTGCGCCGATCACCAGACCGCCGATGAACAGCGGCAATCCGAACAGCAGGTTCAGGGCGATGGCGCCGCCGATCACCTCGGCCAGATCGGTGGCGATGGCGATGACCTCGGCCTGCATGAACAACATGAACCGGCCGGCATCGCTCATACGTTCACCCAGCAGTTCCGGCAGGGATTTGTTGGTCACGATGCCGAGTTTTGCGGACTGATACTGGATGAGCACGCTCATGGCGTTGGCGAGCACCAGCACCCACACCAACAGGTAGCCGTATCGTGCGCCGGAGGTGATGTTGGCCGCCACGTTGCCAGGATCGACGTAAGCCACGGCCGCCACGAACGCGGGGCCGAGGATGCTGGCCAGCGCATGGTCATGCGGCTTTTTCTTGCCGTTTGCCACGGTTCCAGCTCCGGCTCCGACTCCGGCAAGCTGGCGTTCCTTCTCGATTTCCGGTGTTTCCTGTTCGATGTCTGCCACGGCGTTCGTCATAGTGGTTGCCGCAGTGACATCTGCCGCGGTGTGTGTTACCGCCATATCGTTTGTACCTGTTCCCTTCATACCGCGCACAGTTATAGCGCAGGCATGTTTCCCGAGTCAACAAACAGACAATCTGCGGACGATTGATGGATGACCGGCGGACTGGCAGCTGGCATCTCCCGCCATCTCGCTCATGAAATGTGACAAACCGCCGAAAACTCGCTCATGAAATGAGGAAATTACTAGAAAACTCGCTCATGAAATGTGCCAGACGGCAGAAAACTCGCTCATGAAAGTGCAGCTGACAGTGCTATCTGCTTTGAAAGCAGATAGCACTCTGCGAATGGCCTAATGTACCTCTCTCAAGCGAGATACCCTTCCTCTTACTGGTCTGCGGGCACGGCCTGGCCCGGGCAGGTGTGGAGGACGGCGAGCATGGCGTCCTTTTCTTGGGAGGTGACGGTGAGCTGGTACTTGTCTTTGACGCCAATCTGGCGGGCCACGTAGTCGCAACGGTAGTCGGCGTTGGTGGGTAGCCAGTAGGCGGCGGAAGCCGAACCCTTCTCCTGATTGGCCGGACCGTCGACGGCCAGCAGGTTATAGGGGTCATTGCCGAATTCATGGCGTTTGGCAGTGGACCAGTCGCGCGCACCGGATTGCCAAGCGTTTTCAAGGGCCACCACATGGTCGATCTGCACTTTGGCGCTGGTGGCGCGGCCACGTACAAAATGGATGGTCTGAGCGGTGTACGGATCGGCCAGTGTGCCGGACTCGACCACACAGGAACCGGCGTATTTGTAGGTGATGTCCGTGAGATCACGGGCGAGCACGTCGTCGCGTACGTCGCAGCCATTGCCGTCGACGTCGGTGGTGCGGAAACCGAAGGAATCGCGGTCGTAGCCGGAGGAGCTTTGGTTGTCGTCTACGGCGAGCGCGTTCAAAGTGTCGGCGGCTGAACCGGTGGCA
>UMKA01017426.1_pt1 | contig 22373 bp, 25 predicted proteins | sample 1966211 | NCBI WGS metagenome assembly UMKA01 (sample SAMEA4836165, study PRJEB28245) | human gut metagenome | biome: gut microbiome; material: fecal sample | place: Denmark | collected 2008
AAAAATATAAAGTGGTGTCTACTTTTTGTTGACTAGTGCAAACTCACCCAAGTTAAAACTACAATTCTCAATCATTCTACTCCCCCTGACACCAAGTGCCACAAAAGTGCCCAACCTGTCCAAAAACATTCCCAGTGTTTATGCGGGTTTTCAAAATCACAATAATTAATACATGGAAATAATAAAGAATGAATTTCTTCACAAGACGCCCGTTCCCCTCCTAGTCACTAGGCACGGAAAGAAAAAAGGGAATGGTTTTTCAACCATTCCCATCTTAATGAGCCCACCGGGGTTCGAAGCCGTGAGGCCGCTTAAACACTGGTTTTCTTTGGACTCCTTTATGGCACTAGTCCAGTAGGAGCCGATAGCCTGTGTAATGATTTTTATGTAATGATTAGTGCTGAAATAAGTGCCGGAAAAGTGCCCGGAATTTCAATAATGATTATACTATTATATTTTGATGAATTTATATATCTCCTTTTAGGCGCACTAGAGATTTTTTTGTTTCAAATCCGTCTGGATATCTCATCTTTAATTTATCGATATTTGCTTTAAAAATATCTTCAAGAGATATATCTAGTGCTGTCGCAGCTTCTGCCAAATACCAAGCTACATCTCCAAGTTCCTTTGCCAAATGTTCCTTGTCCAATTCATGTCCTTGAGCCATCCATTTTTTTACTATATCAATAGCTTCTCCTGATTCGCCACATAATCCCATTACACTATTTATTAATACATCTCTTTTGCTTAGTTCAGGATTTAAAGTCATCATTGCCAATTCCTGATATTCATTAATCTTCATTCTAATCTCCATTTCTGAGCAACTTTTGTTGCGAAGAGGCGAAGAAAAATTTGCGCAGACAATCTTCCTCTGCCATCAATGGCTATTTGTTCTGCTCATAAACAAATAGCCGTGTGATAAAATAAGCTATCGAGCTTATTTTTCACACCAATATTCTCCATAATGTACAAACTTGAAGTTGTAGAGCTAATTACAGTCTATTAGAACATATTTACATTCTTCGCAAGCCCAAGCTTTTGTACGATTTTGAGTTACTCCATTACCAACGGGAATATGAATAGCACCATTTTTAATTGCATTTCCTTTTGTAAAAAAAACACAAACTTTAGATTTAAAATAGTCTTCCCTTGCCCAATACAATGCCCCTTTTGCACTAGGTCCAAGTGCTCCAAGTACCATATTTCCCCCACATTTAGGACATATCATTTCATCAACCTCCCATATTCAAAAAATTTGTTTTAAAAAGTCATCAAATTCCGATTTGTTTTACCCATTTTAACATAAAACTCACCCAAGTTAAAACTCCTATTCTCAATGATTCCACTCCCCTGACACCAAGTGCCACAAAAGTGCCCAACTTCACCTTTATAAGAATGATATTTTTCTTTTGAACGTTTCCCTAATAATCCAGCATCATGCATAAGACGTTGAACTCTCTTGTGATTCACGTCGTAGCCACGATTCTTTAATTCCATATAAACTCTACGCACGCCATATCTGCCTTTATTTACTAAAAATATTCTTTAATAATTATAAGTAATTCTTCGTTTCGTATAGCAACTAAATCCGTTTTATTAATTTCAAAATAGTATGTAGATTTAGCCATATTCATAGCTTTTAATAGATGTTTTAGTTGATATTCTTTTTCTCTGAGTTCTTTGATAAGCGCTGCTTTTTCGCCTTGAGTAGCGCAGCTTCCTTTTCTTCTCTCAAGGCGATCTCTTTTTTTATTACTTCATTTTCTGCTTTTATATAAGCATTTTCAGCACGTAGACGAATCAGTTCTTCATATTCCGATTCTTTTAATTCACGAGGATTATTAATGTTCATTTTTTTCATTGTGGGCTCCTTTGGTTTCCGACCTTTCTTTCGGTTTACAAGTCCATTATAACCCCATATTTTATATTTGCGAATCCATTGAGCAAGTAATCCTGTGTTTATACCTACGGCATAAGCAACTGAGGAAATAGTAGCCCCGGCTATAACCTGTGCAACAAGTTCATATTTTTCCTCTGGAGTCCATTTTCTATTTTGGCTGTGGTGTTTTAAACAATTAGGAGATGTTACTTCTTCCAAATGGTGCCATTTAACAATCATGTCATGAAAATTCTTTAGGTTTGTGATGTCTGCTAGTGGTTCAATCCATTTCCCTTGCCTGTATAGTTCGACTGCCTTTCGTTTGAATTCGTAACTGTAACGCATAAAAATACCCCTTTCACTGGATGTCCAGTAAAAGGGGTACATATCAAAACAATGTCTATATAATATGTAGTCAAATGTTGCTACCATATGCTGCTTATTATATAGAGTCTGTTTAAGGCGGCGTTTTTTTTATTCTGATATACTCACATTTTCAAACTAAGCTCTGCGCTTCTTTCCTGCTGCAAATATAACTAATCCGCTGGCCAATAATAATCCTGCCATTATAGCTGCAACTCGCATCATAGTATCACCTGTCTGAGGTGTGCTTACATTACTATTACTATTGCTATCGCTGTTAGTATTAGTATTTTCTGCTGCATCTGTTGCTGTTGTTGTATCCTCAGTGCTGTTGTTAACTGAAGCCTTTACCATAACCTTAACTACTGTCTTGTTACCTGCTTCATCCTCTGCAACAACAACCTGCTGTCCATCACTTACTGTAAGAGTATACTTTCCATCTTCTGCTGTTAATGCCTCTCCGTTCACAGTTACGCTCTTAAGATTAGCATCTTCAACTGTAAATGTTACTGAGTCTGTGTACTCAGCACCATCTTCAATACCACTGATAACTGGCGCTTCCTTGTCTGCATTAAGTGAAATAGCGTCTAATGGAATTCTTGTATATTCTACATATTCCTTACTTGTTGCATATGAAATATAAAGATAATCGCCTATAACAACTGACTTAGGGTAATGGAAACCTAATCTCTTGGCTTTACCTGTATACTTTAACTCTGGGAACTCATCATGAGTACGGAGTACATATGCTGTATCAAATGTCTTGCCATCTGAGCTTAATGTGATTGTCAAAGGCCATCTGCCTTTATTATTAACTGAACATCCAACAAGGTAAGCTGTTCCATCTGGAAGATTACCTGCACTCTGCTTTGCACGGCAGTCCGGCATATTAGTACTTACTGTTTTGCTCCATGTTTCACCCTGGTCCGTACTTATTGCTGCAAGTCTTACAAAAGAGCTGTTCTGGTCTCTGAAAGTCATAACAATAGTTCCATCTTCATTGACAAATAAGCTTGGTTCCATCTCTCTTGAAGTTGTTGCACCTTCGCGCTGTTCCATGCAGGTATACTGTGCCTTAACCCAGCCTTTAGTACCTGATGGGTCATCTGTATATATTGGATATGCAAAAAGTCCTGGCTGGAAATGAGCTGCATTAACTATTCTTCCACTTGCAAGTACATGTGGGTCCTGTTCTATAATACCTTCCATAGGTGTTCCATCTTTCATTAATACCGGCTTCATCTCTGACCAGTGTTCACCATCTGTTGACTCTACATAATATGCAAAACCACCTCTTGGTGTGGTATCTGAATACCATACATTAATATATGATACAAGTGTATCACCACATACAAACCATCCACCTGATGAACAATATCCATTATCTATTGTAGGAACAAGCACTTTAGGTTCGCTCCATGTAGCTCCATTATCATCACTTACGCTATATGCAACCCACGTATCTTCTGCATCTTCATCCTGTGCTGAACTCTGCCACTGTGTATACAGCTTTCCCTTGAATTCAGTCATAACAACACCATTGCAGTAATGGTCTGTATTATCTGTTGATGTAAATACTGTAACAGTTTCTGCTCCTTCAATCTTAGAAAGTCCTAAATCTGACTCTGTCTTAGTCTGGTCAAATAAACCATCTGTAACAACAAATGGCTGTTCAGCAGTACCTGGGACTGTACTCTGCTCACCCGCAAATACAGAACCAATGCCTATATTCATCGAAACAATAAGTGATAACGCACTTATTGCAGCTACTATTGACTTCTTTTTCATAATATTTCTCCTTTAGTTCATTAATTAAACTAATCTTAAAGTTATAAATGTTAACTGGTTATTTATAAAAACTGTGCACACGTTCTTATCTGTATTATACTTATTTCAATACATTCAGTTATTAGATATTAACTCTTAAGAGGCATAATGTCAACCATATTGCAATAAGTTTACTAAAAATATTTTATAAAAGTCCCATAGTGCGCCGGCTGCTTTTTATTACTTTTTTATATGTTGCAGATTAATCTACAAAATCTGTATGTCTTGTTATATATTTAAGAAGTCTTACCTGTCCCCATGATGAATATATACCACAGGTAATCAGGCTTAGAAGTGCTATAATTATATACTCTCCGAGAAAGCCCAATCCAGTACCACTAAATACAAGTCTTCTGTTGTTAATATTCTGATGCTTAACGTCCCATCTCTGTATCATACATACTGCCCAAGGTGTTGCTATGCCACATGTTACACATGTAAGGATTCCTCCAAGAACAGCATAACCAAGATACTCAAAACTGTTACCATCAAAGTATGAACTGCTTTCTACATCACCAAGAAATGCTTCTAATGCTTCTCCATTCCAGTAATATATTCTTCCGATTTTCTCTCCATTCTTCCTGACAGAAATACCTTTCTTTACCGTATCATTGTTCTTTGTCACATCAACAATTCTCACCTCGTAATCATCACCAAGTCTTTGCTGTAGCTTACCAACAACAGCACTTATCTTGTCATCCATAGCAAACCTCCTGTAAATAAAATAAGAGCAAGTACTGAAAGGTTTTCGCTACCTTAGTACTTGCTCTGTTTCTTGTATCAAATTTATTATATATATTTACAGGTTGGTGATTTACAAAATGCAGTAATCTTTGTATTATCTTACGTCACCGAGTGCCCAAAAAGTGCCCAACTTCACCACCAACGATTCTCCCAGTATTTATGCGGCTTAGCAGACTTTTTATACCTTTTATATTAAAATCACACTTTTCCCATTCTTAGACTACGACACCTGTTTGACACCTAGTCCACTATGGCAAAAAAAAGAAGGGAACGGTATTTCAACCATTCCCTTTGCAATGAGCCCACCGGGGTTCGAAGCCGTGAGAGCGCTTAAACACTGGTTTTCTTCGGACTCCTTTATGGCACTAGTCCAGTAGGAGCCGATAGCCTGTGTAATGATTTTTATGTAATGATTATTGATGAAATAAGTGCCGGAAAAGTGCCCGAAATTTCACTAATATTTATTGTACTTTTGTCCATGTTGTATTTTTCCCCCAGTTAGTTGTTCCATTACTTCCTGTTGGACTAGTTAATGTTCCATCTGAATTCAATACAAATTTGGCTGTATAACCTTGTATTTCAGTTGGTCCATTTGGTGGAAAGCTATCAATACATTTTGTAAATGAACAAACAATAGTTCCATCTGACTCAACTTCATAATTACCACTATGATTATTTTTATATCCTTTACAAGAAACTGTGCCATCACTGTTGAATACTAATGTATATTTTGATGAATATTCCATACTTGGGTCATTTCCTGTATAACTTGTCCAAGAACCTTCTATAGCCTTTTTAGTTGTCGAAGCGGCTGAAAGAGTTTCCGTATTTGTTTTTGCCGTTTCACCAGACAAATCATCTATAATCTGCTGTATTGTCTTAGGTCTGTTATATACAAATGCTGTTTTTCCGCTAGTATCATAGGAATTGACTTCCTCTTCCTTAATCTTTCCATCAATTATCTTATATATTTTGTAAGCATATACACCCTGTCGTCCACTTTCAATGTAAAGTTCATTACTCTTTTCTGCATAATACATTTTCCCTGGAGCAATAATTTTTGTATCAATTGTCGTATTATCAGATGTAACAAGTATATTTCCTGCGGCAGTATTGCTTCCTAATATCATCAGTTCTGGAATATCATCATTATTCATGTAAATATATTCACATCCACCATAATTTTTAGAATCAACATTTTTTAAATATTCTATATACTGTTTTTTCCAGTTATTAGCTTGTGTTGTAGCCTCTGTTGATTTTACAGTTTCGTCTGCTGACTCAGTTGCTACGACTGTTTCCAAGTCATTCTTGGCATTATTATCATCATTATTTGATTTTCTGCTTGTCACTGTCACTATAATTATAACAATAATAAGTACACCAATAACCCCACACAATATAGGTATCATCCGTTTTCTTTTTCCAACTGGCTTATCTGATGTATCAATTACAGCATCGTCTATTTCAGCATTATCCTGTTTTTCTGCTTCCTTGCTTTGCTCTGAATCTACTGCTTTTTCTTGTGGCACAGTCTCAACTTTCGCTCCACATTCTTCGCAGAACACAGCACTATCTTCAAGCTCTGCTCCACAATTTTCACAATATTTCATTATGCAACCTCCTAGAATTTATATCCACATGTTCCGCAAAACTTTGCTTTGCTCTTTATAGTAGCTCCACATTGTGGACAAGTTTTAAATTCACTTTCTTCTGAAGTTCCAGAAACTGTATTCTTTACCTTATCTGTTGCTCCTGCAAACATTTTCTTTGTACCATCAAAGAACCCTGCTGCTTTAGGCTTTACATTTTCCGCTGTATTAACTTCTTCATTTGTTTCTTCTATAGCTGTATTCTTCTCAAATGGTACTTTACCCATAAGATTCTTTCCAAAATTCTTGACAGAATCTTTTGCTGAACCAACTGCTTTCATCACATTTTCCTTACGACAAAGCTTTTTTCTCTTTTTAGTAAGTGCATCTAATAAAGACAGTGTTTCATATCCATATTCTCTCATCTTACCTTCGGCAGTAACAATATATGAATCAATAGTTTCTGAATCCTGAAATCCGTCAATGTATCCTGTAAGCTGACTCATAATAAGCAACTGCAAATCTTCTCTATTCTTCTGATATACTGTAGATGGTAATGTTTCATAATATTTCTCTACCAAATCATCCATATCCATATCTTTTACAGGTTCATCAAAGAATGTAGTAAACTGTTCTTCAGCCTTATCCCTATCATCAATAGTATCATACACATATGCATTAAATGTTCTTCTCTTTGTATAAAGTGATTCTTTATAATCATCCACCTCTGACAAATACTTACATTCAGTAACATCAAAAGGTTTCATTTCGGCTCTTATCTGTTCTTCAAATGGAACAATACTTTCATATGTTGTATATTCATTCATGTTATACATAGACCTGAGATAACTATCAGCTAAATCCTGTTTATCAATATTCAGATAATTAACTGTATTATTCAGTTCGTCTGTTAATCCATTGTGTTTTTTCATTATATAAGAATATACTCTTGTCTCATATGGATTCAATGTGAGAATCTTAATAATCTGCTTTAATTCCAAATCAGGATTATTTTCATCATGGTCAAAGTTACCAGAAATTGCATTCCTTATTTCAGGTTCAATCTTTTCAAGTTCTTCTTCTGATGGATATGTAAATGTCTTATTTACTCTGCTGTTTACTATTCTTGCAATTGTCTTATGAAGCTGATACACATCTTTTCCCATTGCACGAACCAAAGAATTTTTAGTACTTGCTCTTGAGAAAATATCTTCTTTTTCAGATTCAGCGGCTTTCTTATCCAATGCTCCTAACCCTGCTGATAACAATGCCGCTCCTCCTGCCATGACAGCATTCATAGCCATTGTTTCAGTTTCTGCTTTGGCAACATTGCTCAGGTCTTTCCCAACATCACCTGTTTGTCTGTAAAATCCCAATGTCTGAAATGTACTTCCAGCATCTGCTACCATTTCTTTTCTATCTGCTTTACCTTGTGCCACATCTGCGTCTATAGCATTTATTTCTCTGACAATGTTTAATATTGTATTCTTATAAGTAATGTCAAAATCTTTGCCATATTCTTCCCTAAGTACTTCTTCATCTACATCATATATTCCATATGAAATAAGATGTATAGCCCCTATCTGCAAATACTCTTTAAACAGTCTGTCTAACATATATTGTGCTGATATCTGTAAATCCTTATATGATTTTACATTCTTATCATAACTTTCTGATACCTTAGCTTCTGCTTCTTTCGATAGTTGCAAAAATTTGTTTCTTAGAGAATTATAAGCATCCATTTCTTCTGTTAATACCACAGCAGATGTCAAAACATTCAATCGCTTTTCACTCATATTTAATTCCTCCTCAGCATTATTTATTTGACTCTCTATTTCAATGATTCACACCACATTAATTCCAATAAATATCTTCTCCTACTTCTTTATGATATTTTTTATCAAATTTATCTATTTTATTTTTCAAATCATCATAATACTTTTTTAGTTCTTCCTCTATTTTAGGTTTTTCCCCTGTATAATCACCATAATCATATTTCAAGTAGAATTCTCTTTCTTTGTTTCTTAATTCTAGTGCACTCTTCTTTACTGCTTTGCCTTCCTTAGTTTCCATTTTATACGATTTTATATTTTTAATAGCAGCCGCTGAAGTTTCCATATATGATTCTTTTGCCTCTTGTTTTGGTACTGATAAAGACACATTATTTTCTACATCTTCTCTAAGCAACCAATATACTTTTGACCCCTCTGAATCATAGACTTCTCTTGAATCTTTTTTTCCACATCCACATAGTGTCAATGCAAACAATAAAGCAATCATACTTAATGGTATAATCACATTTTTGACCTTTTTCATAGTCATGTCCTCCTTATATTTAATTTTTTACGATATGCATCTGTGATTATTTTAGTACATATATTTACTAATATCAATAGTAAACATTTGTACTTAGTATAATTCTAAAAAAGCTATATCAGGGGGATGAGATATCTTATTGGATTATATTCGCAGAATTAGGGATTTAAGAGAAGATTCTGACTACACGCAGGAATATGTTGCCCATGTACTTGGTACATCTCAAACTATGTATGCACGCTATGAAAGAGGTGCAAATGAATTGCCTATACGGCATCTTATTTCGTTGTGCAAACTCTACAATGTATCCAGTGATTATCTTTTAGGATTATCAGACAGAAAATAAGAATGGTAAGTATGAATCAATCATTTACCATTCTTATTTTCTATTGTCTAAATCACCCCACCGGGTTAGTAACTCGTATTGGTATCAAACGGGCTATCTCTGAGGCTTAATTAAACATAAGTATACTAAGCCACATTCCTCATCATATCTTCTCAGAAGTGCCCAAAAAGGTGTCATAAGCGCAAAATAAATATTATATAAGAAAATCCTGAGTAATCATTCATATGACCACTCAGGACTTAACCATTATCTGTTTTAAAATTATTTAATACTCTTCAACCATTCTAAAATAGTGTCTTCTGCAAACTCTCTGTCATTCTTCTACAGTCATCATCAAATACTCCAACATATATATTCATACTTGTTACAAAACTGCTATGCCCTAATGTATATTGGATGTTCTTTGCATTCACTCCTTTACTAGCAAGAATACTTGCATATGTGTGCCTTAGAGAATGTAAACTCTTATACTCTATATCCAGCTTCTGCATAAATTTTCTATACAGTTCAGATATCTTATACACTCTTAATGGGGTATTATGTTCATCTGTTAATATGTAATCTGAATCATTTTTCCTATCTCGTTCCTGCTTTAGAAGTTCCATCAGCTCCTCTGTAACATAGATTTTTCTGTATCCATTGTATGACTTAGGTGCTTTCTCAAAATCTCCCATATGACCTGCTGCCACTCTTGCGTGAGATATGCTTATCGCATTAGCTTCGTAGTCAACATCCTTTATCTGCAACCCAGCTATTTCAGACCTTCTCAAACCACACGTTAGTCCAAGAAAAATAATCATTTTAGTGTTATTATCATCACATCTTGAAACTTCATCAAGAATAATCCTAGCTTCTTCTATTGTATATGGAGTTCTTTCATTAGGTCGTGTGCGTACAATCACAATATCCTCCACAGGGTTTCTCACAAAAGTTATATACTCTAATTTTCTTGCCATGTTCAGCATTGCACGAAGGAGCATTATGTAATTAGTCTTTGTCTTTGAGCTTAGATTTGTTATAGTATCTACATATGTCTGAATGTTTCTCAACTTTAGCTTATCCAGCCTGCAATTTCCAAGCATGGTTACAAGCCCATGTTTCTTGTTATATAGCAGACTTCTGTCTGAAGCCCTTGTAGATGGTGAATGATACTTATCCGTTATGTCCAAGTATATATGTGCAAACTGTTTTAAAGTTATATTACTGCTCCCTGTATTGTGATGTAGATAGTACTCGTTTTCTTTCTGTGCTATGAACTTTTTTATGTCTGTTTTAGTCGCTTCTTTAGGAAACAACTTAGAACCTCTTTTTCTAGTTCCATCGTATGTGTACTTCTCGTATATTATTTTAGTTCTTCCATCTGGCTGAACTTCTATATGTGCCATATCTATCTTCCTTTCTTCTTAGTTGTAACAAGGTACTCAAGCTTGATACTTTCTGTACCCTGTTACAAAATATATCCAAATCTTGCGTAAGTTTGTGAAAGCCGTATCTATCTTATGTTTTTTAAGGCAGTATCAACTTTCGCAAACTTCCACAAACCTTTTACTAATCATTACTTTTTTGTCTTGACTATTGTAATTTCCTTAAATGCCCCCTTGTTCTTGATTTCATATTCTATGCCATATTCCTGCTTAAGATTGCTCTTAACTTTTTTTAGTCTGGATGATAAGTGGTTTGGAGACTTAGGAAGAAGATTCCCTTTCACTGCTAAATGTCTAGCCTCCATATTCAAATCCTTTAAGAGTTGAGACATTGAGCCAACATATTCGCCTCCTTCCCTTTTCAACAAACTAATTACTGTAAATGCAATTATATCCTCGTCTAGTGTAATTTTATTTACATTATGCTGATTGCTCCAGATTACCTCGTTTACATCTTCCTCTGAAACGCCAAGACACCTGCCTATTTTAAGGCATTTCTCATGCCAATCTGCTAATCGAACAAGCTTCGTTGTTTCAACTGGTTCATCATCAAACAGAACCTGTGACAGTATATTGAATATACTTCCTAATATTTTAGGTAAATCCTCGTTGAACTCATCCCACATTTGCTCTTCTGTTATTATCTCTTCTGAATCGAATCTTGATAGGTGAAGTATCAAAGACCTATCAAGTAAATCAGCCTCCTTTGTGAAGACTGACACGGAGTTTAAAGCTACATGACCTTTAATATTAATCATGGTCTCCTCACTGTCTGTATACAGCTTTCTTTTAGAATAACTTCCTCCTGTGCATGCCCTTGCCAACAAATCTGAATAATCTCCCTTTATCGAACTGCAGTTGTCAAGACATAAGTAATATGTATTGCATAATCTTAATGCAAGGTCATCCAATGTTTTCGGCATACCTGTCAAATCCGCTGATGATGGAGAAATGACTTCTCTTATCTTTCTCAAACACGAACTCTTGCCTGAGCCTTTCTCTCCATAGAGAATCAGTACTGGACAATTTATGTCAGGAATAAAGCAACTTACAAGATATAACGCAAATAATAAACGCTCTCCTTTTGTTGGAATGTTAAAATGCTTCTTTATATATCCATACAACTTACTCCCTTTACTTTCAAAATCAGGTTCTACCTGTGGTTTGTAATCTACACCTCGTTTAAAATACACCTCACTTATTGTACCTATAGATATTTCTTTTCTATCAATTGTGACTACAGAATTAGCCGATTGGTCTAAATCATATACATACTTAGTACCATCAAAAAAAATTCTATGAACAAAATCATGTTCCAACTGATTGTCATAGCATGTCATCTGGAGCATACATATCAAAAAGTCGTTGTCCAGCCCTATAAAATCCGAATCATATTCATAGAACAATCTCTTCAAGGCTGTAAGAATTCCTTTAGACTGGATATTCCCGAAAACACTCTGTTTCTGCGTATGAACTAGTGCATACTCTTCTCTGTTCTTCGTTCTGTATCCAACCACCATGCCTTTTGAAACTAATATGTCATATACATTCTTTATCTCTTTTTCCTTATCAGTCATTACTAATCCTCTCCTTCTTCGTAAAAATCAAATTCTTCTTCATACTCATTATATGATTCATCATTATCCTCTTCAGTTTCATCAAATTCCTCAAGGAAGTCTGCTGCCGATAGAGCAACAAGATTTTTGTAATTTCTAACCACTCCATTATTGTCAGTCCACTCCGTGCTAGTCTGTTTTCCATAGAACTGACAGCCTATGAGTTCGTTTGTGTCAAATCCATCCTGATATCCGCCATACAATGTGTACATGAATTCTGTTAAGTAATCCGCACTTTTTCCTTGGTTAAAGAAACTGTACTGAGTTACAACTGTTTGTCCAGTCTCTTTATCATGCATACTTACTTTTAGTTTCAATTGATTATTAGTTGAATTGTATTCAGCATTCAATATTTCCACCACGTATTCTTTATTTGTTATGACCTGCGGCTTCAAAGCTATCATTGTCATACTAATCTGCCTCCTTTAAATTTTTATAATGTAATTTATAATCACTTAAATAGTTGCATATTTTACATTCATTATTCCTTTCCATGAGCCACCTGACGCCATATTTTAATGGCTCATATATTTAATATTTCATATAAGCTTTTCTGATGTTGAAATTATATTGCATATTATTAAAACGTGCTGACAGGCTTTTTTAAAAACCTGTCCAGAATAAAATTCAAATGATATAATTATTACATCATATTAAAAGTGGGGCATATCATGAAGGAAAAAGAATCTATATTAAAAACTTATTTAGAGAAAATTGAGGATTATTTAGATGATTGTAACTATGGTAACTCAGATTACAACAAAACTGCAGTGAGAATTTTTCAAAGAGCGTTAGATTTCTTGGATATTAATGTAGATGAACTGAAAGAATTTAAAGCTAGTTCTCCTGTTATAATATTATCTAAAATATTTTGTCATTTTTCTTTTGATGAAGATTTTACTATTTGTGATTTATCCAGACAGCAGACAAAAAATATGCTGAATTATATTATTAATTATCACGAACAGGCAGATGTGAAAAAAAATGGACATACTATGTATTCAGATAAGGAATTAAGAGCGTTTTTTTATTATATATTATCCTATAAAGAATGGACGAATCGAAAGAACTATTCTTCCAACAGAGAATATACAACTGCTATCAATTACCTCAACAAATATTTTCTAACTCTAAATTTATGGTTTGTAGCAAGAGACACACCTAACACACCATACATTTATGATGGAGATATCCCATTATTTGCAAAAGCACTATATCATAAGAGAGCATTACCTGATATGGACAACTACATTACAAGTTCAGATATTTGCGATATAATTGTTGATGAATATGCCTCTCACACCATAAAAGACATTTTAATTAAATAATTTCTAAAAAAATAGAGCAAGTACCGACGCAACGCAAACATCAAGTACTTGCTCTTTATATTAAACATTATGTGACAAGTAATATTTAATATTCTCCCATCTGCCTTACAACACTATTTTCTCTAGTATTCTTCTGCCCATAGCATTGTTGTTGCATACGCTCCATCATCTATTACATATACTTTACCTTCTACATAGTTGCCATCAACAGAAGCAAATTCATATTCTGCCCTATATTCAGGCACTTCCTGTTCGTGAATGATTACCTGTTTCCATTCATTTTCTTCACCCTTTCTTTTACTGAATCTGAATATCTGCAAATAGTCCAACTTATGTGTCTTTCCTGCTTGTCTAATCATTTCCCACATAAGAATCCTGTACTCTAAAGGCATTCTCTCGTTGATACCTTTTGTTTCATATCTTTCCTTATCAAACATTTTCTCACTCACTTCCTGTTTATGCTATTTTAGTATTGTCAGCACTTCTCATATCCTAGAGAATGTGACCGCTTTCATATCATCAGAATCAAGAACTATCTGCTCTGAATAGTACATTTTCTTTACTATATCCACAGCCTCCTCAATTGACTCTGCTTTTATATGTTCTATTCTTGATAGTTGCTCTTTTACTTCAACATCATATTCTCTTTGCATACAGCACCTCCTAGCTTGTCTTAATCCACTTTGCTTCCATATCTTCTATTACAGACCTTTTCTTGTCCTCATATGCACAGGCATATGTATTCAAGGTGGTAGAAGCGTCTGCATGCCCCAAGATACTCTGTACAGACTTGATATCTGCATTATTCTTGAGTGCCAATGAAGCAAATGTATGTCTCAGTGCATGAAGATTAAGATATCTGATTTCATCAGCATGTGAATCCAGGAATTCCTTATATTCATTGGACAATGTTTCACTTCTTAATGGATTTCCACAATCATCCGTAAATAGAGCCTTTGAATCCACAAAATCTTCTCCTTTTGCAAACATCTTCTTGTAGTAATCGCTTCTTGCTTTCTTTATCAAAGCACATAGTGTATTAGTTATAGGAATTACCCTTACACTACTAGCAGTCTTAGTTTCCTTTACCACGCATTTCCCTCTATGCTGGTATACTCTTGCCTTATTGACATTGATAGTTTTTTCTTTCAGGTCTATATCATCAAATGTCAGTGCGTTCATTTCAGACCTTCTCATTCCAGTTGTTACAGCAAGATATATCAACAATTTCACATTGTCACATGCGTCCTTGTCTACCAGTTCCAAAAGCTTCTTTACTTCGTCTTCGTTGTATGACTGAATCTGCTTCTTTACAATCTTTGGTGCAATTACATCACCTACGAAATTGTATGACTTATTTATATAGTGTAATTGCATAGCTTTGTCTATTACTCCGTGTATACACATTATTCTGTTTTTTACAGTCTTAGCCGACAGTCCACTATCAACAAGAAAGTCCACATATCTTTGTAAATGTATTGCATTCAGTTTTGACAACTGGATATCACCTAGAAATTCAAGAAAACCATTTTTCTTGTTGTAAGCCATCTGCATATAGTTACTGCTTGTAGTTGGACTAAGATGTTTCAGATACGAATCCTCATATATTTTAAAGAACTGTCTGAATGATAACCTATCATAGTTCAAACCTACATCATCATCCTCATACTGCTTCTCCACAGTTCTGACAAATGCCTTTATTTCCTTCATATTCGTATTTTCAGGAAATGTTTTGCTCTTTCTCTTCCTTATACCATTGATAGTTCTCACTTCATACATCACTTTATATCTCTGTTGCTTAGTTCCTTCGTCTATTACAACTATATGTGCCATTTTTACATCTCCTTTGCTACAAAAAAAGACAGACAGGATATTACTCCCATCTGCCTTGATTTCTGATTACATCTTACAGTCTTACTCTTACTTTCTTTCCAGTCTTTGCTATTGAGTATGCCACTACGCTAGTTGTAACACCCTGAGCAAAAAGCTGTGCCGCTGTAATCGTTCCTGCAGTTATTAATGAAAATATCATATCTAATTCACCTCCTTTCGTATTTGGGGAAATTTTTTGCAAATCTTGTGAAAGTTTGCGAAAAGCATTCAACCCCTACTGAATAGACAGCTTCTTTGTACTTTCGCAAACTTTCTGAAAACTTACACAAATTTTTTCTTCATGCTGCAATCATTTCTGTTGCTGCAATGACTGCTATTCCAACGCACAATCCTAAACCGAACCACTGCATACATCATCACTTCCTTTCCTCATTAGTCATCCTGTTTCTTTCTGATTCTTCTTTTGACCGTATTATCATCAGGATTCTTCTCAACAAGTCTTGCTGATATCTTTAGCATTTCATCATTTACATCTAATGGTACAAGATTCCATCGTTCATCCCCATGTCTAAGTCCTAAGTAAAGTACATGTGTCGGATCTGAACCAATCGTATCAATATATTCAGAACTTATCTGATATACTCTGTCCTTAGCCTTACTATTACTGATAGCTTCAAGAAGATTCTTCTTTAAAGTATTAGTAGTCTTATTACTGCTGTGTGAACTGCCATATGCAATTATCAGCTTGTATTCTCCTGCAGTATTGACAGCCTGTGTAATGTACTCAAAGTTTTCCTTGTCATATGTCAGCTGTGATGTAGTAGGCTTTCTGTCAAATACTTCTGAATACAGATTCATAATCCTTACCTCATTTAATCCAAGTTCTTTCATATGATTAATCAGATGTAACTGTGTACTGTCAATCTTTGTAATATTATCTCCATCAACTGTCGGATACATACCTATAAGAATTGCTTTGTCACCTTTAAACCCGTCTATCGTTTTCTTAATCTCATATGTATGATTTCCCTGATAGACAACTTCTGTTATCAACTGTTCTTTCTTACTTTCCATAGCAAACCTCCTTAGTCTTAGATTTGTAAAAGAATCCCCAGTAAGCATCTGTACCTATGAATGCCCTTATATGCCACTCAGAACCATTTTCTGCACATATCAGGTCGTCAAACTCATAGTCGCCTTCAATCAGGTTATACTCCCTGAGACAATCCTTGTATGTATCACTGTCGATACCATCATCATCCGTCAGTATATAGAAGTTTCCACATGCACCATCTTCAAAACATTCTTCTACAAGTCCAATGTGATACTTTGCATTATCTATCACCTTCTGTGGAATGCCTGCACAAGCCTGTATAACCTCTTGGAGCTCTTTTTCACTCCTAAATGTATATTTCATGCCAGCCTCCTATTCCACAATGCTTACAGCGTCATTTACGGCGTTATAGTAATACAGATTGTCAGACAGTACATCTTCCTTCTCCAAGCTCTCTTTATTAGCTTCTTTAATCATTTGCTTAACATAGCCACAATTTACATATTCCTTATCCATTACCAAAAGCAGAAATTCATGTACAGAAGACGGAATCATGTAAACACCATCCATATTTTTCTCTATACAGAAATTCTTCAACACATCTGGATACAAGATACATGAAGCCCCAAAATGCTTTTTGAAATTAGTCAATACAAAAATAGTCTCAGGAGTGTTGCTGACATCTTCCTGAGACTGATTATCTATCTTTGATACAATATCCGTAAGCGACATGATACTCGGAGCATAGAGTTTCTGAGTATTCTTAGTCGCAAATGTATACAAATCATTTTCTGTAACTCCCAAATGCTCCATCAATGCATTTGTAACATCTGATGAAGCTGTAGCATTGAAATCAATATCAATGATTAGCTTATATGTAATGGCTAAATCCGTACCTTTCAATAGCCTGTAAGGTATAGTCTTTAGTCTGCTCTTATTAGAATCAGCATTCACCAATGTATAGACAATCCTGTCTTTTAGCTTCTCCAAATTGATTTCACAATCAAACTTAGGAAACAGGCTTCTATTAATCACATCTACAATCTCGTCAACTGATTCACTAGTCCAGTAACATATCTTTGCAACATTCATGTCTTTTCTCCTGACCTGAATTCCTTTCAGTTTTGTGTCATTGTTCTTCATAACTTCAACTTTCTTTACCTCATATTCTTCTCCAAGTCTTTTCTGCACTTCATCAATCACATCATTCATTTTGTCGTCCATAGTAACCTCCTATAAATAAAATAAGAGCAAGCACTTAAGTCTCGTTACTCAAGTACTTGCTCTGTTTCTTTGTATCAAAGTTATTATATATAGTTTAAAGTTGGTGATTTACAGGTGATTTATAAGATGTAATCTATAAACTTGAAGTTAACTCACACTTCCTTAGTATTCCTACAACTGAATTTTATAATATAAGTAATCTCCCGAAAAAGCTGCCTCATCATTATTTTCTTTTTTATCATATAAAACAAATCCTACACTTTCGTAATTTTTCGGTGCTATTAGATTACTATTTGTCCACACTCGTATCTCCTTTAATCCTTCATATTCTTTTATTCGTCGAACAGCCTCACTTAACTGAGCTTTCCCAAATCCTTTTCCTTTATATTTTGTTTTTATACCATTATGTCCTATTTCTACATATTCAGGTCTGTTTCTCGGGTCCCAACATATGAATCCTATAGGTTCGCCTTTATAACAAGTTATAAATCCATATTTGTCAGCAATATCTGGATTATCAAAGAAAAATGCATCCGATTGTTTCCAATTTTCGTCCCAACAAATAGCGCATCTTTCATCAAATGAATATGCGTCTTTAAGAATTTCGTACATAATACCCCTATTGTAATCAGTAAACTTTCTAAATTCAATATCCATATCATCCTCCACAAATTCCGATTTGTTTTACCCATTTTAACATAAAACTCAACCAAGTTAAAATTCCTATTCTCAATCATTCCACTGCCCCAGACACCAAGTGCCACAAAAGTGCCCAACTTGCCAAAAAACATTCCCAGTATTTATGCGGGTTTTCAAAATTACAATAATTAATGCATGGAAATAATAAAGAATGAATTTCTTCACAAGACGCCCGTTCCCCTCCTAGTCACTAGGCACGGAAAGAAAAAAGGGAATGGTTTTTCAACCATTCCCATCTTAATGAGCCCACCGGGGTTCGAACCCGGGACACCTAGATTAAAAGTCTAGTGCTCTACCAACTGAGCTATGAGCCCACAATATATACTAAATATAAGCTGCTATCTATTTCAATCATCCAGCTTCGGATTCTGTCTACCGAGCTGGGCTAGCTGGATTCGAACCAGCGTAATGCAGGGATCAAAACCCTGTGCCTTACCGCTTGGCGATAGCCCAAGAAATAAAAAAAGGGTGGGTACAGGGATTCGAACCCTGGACCTTCAGAGCCACAATCTGACGCGCTGACCAGCTGTGCTATACCCACCATAATGCAAAAGTCATAAGCTACTGGCCATGACTCATAAAAAAAAGTGTGCCCGGGGGGATTCGAACCCTCGACCCACGGCTTAGAAGGCCGTTGCTCTATCCAGCTGAGCTACGAACACACAAAGCGGGTGATGGGAATCGAACCCACGTATCTAGCTTGGAAGGCTAGTGTTCTACCATTGAACTACACCCGCATAGTTATTAAGTTGTAAAGTCGGGGTGACAGGATTCGAACCTGCGACCTCTTGATCCCAAATCAAGCGCTCTAGCCAAGCTGAGCCACACCCCGTTTTTGTTTCTTGCGTTTGCTCTGTTCCGCAACGCAAGAATGATTATATTATAAGGTTTACTATCTGTCAACACTTTTTTTGAATTTTTTTTAATTTTTTTAAAAATTTCTCCACAAGTCTGTTAACCCGCATATTTACTGGGTTTATACATATCTCAAATCAAACGTCATTTCGCCATTATCATCAATTTCTAACATAATATATGTGCATCTTTTGTCTGCCTGACGTGGATATGAGATACTTCCAGGATTAATAAATGTCAGTTCATCTTCAACCAGAATCAATGGTCTGTGAGTATGTCCAAACATAACTATATCTATTCCCCTTGCTATACACTCCTCCCTGAGAGTCTGTAAATCAAGTGAAACACAATAATTATGACCGTGTGTTAATAAAATTTTCCTACCGGCAAGCTCAATTTCACGTTCTCTTGGAAGTGGTGAAAAAAAGTCATTATTACCTGGTACCATTATTGTTTCACACCCAGCAAGTTCCTGTATTATATCCTCTTCTCCTTCGATATCACCAAGATGAATAAGTAAATCGAATGGCTGCTCATTATATATTGCCTCTGCCAGATTACCGTGTCTTCTATGTGAATCGCTAACAATCATTATCCTCTGCATAAAACCTCCAGAATGAGCCAATTAGAGGCACTCATCCAGTTCTTTCTTTATAAGTTCAAGTGCTTTACCTCTGTGGCTTATCTTATTCTTCTCTTCAGGATCAAGCTGTGCTGATGTTTTACCATATTCTGGCAGATAAACTATAGGGTCATAACCAAAACCGTTCTCTCCAACGATTTCCTTGCTTATAAGCCCCTCCATTGTGCCTCTCTTAACAATTTCCCTTCCATCAGGAAAACACACCGCTATGGCACATACAAACCTGCCGCTTCTGTCCTGCCCTTCAACACCCTCAAGTCGTTTAATAAGAGAAGCATTTTTAATATCATATGATGTATCATGTCCCATATATCTTGCAGAATACACGCCAGGCTCTTTATTAAGATAATCAATTTCAAGTCCTGAATCATCTGCCATTGTAAGCTGCCCTGTAAGTTTACAGACAGCTCTCGCCTTAATCAGCGCATTTTCTTCAAATGTAGTGCCATTTTCCTCCACATCAAGGTCAATTCCAGCATCCTTAAGAGAAATAATATTATATTCTTTAAGAATTTCTTTAACTTCCTTAACCTTGTCCTTATTATTAGACGCTAAAATAATTGTAGTCATAATTATCTGTCCTGTCCCTTCTCTTTCTTAGGTGGCTTTGGTCCCTGGAATGAGTAAAAATATGTCTTTAACATTCCATTATATATCTTTCTGTTCTTATCCGGCTTTCTTCCAAAATATTTGACAGCATCCTCATATGATGTAATCATATAGGCTGACCATGAATCTAACTTTGCAAACTGTCGTCCAAATGCAGAATATATTCCCGGAAGTGTCTCCTTGTCCTCAAGTCTTTCACCATAAGGAGGATTAGTTATAATAAAACCGTATTTCTTATGATGGCTTAGGTCTGCCACGCTTCTTTCTTGAAAATGTATTAACTTCTCTACTCCGGCATTCTCCGCATTGCTTCTTGCCTTCCTGATAACATCTGCATCAATATCAAATCCCTGGATATCCGTTTCAATATCAAGATTAATCATATCCTCGGCTTCATCAACAGCATCATACCACAATTGCTTGTCAATTATGTTAGTCCACTTCTGTGCAGTAAACTTACGATTCATTCCCGGTGCAATATTAGCTGCTATCATAGCTGCTTCAATTGGAAATGTGCCACTTCCACAAAATGGATCAACAAGAATTCTGTCACCCTTCCAAGGAGTCAGCATAATAAGAGCAGCCGCAAGTGTCTCTGATATAGGAGCCTTACCTGCAGCCGGTCTGTATCCTCTTTTGTGAAGTGAATCACCTGATGTATCAAGTGCAATCGTAACAATATCCTTCATAATAGTAACTCTTATAGGATATGAATCTCCATCTTCTTCAAACCATCCAATTCTGTAATGCTCCTTAAGTCTCTCTACAATGGCTTTCTTAACAATTGACTGGATATCAGAGCTGCTGAACAGTTTACTGTTAACAGAATTAGCTTTAGTAACCCAGAATTTACCATTCTTAGGTATAAAATTCTCCCATTCAAGGTCTTTAGTTTTATCAAATAGCTCTGTAAACGTTTCGGCCTTAAATTGCCCCACTTTAATCAAAATACGCTCTGTTGTTCTTAAATTGATATTAGCGCGGCATATGGCCTCAGAATCGCCCACAAAAGTAACCTTTCCATCTTCTACTGATGATATATCATATCCAAGATCATATATTTCTCTTTTTAATACTGATTCCAGGCCAAAATGGCAGGGAGCAATTAATTCGTATGTATTCATATATCCTCCAAAAGTACATTTATATATATATTAATGCCTATGCAAATGAGTGTCAATCCGTTAATTGATTACACAATTTCCCTTATATGCCTCAAATCCCCCAACCACTGTCTTACATCGATATCCAAGTCTTGACATTTTCTCGCATACAATCAGACTTAACGCTCCTTTATCACAATAAAAAATATATATTCTGTCTTTATTACTGAATAATCGTCTGAATTCATATGAAACTTTTCCATATCTGAATATATTATTTATATCTGCCATCAGCTTATTATATTCATAATGTATAGCGCCTTTTATTCTGGAATGTAAAAATTTGTCTTCTTCTCTTATATCTATTATTGTTACATAGGGATCATTTACATAATAATCTATTTTTCTGGAACTGACCATTTCACATGACATATGTTACCTGCATAATATAGGTTTTATTATATTATACTTTCATTATATTGTTTTATTACCACTTTGTTATGTAAGGCCGCGTATGCGACCCATATTCTGACTAATAGCAGTCAGACTCATCTGAGACTGATTTATTATTCTTAGAATTCTTAGATGTCTCGTTTTTGCTGTTTGTAGAATTAGTCTCATTGTATGAATTTCTTGAGTTTGTTGAATTGCTGGAATTAGTAGAATTCTTTGAATTTGTTGAATTTTTAGATGTGTTCTTTGACATAATATCAACCTCCATTAATTTTTTTCATTAATGTAGTATTGCTGTTTTGTCTGTTTTTATTCATAAGAACACTTATAAATATATTTTGATATTAAATATTCCTCAGATAATAAAAAAACCTTGCATATCTGCAAGGTTAAATAAATGTACGTGACAAGATTCGAACTCGCGACCTTCTGGTCCGTAGCCAGACGCTCTATCCAGCTGAGCTA
>UMKA01048264.1_pt1 | contig 21929 bp, 16 predicted proteins | sample 1966211 | NCBI WGS metagenome assembly UMKA01 (sample SAMEA4836165, study PRJEB28245) | human gut metagenome | biome: gut microbiome; material: fecal sample | place: Denmark | collected 2008
TATCAAGGTCAGAAGCATTCTGTAACTGGAACATCCGCTCCCATTCCTGTGCTTCTTTCTTGGTAGCAAAACCACGTTTACATTTCTGCCTACGCTCGCCTTTCCAGTTCACATACCTTGCCATCACATACCATGTTCCATTGTCCTCATTCTTAAATACCGGCATTATTTTTCCTCCTTTCCTGCTCCGTAGAGCCTTTCATAGAAATACTGGCGGTTCACACGCCCCGCAATCGTAATAAAGCCCTTTTCTTTCAATTCCTCATTCAACTGTCGAATTAACTTATAGGCATAAGGCTTTGATACGCTTAGTTCCTGTGCCACTTCTCCGGCACGAATAAATTTGTTATCCATAGATTGCCCTCCTTCTTTTCTAAACTTATTTGCTTAATTTCGAATTCATTATACTAAGCATATTTGCTTGTGTCAAGCGGTTTTTTGAAAAATATTAAACTTTTTTGTTTTGTATTATCTTGACTTCTCCTAAACATATCTGCTATACTGATTACACTACATATACAAGGAGCGATGATGATGGCTATTGGAGAAAGAATACATTTTTTCCGCATTCTGCGTGGAATGACACAAAAATATCTTGGTACGATTGTCGGTTTTCCTGAACGAAGTGCTGATGTACGTTTAGCTCAATATGAAACAGGAACAAGAAAACCGAAGGCGGAACTTACTGCTGCATTGGCACAGGCACTTGATGTTTCCCCTCATGCCCTCGATGTACCTGACATTGACAGCTATATCGGACTGATGCACACTTTGTTTACCCTTGAAGATCTGTATGGTCTGACTGTCAGCGAAGCAGACGGAGAAATCTGTCTGAAAGTCAACAAGGAAAAAGGAAAAAACGCCCACGAACTACTAAAAATGCTCTATGCTTGGAAAGAGCAGGCGGACAAGTTATCTTCCGAAGAAATCAGCAGGGAAGAATACGATAACTGGCGTTACCACTATCCGAAGTTCGATACCACACAGAGATGGGCAAAAGTACCCTCACAGGAACTTAGTGACGCTTTGGTTGAAATGTTCAAAGACCAACTCAAACCAGATAAATAAAGACGACAAAAAACCCTTAGCCATGAGTTTCATACCCACAGCTAAGGGCTTAGTTTATAATATGGATTTATTTGTTGCACAACCACCTGTCAATCATTCTTTAACCATAAAACCATTGGATTACAAGAATAATGGCTCTTATGCAACTGTTATCAATTTGTTATCAAAAGACTTCTTGAAGTGCCGCAACCCCGCATAAATACTGGGTTTCTTTGATACTCCAACTTATTCGAACTCAATCGTTCCCGGCGGCTTACTTGTCAGATCATACATAACTCTATTCACGCCTCTAACTTCATTGATAATTCTGCTCATTACCTTATTAAGCACTTCATACGGAATCTCTGCTGCTTCCGCAGTCATAAAATCAACTGTATTCACCGCTCTGAGTGCAATAGCATAATCATAAGTTCTCTCATCGCCCATAACACCGACGCTTCTCATGTTTGTAAGCCCCGCGAAATACTGGCCGATACTTCTATCTAATCCTGCATTTGCGATTTCCTCACGGTAGATGGCATCCGCATCCTGCACGATTTTCACTTTTTCAGCGTTCACTTCTCCGATGATGCGGATACCAAGTCCCGGACCGGGGAATGGCTGACGGAACACAAGATATTCCGGAATTCCTAATTCTAATCCGGCTTTTCTCACTTCATCTTTGAAAAGATCTCGCAACGGTTCTATAATTTCTTTAAAATCAACATAATCCGGCAAGCCGCCTACATTATGATGCGACTTAATAACCGCAGACTCGCCTCCAAGACCGCTTTCTACTACATCCGGATAGATTGTTCCTTGCACAAGAAAATCAACTGCACCTATCTTCTTTGCTTCTTCTTCAAATACACGTATAAATTCTTCACCGATAATTTTACGTTTTTCTTCCGGCTCTTCCACACCTTTTAATTTTGCATAAAATCTTTCCTGAGCATTGACACGAATAAAATTGAGGTCATACGGTCCTTCCGGTCCGAAAACGGCTTCAACTTCATCGCCTTCATCTTTTCTCAGCAAACCATGATCGACAAATACGCAAGTAAGCTGCTTTCCGATTGCTTTTGACAACATAACTGCAGCAACAGAAGAATCTACGCCTCCCGAAAGAGCGCACAGCACTTTTCCGTCTCCGACTTTTGCGCGGATTGCTTCAATCGTGCTTTCTACAAACGCATCCATCTTCCAATCTCCGGTACAGCCGCACACATTTTTCACGAAATTATTGATCATCTTCGTTCCTTCTACCGTATGAAGCACTTCCGGATGAAACTGAATTGCATAAAGCTTCTCTTCTGCATTTTCTGCGGCAGCTACAGGACAGTCTGCCGTGTGTGCGGATATTTCAAATCCCGGAGCAATTCGGGAAATGTAATCGAAATGACTCATCCAGCAAATTGTAGATGGTGAAACATTATCAAAAATCTTTGAAGAAGTTTTATCAATCAAAACCTCTGTTTTTCCATATTCTCTCACATCTGCTTTCTTCACTTCCCCGCCAAGAACATGCATCATAAGCTGTGCACCGTAGCACAAGCCAAGTACCGGAATGCCCAGTTTAAATAATTCCTCTGTATAGGTAGGTGAATCCGGCAGATAGCAGCTATTCGGTCCTCCTGTCAGGATGATTCCCTTCGGATTCATTGCTTTGATCTTTTCAATATCTGTTTTGTAAGAATAGATCTCGCAGTATACATTACATTCTCTTACGCGCCTGGCAACAAGCTGGTTATACTGTCCGCCGAAATCAAGCACGATCACAAGTTCATTCTTCAAGATTGTCCTCCTGTTTAACACGGCATGATGACCGCTTTTTATGTACTCATTATAGTTGGGCGTTTCCGTTTTTACAAGTGCAACAAAAATTCCCAACGTATTTTATTATACGTCAGGAATTTATTATTCTCAACTATTTTGTAGTTTCCATCGTTTCGGTTTTAATTCGGTTTTAATTCAAGTTCTATTCATGTTTTATTTGCAAGATTGTAATTTCAAGATTCGGACAACCTTTCATACACATCTCTTTAAACATAAAATTTCTTATGCTGCATATTTTGCAATTTCTCTGCAAAGTTCTTCACAGTCATCTGTGTACATCTGCAAAGCAATTTCATTATTAATACCAAGATGCATAATTCCAAGTAATGACTTTGCATCTACGACTACATGTCCTTTTTTCATATCCATGTCAAATTCATACTTGGAGACCGTGTTTACAAAATCAAGAATCTCATCAGGATGCTTGAATGTAATCTTCATTTCACTCATTTTTCACCTCTCCTTTGAATATTTATGCGAAATTTAATTGTTTTTATATTTTTAGAATATTTTCTTTCTATTTTTCCCTAAAAACAATCATCTGTAATTTCCAGACCTCATATTATCATATTTTTCCAAAGTTAAAAGGGTGAATTTCTTTATAAAAGAGTACTTTTTTAATGCATTTATCGTATCAGCAATGCGCCGATTTACGGAATTCACTTGGCAGTACGCCCACTTCATCTTTGAATACTCTGCTCATGTATTTTGCATCTGAATATCCTGCCAATTCCGCAATCTGATTCAATTTCAGTTTCGTGTTGGTAAGCAGTTCTTTGATTCGTTCTATTTGTAATGTACGAACCATTTCTTTAAAGCCTACCCCGATTTCTTTTTTAAACTGACTGCTCAAATATTCTTCTGATACAAATAATTTATCTGCCATTTCTTCCAAGGTAATCCCCTGATCGTATTCCTTTTTTACCATCTGCAGCGCTTTTTGAATCAGCGGACTTAAATCGGCATTTTCGTTTTCTTCCTCTGCCTGAAAATTCAGTGTCCTGAAAAATAATTCTACCGCGGCGCGAATTTCTCCCCAACTCATCGCCTTCGCAATATCCTGCATGCTTTTTTGCACCTGCAGTTCCGAATGAATTTCTCTTTTCAGCTTATATGCGTTCAAAACAGCCATGTTAAAACGAATCAAAACTTCTTTTATCTGACTCGGACTATGCGGGTCGCGTTTACACAGATCATACAACGTATAATAACACTTTATGATTTCTTTTCGATTGGAAATAACTGCCGACCGGCGCAGCCTGTTCTCCAGTTCTGCCGGATATTTAAGAGGAACGATTTCCATAGATTCTACATCCTCGCGTCTGATCAGATCTCCTCTGTCAAAGAAAAGATTCCACTCCCGTATCATCCGTAGATTTTTAAGTGATACATTCAACATTTCTAAATGCTGCACATCCTCCCACAAACAGACCAGTTCCCCTCGGATCATTCCGCTTAATCGTGACACTACCTCATTTTTGAAAAAAGGATACCGTATTGTTTTTTTCTCCGGTCCATATATGATCACAGTAAAAAGATGCCATTCATCAATAGGAAGCACACAAACCGAAAATTCTTGATTCTGTCCAAGTTTTTCTAATATTTTTTGCGTCATCTCCCTCTGCTCCATATAGCCGTTTCCAAGCCATACCACAAACAGGTTTCCGCGATCGGCAAGCGTAAATCCATACTTTTCGTGTGTAATTCCGTCAACAATCTCATCTCTGTGGATCTGTCCGTTTAAACATGCCATAAAAATATTTTCTACGGAAAGAGCTGTTTCTATCACAAGTTCTCCCGCCAACTTGTCCTCAATCATCTGCAGCGCTTTTGCAATTTGCACTTTTTTCACCGGTTTCAGCAAATATTCGTCCACTCCAAAACTAATTGCCTGTCTTGTCCTGTCAAAATCATTATCTTTTGTAATTACAAGCACTCTGCTGTGAATTTGCTCAGACCGTATCTTTTTCAAAAGTGGCAAACCGTTTTTCCCCGGCAGTTCAAGATCCATGATAATAAGATCCGGGCGTTCTTTCACGATTATCTCACACCCTTTCCGTCCGTCTGCCGCTTCCCCGACAATTTTGCACCCTGATTTTATTTTATGTGTCTCAACCACTGTGTTTATAGCTTGTTTAATGACTTCTCTGGATGTCTCTTCGCTGTCAACTATTACGATCCTCATTCGTCACCTCCGCCTAAATATAAACCTTCGCGTTTATCTCTTACTGCTAATTCGTACCTTACTGTATCTTTCTAGTATATTCGGCTCTGACTCGATTTGTAAAGAACTTTCACTTCTATTCAGATAACATTTTGTGCAAATATTTTTCCCGCGTAGCCATCCCTCCCCGAATATGACGTTCTGACTTATTCGTATCCAATACCTTTCGCGCCTCTTTTGCTAAAGCCGGGTTGATCTGTATGAGTCGTTCGGTTACATCTTTATGTTTGGTCGTTACAATTTAGAATGGTTTCATTTTCTTCAATTAATACAGACTCATCTAACCCAAGATCACCAAGCAAGCGTAAATAAATATCTACATTTCCCTCTTTATCTACTTCTATCTTCTGAATCAATCGTTTTAACTGCTGATTGGTCATCTGGTGTACATCTGTGATGTCCTCAATCTCTTTAAATGTATTATTTAAAATATTCTCTAACTGTTCTCCCTTGGTTAAATGATAAGATACCATCTTGAGTTCATTTTCTATCCGCTCCATCTCCTGACGAGAACCGCCAATCTTCTCATTCAACTCTTCACGGGAGATTAGATCATCCGTGTACATATCCATATATTTTTGTCTTGTCTTTTGTAATTTAGCAAGTTCTGCATTTAATTCTTTTTCGTACTCTACATTTTCGTCTTTGGCTTTATATACACGCTGAAATTCATTTACCACATGAGCAATCACTTTTTTCTTTTGTTTCAATACATTTGTAAAATACTCCTGCAAAACTTCAATGAGTTCTTCCTCGTCCACAACCGTTTTATTCGGACAGCTATCTGCTCCCTTGCCGTTTCGTCCAGAGCATACCCAGCGTACATACGTGTTCTTATAAGTACGAACCGTTCTTCGGAACGACCAACTACATTCTTTGCATTTAATCAGTGTCGAAAACAGATGTTTATTACTCTGCCGTTCGTGACTAAGATTAAATGCATCATGTCTGCCTCTTAAAATCTCCTGTGCTTTTTCAAATGTCTCATCTTCTATGATTCGAAGTTCCGATCGCTCCACAACCATCCATTCAGTCTCGTCCTTGTCTCTTCTCTGACCAGTCAGGAAATCACTGACTTCTTGCTTGCCATTGATGATTTTTCCGGTATATATTTCATTTGTTAAAATACGGCACGTTGCATTCTGACTCCATTTGCAATTTCGTTTTGTCTTATAACCTTTTTCATTTAACATATTTGCAATCTTGGCCGCACCGTAACCTTCTTCTGTATACCACTTGTAAATCTGCTGTACAACTTTAGATTCTTCTTTATTGATTGCAAGATTAAAATAATCTCCGATTGTTTTATCGTATCCATATACAATATTAGGAACTCGTCCTTTTTCTGCGTTCATCTTCTTGCCGAACTTTACACGCTTGGAAGTATTTGCACTTTCTTCCTGTGCCAGAGCTCCAAAAATGGTGAGAACAAACTCGCTGTTTCCCATACTTGTCATATTCGCTGTTAAGAATTGTGTCTCAATTCCCAATGCTTTCAGCTTACGGACATTCTGTAAAAGATCTACAGTATTTCTTGCAAAACGAGAGATGTCTTTTACAACAACCATATCAAATAATCCATGCTCTGCATCAGTCATCATGCGAAGAAATTCTTTTCGATTTTTAATTTTAGTTCCGGAAATGCCTTCATCTGCATATAATCTTACTAAAGTGTCCCCTGTGCGTTTTGTGTATTCTGAAAAAAATTCCTTTTGAGCTTCCAGACTGTTGAGCTGATCGGCTTTGTCGGTGGAGACTCGGCAATAGGCTGCTATGTTCATAGTATTACCTCTCTGTTATAGTTGTATCGTTCTGTTACATCTTTTATTATATCGTAATACGCAAATATGTAAATAAAAATCGAGAAATTTGTATTAGTTTCATGTCTAATACAATTTCTCGATTTTTTCTATAGTTCTTTCCATTCATAATGAATATTTCCAATATGTACTACCTTTACTCCTACACAATCGAATTTCTTTTCATCAAAAATAGCATAATTAATTCCGCCTTCAACCAAGGTACTTTTATATCGTATTCCATCATAACCCAAATGTTTTACATAATCACATATATACTGCGTAGGAACATAGTCTAATGCACGATCAAATCTTCTCATAGGCATCGCGACTTCATTTCCAATTTTTCGGATAATATCAATATTGATTGCAAACCATGTCATATCAAAATCTGGAATTGAAAATGGACCTATTTTATCAAATAAACTTAAATCAACTATTTTTAAATCCTTTATTTGACAGAATTCACCTACCGATACATGATCATTATCCCGAGCTCTGACTTCATGAAAAGTTGTTTCTTCATCACTAGCCAAATATAAGCATTGTATTCCCTCCGAATTCGTTCGTCCTGCAGTAGTTAACGGAACTGGCGGTACACCCATCTTTTTGTTTGAGTAACCTTTTAGATAACTCTCTTCATCACATATTCTAGATCGATATAAAGTCAAACTTCCCGCCGGAATATCAACAAGCATATTATCTAATAAATTTTTCAATTCTCTAAAATTAACTTGTTGCGAATGAAATCGATTAACATGTTTTATATTATAGCAAAAATCATCCCAACTATATGTTTTCAAAATGCACTTACGCTCCATTTCATCTGCTGAAAATAATTCTCTAATTGTAACTTTTGCATCAAACAGTTCCGGCTCATCTTGATAACGTTGGCTACATATAGCTTTGATTATCTTTTGAATACTCTTTTCATCTACTTTAAATACTTTCCAACGAGCCAAAAATGTATGCAAATATCCCACTCTTGCATCTGTCTCAGACACTCTTAAATGTTTTGCAACAGTAAATGCATCCATAATTTCTTCTAAATATCCTTCTAAATAATGATCTTCATTTGTATCATAAACAATGCATTCCTTCTTACCTTGAATTTCACATTCTCCATGTCGATTTTCACTTGCAATCATTGAACTAATCTGCTCATCCATAAAGCATTCTAAGCCAATTTCTTGATCTTTTATTGAAATTATCTTCAAATAACACTTTAGATTCTGAAATCACTCTTCTAAAAGCTCTATCATCTGGAATCAATGTATATCTTGGCAAAGATTTATCATACACCTCTAAAAAATCATCCAAACAATCTCTATCCGGATTTATTATCAATCTTTCCGTTTTTAATTCATCCGTCTTTAATTTAACTGCGCTTTTAGCACTCATAATATACGATTTAATAATTTTATTATGTTTTGTTAATAACTCATACAACTCATTTGCGATTTTAGAATTCTCCCTTCTCATTTCATTTATCTTTTTAGGGAAATCTCCTACAGCTGGATTAAATACTACTGCAATTTCTCTATCATGATTAACAAAGCATTCTAACGTTTTCAATAATGTTGCCGATGGCTTTACTGGTTCTATAATCGGAATAATCTCTTGTCCAATTCGTTCACTTTCTAACAATTCTCGTAATGCAATCAACTCAAATTGTCTTCCTCGTAAATAAGGAAAATACATTCTATACACCTCCATATGCTTGATTAAGAAACCATCTTATTTTCTCATAATCTTCTGATTTCAAATCCATAAAATAAGCTAAAAATTTCAATTCATACGGTATTTCTTTATATTCATTTTTTATAATTTTAGTTCTCTTTTTTAACAATTTCAAAACCCATTCATATGATTCTTCTATAGGCATCTTCTCAAACAATTTTCGGCATTCGGAATAATATTCAAACGCTGACACATTAGGTAAAAATCCATATTTATTCAAAATTATTTCTTCATACTCTGGCTTTCTCAAAATCTTATATATAATTTTACTATCCAATGCATCTCTATACTTTTCTGGTTTTTGTATTGTTTTTATTGTTCCACGATTCTGCAATACGTATATTCCAACTGGTTTTCCGATGCTATCTATCTTTTTTTGTATTGCTGTAACATTTTCATTATATGTAACTACTGCTACATGATCAAACGCTTTAAAATAATCATTAATTTGACTTTCCAATCTTTCCAAATTATCTAGTTCAGTTTTAATTTCGTAAACAACAGCTTTTCCATTTATCAAAACAAAATCTGCCTTTGATTTTGCAATAGGAATTTCTGTTAAAGCAGTCGTTGTATTTACACTATGAATCCCCAATAACAATTTATTTAAAAGCGTGTTCTTATAATAATACTCGTTTCTGTATTCCGTTTTTAAAATATTATAAATTTCACTAACCAATTCGGAATTAGTTTTTGTTGAATCATAATTGATATATTTTTTTATCACTTGCCCATATATTTTATCATATCCCTCTTCATAACAGTGACGAAAAGTGTTCCGAGAAAAAAATTTATTTAAAATATTCAATTTATTCTTTTCCACACCTTTCACCTCCATTATCCATATCTGTTAAAATATTATACCAAATTAGTTTATTCAAAGCCATCCTTCTTTTGTATATCATTATATTTTTTCTCAGTAATTGTCTGCATTTTAACTCTTATAGCTTTCTCCACCTTCTCAGTATTCGCTTCTATCATCACTTTCAATATGTAATCGGCGGTTACTTCCACCGGATTTGGATTATAAAATCGATAGTTCAGTTTTCTTTTCGCCACGGTGAAGTTTCCACCTCCTCCCTGCCCACTCTTTGTCCATTACTATGAAAATTCCTCCTGAAATAGTCCTAGATTTTCAGAATGTTTTTCATAGTCTGCATATTGTCATTTGCCATGCCGTATTTATATCCTTCGTAGAGTTATCATTCTGACCATATGAAAGCTCATTTTTAAACTCTCTATCGGCTTTCTTTATATCTGTCTGTAATTGTACCTTTCCAGAAACCTCTACTTTGTCTGGTACTATAAATCCCTAGTGAATCTCGCTCTTTGTTATTTCTTTCTTCTTTTTAATCTGAATTTTTATACAAGAGCAAGATCCACCTGTGTTTAACAAGTTTATTCTTGATGAATATGCTTGAAATGGACAAAGATATTCGTGAAGTATTTGGAAGTATTTCCGGCGGAGCAGCCTACAAATTTGGATTATTTTATCATAAGAAAAATCAGAGTTGGACATGTGGTTCACCATTAAAGCCTGTGCTTCTTACTGAAGCTGAAGCAATACAAAAAGCAGATGAAATGCGCAACGACCTGGTTGAAGGTGCTGAAATAATATCTTCTTTTGGTCCTTTAGATTATGAAGAAGATTATGAACAACTCTATAAACAACTGGAACATATCCCAGGAATCAATATGGTATGGCGCATGAAATATTACCAAATGCTCTTTCCAGCATTATTCGCTCCATTTTATGGTCAAGATATTCAGCTGAGAGTATTGCATTTCCTAAATCAAAAACCAAGTGATATTCCTTTCATTCGCATGGGACAAATTTCATTATATGCCAGAAAATGCAATGTTCCAGGAGTCGTTTTTGCTCATATTTACGGAAAAAATGTAGGATATACCAATGACACTGATGATTCTGACACAAATACTCTTTCCGACCAAAAACATAAAACGCACTACTGGATGTATACCGTCTTTGATGATAAAAGTTGGAATGAATGCCAACAAAAAGGAATCATGGTTTTAGGTATGGACGATATTGGTGATTATTCCCAATTTGCTTCCAAGGAAGCTCTCCGTCAAGAACTGATAGATGTGTACGACAGTAGTACTTCACGGAAAAATCAGGCTTTGATGGCATGGAATTTTGCAAATACCGTATCAGTTAACGATGTGATTTTTGCGAAACATAGCAACACTCTTCTTGGTAAAGGTATTGTCACTGGAGGTTATATCTTTGACGATCTTCGTCAGGAATATAAAAACGTCCGTGCTGTAAAATGGCTTCAAGTTGGCGAATGGGAACATCCTGGTAATGCTGTTGCAAAACGCTTAACTGATATCACTCCATACACAGATTATATTGAAAAGCTTGGTCACAGTTATTTTTGTGGTTTAACACCAGAGACAGCCAACACACAAACTTTGTCATCCATTGTAGAATACGAATTGATTCCACTTTTAAAAGAATATTGGTTTGATGAGCCCGCAAAAATCGTAGATTGGTCTGATCGACTAAGGAGTGCTGTTAAATGATTCCTGTACAAAATATTTATTATATGCTGTCCTACGCTTTTCAGGCATTACAAGCACAAAATTACAAAGATCTGGCTACAGAAAATTTTCATAATACTGCTGAATTATGTGCAGCCATTCTTGATAAGGGCATTAGCGTACAGCTAAAACGAGGCTTAGGAAGAGATTATCTGCCAAAATCAGAATCTCTTTCTACGCTACAGGGAAGGCTTAATATTTCTGAATCCATTAAAACTCAGACTCTGCTGAAGAAGCAAATGATTTGTACATACGATGAATTTTCAACTAATACACAATTTAACCAGATTATTAAATCTACAATGTTATTGCTTCTTAAAGCCAATATCACAAATACACGAAAAAAGAGTCTACGGAATCTGTTATTATTTTTTTCTGATGTTAATGAAATTGATTTACGTTTTGTAAATTGGAACCAACATTATAATCGTTCCAATCAAAGTTATCAAATGCTAATTGGAATCTGTTATCTATATAATAATTTGTTTTATTTGCACTATTCAATTCTTCTATAAAATCACATATGTAATAATATTGTAAATATGCATATTTAAATTTTTGAGGTATTTCTTCAACAAAATATTTATCAAGGAACTCTATTATATAATTGATGTTACACAAAATACAAAAAAGAACAAATCCTAAATTATTTTTCAACTTGATTGGACTATTTCTAAAAAAATGATAATCTCGATATTTGACAATATTATTTCTGTCATCATAACTAAATGGCTCTAAATTTGTATCCAAGAAATAGGCCGCAAGCTTCCCAGTAACAATGCTCAAATCTCTGATCTTAGGACCTATTTTTTCATCTTCTAAAGTATTAAACGGCATATACATTGCACCTAAAATAGTATTGCCACAAACTGCTCCATTACAATAATCCGTTCCCACATTATAATAACCAATTATCTTTTCAAGTAAGCTTCGAATATTGTAAAAATACTCATCACTTTCATGAAATTTATCCAATAGTAATGTTTCATATTCTTCATATGACATTTCAAACAATTTGTGAGCTTGTCTTAATTTTACATAGTATTCTTTTTCTTCATCATTAAATCTCGGTGCATTTAGTCCAATTTTTTTGCACCATTGTTCCGCACCATCCGCAAAAATTCCTATATACGGTATGCTCATCATTACATAATTACTATTAATATTTTTAGCGTTATTTTGCATATCAACTAACGTATATATAAATCGTGCATCTGATTGAATCAAATCAAATGCCGTTTTTTGTACTTTATTTAGCATATCCCGCACCTTCTTACCTACCTTTTATTAAATAAACATAGCATTTTGAATATTTACAATCAATATTTTTCTAAAGAAAAAGAACGAATACACATCTAAATTGATGGTTCGTTCTCTTTTATCATTTAACCATATATATAATATTTCTATACAGTTCTTTTTTGTTACTACCATATGTACCGTACTTTTACTGATCCCAAACTGTTTTGCTGTCTGCCGCACCGTTGCATTATTATCTATAATATAAGCTGCAATCTCAACGGCTCTTTCTTCGATATAATCTTTCAAAATATTCCCCTGTAAACATCGTTTTTACAATGTATGCCGCAAGCTGCAGAGGTATGTATTGAACTGTTATTTCCTTTATATCATCTACTTAGGATCTCTGTCTGTCGTCCTAACCATTTTTTATAAGTCGCTTCAATCAGAAATGCCCCCAGCGGTGCTGTAATCAAAATCGCAGTTACCGCAACCGTCAGCACAATATTACCGCAGGACAATCCCATCGCAAGCGGTACGCCGCCGATAGCTGCCTGAACAGTGGCTTTCGGCATATACGCGATCACGCAAAACATCCGTTCTTTCATTGTAAGCTTCGTTTTCAGCAAACATAAGAATACTCCCAACATCCGAAATACCAAAACCGCAAAAATCAAAACAATAGATACAACTCCCGCCGACACTGCATACCGGATATCCACAGTTGCTCCGACAAGTACGAAAAGCATCACTTCTGCGCCGACCCAAAGTTTATTGAATTTTGCCGACAATCGCTTCGCCACGTTTTTTCTCTTCTGCTGCAAAGCAATTCCCATTGTCATAACCGCGATTAAAGATGCGAATGGAATGACAGATGCAAATTCATCTTCAAATGTAACTAACAAAAAGGAAACACACACAAGAATAATAACTTTTGAAGTATCTCTTATATGAATCTTTTTAAAATATTCTGCAGAGAGAAATCCGATAAGAAATCCTGCTAAAGCTCCGACTGCAATCGAAATCGGAATATTGATAAAGTCCACTGCCGAAACTTGATCGCCCTGCGCTAATCCTGTAAATGCCGTAAACATTACGATCACAAACACATCGTCAACCGATGCTCCTGCAAGAATCATCTGAGGGATGCTCTTCTTTACACCGTATCCTTCCTCCATCAGTTTCAACATTTTCGGCACAATAACTGCCGGAGAAACCGCGGCAATGACCGTTCCCATAATAGCGGCATCCAAAATCGAAATTCCAAGCAGCTTAGGCGCTAATAAGATCATTCCTCCTATTTCAAAACATGCCGGAACAAAACACATTAAAACAGCAGGACGTCCCACCTTTTTCAGATCATTAAGATCTAATGACAATCCCGCTCTCATTAAAATAATAATAAGAGCGATCCTTCTTAGATCCGATGAAATATTCAAAATAGAAGCGTCGATCACGTCCAATACATATGGCCCAAGTACAATTCCCGTTACAATCATTCCGAACAAACTCGGCAGATGAATCTTTTTACAGATCCACCCCATAGACATACCGACTAAAAACATCATGGCAATACTGATCAGCATAACCCCATCCTCCTTCTCTGACAAACCGGAATAAAATAAAGAAGTCCACTTCGCCACCGCCTCTCCTCACTCATGAACACTTTGACGCTTTGCCACCTCCGAAACGCCGCAAAGCGGTAAACTTCCTTATTGCGGCGTGTGCATTCTTCGGAAGAGTTTTATTCTATGGAAAATGCAAATTTCCTATAGAATAAAAAAGCTGATAATTCCTGCGTCAAAATGCAGAAGTCATCAGCCAAATCAGCGGTTTTAGTTTCATCACTAAGGGAGAACTTCATTCCCATAGTCAGATTGTATCAAAGTTACTGCTTTTGTCAACTATTTTCTCAAACGCTTTTTCCTGACAAAAGACAGTAAAAGGCAGAAAAACCCCCGGCAGGCGCGCCTGCTGACAACGCCTGCCGGGGATCTCTTAATGTTTCATATCAGACTCAATTAATCAGCCCAGCCTGTATCATTACTATCTACGAAATTCTCATTCGGAATCTCATCTCCTTGACCTGACATAGTAACTACTTCTTCTCTGTTGAATTCGATCATCTCCATCATCGGAGCTTCGTATTTCTCTTTCACTTTCATATCTCCTTATCTTAATTTTCTATATTTCTTTTAATCTTCTTTTAAATATTCATCCTGATCCGGTAAGTTTACTTCCGGTTCAGCAAGATTTTCATCCTGCGTTGCTTCCTGCTCCTGGTCTTGTACAGGTGTCTGCTCTACCATAGTAGCCGCTGCGCCGTCATATGTCAAGAGCCATGTTAACGTCGGATAGCCTTTTTCCGCAACAGAACTGAAATCCCATGCATTCGGATCTGCCTGTGCCGTATTGTCATTAAAAGAAAGCGTATCACGATACAACTCTACATTATTGATATTATCTATTGTCAGCAGTGTACCGCTTTGACTCGTTGCATCTGTAACGTTAGACCTTCCTGTTTTTCCTGTAACTTCATAACATAAATTCAAATTATTTTTTGTAACAGCCTTAAGATCTTTGCCTAAAAACTTATAATTGTTTCCTGAATTTCCTATGGAAATACATCTGTCAAGATACCAACGATTATCATATTGGAGACTTGTATTAACATCTCCTACAAATCCGCTTTTTTCTGTCCACGAATCCGGTTTATTGGATCTCGCTTCCACATTACTTATCACATTTCTCACAACTGCCGCTTTTACTTGTCCGGCAACTCCACCCTGCTGATTATTATCCATAATAATCTTACCTTCTACGTAGGAATCTTCAAATTTGGAATTATAACCTGATAAACTTCCGACTGCTCCTCCGACAAGATTAAATCTTCCAAGTTCTTCTTCGCTAAGTCCACTGTTGATATCAATTCCTTCCAACCAAACTTTTCCGATATAGGTTTCATTTACCAAACCACCCAAAGCGCCTGTATTTCCTCCGCCGTTTAGCTTCACGCAGTTCATATATATAGTTTCTAACCTTCCGTTGCTAACTTCACGTGCGAGTCCGTTTGCCTCTGCAAGTACTGGTTTTCCTTGCCAATCAAAAATATCCTTGTACCCTGCATTCACAAATACATTCTGCACACGCAGATTTTTCACGACTGCTTTTTTGCTTGACGTTCCGCTGATGGAATCAAACAGCGATGCTCTTAACCCGTGGATCACCTGATTATTGCCATCCAGTTCTCCTTCAAAGCGCTTCATAATATAGGACGTCTGACCTTCTGCGAGTTTTACCTGCTCCAGTGAAATATTATTCATCAAAATGTATTTTCCGCTCGGATTCTCTGCGATCTTCATAAAGTCTGCCGGAGTACGGATTGCCGTATATCCTTGCGGCACTTCTGTCTTCAACTGTTTATGTGTCGTTACTGCCGAACCTTCCGGCAATGGCGGAAGCGGTTCTGCGTCTGCTACCCAGCTTAATGTCGGATGGCCTTTTTTCTCAACAGATGTAAAGTTCCATTTTGAGCTGTCGAATTTCAGAGTATCCTGATAGAACGATGTTTCTTTATACCTACCCGTCTCATCCAAGTAACCTGAAACTACACTGCTTCTTCCACTGACATTCGCTTCATAACAGTTCTGCAAACCAAATCTTATCGGCGATTCTGAGTTCCCTTTTGTCGCAAAACGATAAGCCTGACCGACACTTCCATGATCACTGCTTACTCCCGCTTCACCGATTGCAATGCTGTTTTTCATCCATGTGCTCCACGAATAATCATATCCAATCATTCCTATGAATCCTGCTCCGTCTGTCTGACCGGAAATTGCTTTTGTCTTCATGTTAGAAACAACTTGTTTCACTGTATTTTCAGGTCCATTATCCATATTACTATTATATCCGAATACACCGCCCTGTGTCTCGCCATTTACAGTTATCTCGCCGCCGACATAGCAGTCGCTGATATGGCATCCGCCCTTTAAGTCGGCGATCAAGCCGCCAACCATCGCATCATTCTGTCCATGTATCGGTCCATACGGATTGACATTTAATCCTTCCGCCCACACTTCGCTTACGGTTGAATTCTGTGCTGTTCCTGCAAGCGCTCCTGTATTATTACCTCCTGCGACGAGGATGTTTTTGAGCGCTACTTTTGAAACTGTCGCGCCGCTTAATGTTTTCGCAAATGCATTTGCTCCTTGGTTCTGACTCCAAGCTTCTACTTTAACGTCTGTCAGTTTCAGATTTTCAACTTTTCCTGACAATGTGTTAAACAACGGCGCTCCGTAAACTTCTCGGATCGTCAGCCCGTTTCCGTTCAGTTCTCCTTTGAAGTTGCCGAGGAATGAGCCGTCCTGCGGCTCTGCATCGTAAAGTGAAATCGAGCTCATTAAAATATATTTATCCGAACTGTCTCGGATCGCGAGCAGTTCTTCTGCCGTTCGGATCTCTGTATATCCTTCCGGAGCTGTTTCCTGCATAGGTATTTCTTCTTCAGGCGTCGGCGCTGTCTCCGGCGCTCTCACGTCTTCTTCCGGCATCGTCTTCAAGCTTGGCGTTCCTGTTCCTGCCACATCCGACAGATCCCATACGTCCTGAGACAAGCGCATCTCATTTGTATAGAACTCTGTACCGCAAAGCGCTTCGTGCGTCACACCTTTCGGATCGTTTGCTATGCTGTCGTATCCCGGCGTATCTGTGTTAATAAAGCAATTTGTAAATGCCTTTAGTTCATTCAGATTAGAGCTGTTATCCATATGCGTCAGCTTATATCTTGTTGACGACGGATCTTCCGGATAGACGCCGCCTGCCGCCGTACTATATTGAATCTTGCTGTCTTCCGATGCCTGACCGATAAACGCCGCCGTATTTTGCGGGGAAACAGTATACGGAATATTCAGCTCTGCATCTGCGAATACTTTCTGTGCGGTGATTCTCTCAGCGTTTCCTATGAATCCTCCCACATAAGCGTTCGACGTTGCCACTTCTGTATCTGTGATCAGCACATCGAAAATTTGAGTTCCTGCCGCATTTGCCGCGAACACACCTGCATAATCGGCTCTTGTCGTCACGTCTGCGTTCTGTACACTGATCTGACTGAATGTCGATCCTGTATCTTTTCCAATCATACCTGTGTACCCTGCGCCTCGCAGTGTAATTCCGTTGAAATGTACGTTTTTCACATTTGCATTGTGCGTCGTTTCCGCAAGCACATTTGCTCCTGCTGTTTCATTATCCACAAGAATATTTCTAAATTCAAGGTTTTCTACTTTTCCTGAAAGCTGTTTGAACATCGCGCTCTTCATGCCGCTTACTTTGTGGCCGCCTCCGTTTATACTTCCTGTAAACGTCTCTGTCACAAGGCATGTTCCTGCCTGCGCTGTTTCTTCCGCATGATTTTCCGCGCTGTTTTCCACGCTGTCAGCCGCGTTTATATCTGCGTTGTTTTCTATGCTGTTTTCCGCAATGTTTTCTGTAATGTTTGCCGCGCCGTACTCTGTAAAGTCCAGATCTGCCGTGATCGTAAATCTTCCTTCCGGCAGTTTATTCAGCTTCCGGATATCCTGCGGTTTTTGAATTTCCACAGTCATCGGAGATAAGTTCACATTGAACTCTTTCAACAACGGATATCCGTTCGTCTCTGCATTCTCTACATCCCATACGGATATATCTAGCTTAAGTGTTTCTGTATAGAACGCTTTCGTCCACACTTCTTTTCCGATCGTTTTCACGCCGTTTGCTTCTGCCGCAGAGCTGATTCCGTCTGCTGCCGACAACTCGTAAGCATTTGTAAACGTGATGTTTGTTTTTGCCAGTTTATACATGTTTTCTGCGACGTTTCCCATTGAACAGATGTTTTTGTAAGTATTTTCGCCTGTACTGTTCACAAGGAATCCTGCGCCGTCTGCCCCATTTACGTCTATGTTTGCATAGATATTTTCCATAACCGAATGGTGGGACGTTTCTGCGAAACCGGACGCTGTCGAAACTGCATTTACTCTTCCTTGAATGAAAATATTTTTCACAGTCGAGTCTGTCACAGTTCCTGCGAATCCTGCCGCTTTTCCTGCTGTACTGCTGATGCTTCCGTTTGCGATCATGACTTTTTCAACAGTTGCGTTTGTCATCGTATTCGCAAATATACCGACAGTCGTATCTACGCTGTTTCCGATTTCAATCGCACCTGCATCAATGGCTACATTCGACACCGTACCGCTTAACTGACCGAACAGCGGCGCTTTCAGACCGGTGATCTTATGATTCTCTCCGTCAAGCACACCGGAAAATTCCGGTATCACGCTTCCTGTCTGTTCTGTTCCTGACAGATCGATGTCTGCTTTCAGACGGTATTCCTGAGTCGGGAAGTCTTTCATCTTCATGAAGTCCTCCGCCGTTTTTACGGAGATGACCTCTCGCTTCTCCATTCCTTTCAGTTCCGGATAACCTTTCATCGGAACTAAACTCAAGTTCCATGTCTCTTCGTTCAGAGTCATTGACGTTTTGTAAAAATCTGACGTTGCCGCCTCTTGAGACGTTGCTTCACGCAAGATCTCCTGTCCTACGCCGTCTGTGATATTCGATACTCCGCCTGCGTTTTGGATAACAAAACTGTTTTTCACCATCGTTTTCAGTGCGTCCGGCGTACCGATGAAGTTATAAAGCTGTTCGCTTGTTTTATTGTCTACTTTTCCTGCCGCAAATACATATTCTACGCTGCTCTTGCCTGTAAGATTGCCGATGAATCCGGCGCTCTGCGTACGGTTCTTATCGTCTGTGTATGTATTGACGGTCATATCCGCATCGCTGTACACGCGGCTGATCGTCACGTTTTTGCCTTCTCCGATGAATCCGCCGCAGTCTGTTCCGCTAAGTGCAACACTGCTTCCGATCACGGCGACATCCTGAATCTGCGACCCGGATGCGCGGCCTGCCAAAACGGCATTATAATTTTTCGTACCCGTGATCTGCGCATTGCGGATCTGTATTTTCGAGAAAACAGAGCTTATATAATCATATCCTGTCACTACCGCATTGTAGCTCACTCCGCTGACTTTGATATCCGCCAGGTTCAGGCTTTCAAAGACAGCGTGGTTTGATTCTTTTGTGATAACTGCGTTTTTGCTGCTTTCTTCTGTACTGTTGATCTCTGCATTTTCGATCTTCAAGTTGCGGACTGTTCCTTCCTGAACTTTTTCAAACAATGGTTTTTTCAGTCCTTTGATCGTGAATCCGCCTCCGTCGAACTCTCCTTTGAAGATGCCTTTGACAACCGCCGTCTCTGTCGTTACGGATGACGCGTCAATATCGTTTTTCAGCACATATTTTGTATATTTGTTCTGTCCGACTGTTTGTAATTCTTCTAAAGTCGTGATTTCCTGAACGGTTTCTTTTTTCTGCTCATTGACAATGATCGTATACTGTTTTGTCTTTCCGAACCAGTCCTTTGTCTCGCCTTCTTTATTTACGATCGTAAGATCGGAAACGTAAGAGTTGGCGATCTTTGCAAAGAGCGGTCCTTGCGCGTCTGTAATCTTATGACCGTTCCCCTGCAGTTTTCCGATAAACGTCTTGTCAATATAAACTTCTCCTGTCAGATTAATGTCCGCCATAGAAATGTCCTTTTCAAGAACATAGAATCCGTTCGGGTTCTCGTTTATCTTCTCGATCAGCTCCTGCCCTGTGGAAATCGTTACCGCATGTCTTGACTCTGCCGTATCTGCGTAAACCGGACTTCTGAACTCATCCGTAATTCTTTGCAGATAACGGAATACGTTTTCTCTTGATTCTTTAATATTGTTGAGCGTATTGTTTCCGGTTGAAACGCCGGAGTTAATGCCATTTCCGTAATTGATCATATTTTGTTTCAAATATTCGATCAGCGCTTCCTCGTCAAAATATGCGTTGCCCTGTTCTTTCTGCTTTTTGATCTTTTCTTCGATCTCTTTATTTTTATTCTTTCTGTATGTTTCAAAGGAGAAATTCTCATCCTGCATTTTCTTTTTGAAATATGCAAGATCTCCTGTCTGTGTACGGTTACTTAAATACTCTACAAGACCGTCGCTGTATCCGTACAGTCCGCCGAGTTCGTATCCGTTTCTTCTAAATGTCTGGGCATTCGGCGTTCCTCCGTCAACGTAAGGCACGTACCAGCTTGCATAGCACACTCTGTCGATCTGATATGCCCCGAGATTATTCACGCCGACATCGTTCATACTTCTAAGATCGAACCGATGTCCCGGTCTGATCGTCAGCTGATTATCCCAAAGATCGTCCAACGTCTTAAGATTCATATTCTCAAGCTCGGCGGCGCCGATCGTTCTCCATGTACTGTTTGACTGATTCCGACTCTGGTAATTGTTCGTCGTTCCATATCTGTGCTGCGATGTGATCGCCGACTGCTGTGCGGGCGTCAACTCCAGGTACGCTTTGCCCTGAAGATAATCCAACGTATAGATCGTCTCGAACACTTCTTTGTAATAGCTTTTAAATTCTTCCTGTGTATTGATTCTGTCCGGAGTCAGGTTTGTCACCATCGAGCCGTCTCTTGCATACGTCTTCATAAAGTTCATGTTGTAATCGACGTTTGCCTGGTTCGCATATCCGTTAGAATAGTCCTCTCCGTTACGTCCCGGACGTTTTCCTTTATTCTCCATCCAGATCCACATATCTGTCACATGACCCATCTCATGGTTTAAGACGGTCAGATCTCCGATAAAGTTAGAGCTGTTATAATAAATGTAATCATAATTCGGATTTCCGAATATTACGGCTACCGCTCCGTTGTTGCTCTTCCACATCGTCTGCAGCGGTTTGTAAAATTCCTGGAATACATCCTGACTGTGATCTTTATTTGCAGAGGAATCGACGATCAGGAATTTACTTTTATTAATTGACTGTGCTCCGTTTTCTGCAACGTCCACGAAGTTATCATAGCTTGTCTTGAAATCATTGATCTGATTGATCACCTGCTGCTTCTTCTGCTGTCTCCACTCATCTGTATTCTGATATCCGTTGTAAATCTGCAAGTTTCCATATACAAGAGATGTCGGGAACGATGCCAGATACAAGTTCTTCGATGTCTTATAAGACAATACCGGAAGGATCAGCTCGTTGTTTCTCTGTACCGTATTGTTTTTCAGTATTCTCCATAATCTGGAATCGATCTTCGGATTATTCGCTCTTGCTTCTACGATGAATCCGCCCTGGAAATTATCAATGATCCAGTCGTTTACATCCGTGTATCCTGCGTATGCAGTCATAAAATATTCTACGAAAGAAGCGACGTTTGAAATTCCCGTATACTGTGAGATCCGGTTGATGTAGAAGGACGGCGTACTATTTCCCTGACGTCCCCCGCTGCTGCTAAGCTGTACGATCTCTGCCACAAGATTGCGCGGAGATTTGCCCGATTTTAAGATCGAGTTGTCAAAAAGCACAACGTCTCTTATATTAATACCGCCGATCTGAAA
>UMKA01017200.1_pt1 | contig 21775 bp, 20 predicted proteins | sample 1966211 | NCBI WGS metagenome assembly UMKA01 (sample SAMEA4836165, study PRJEB28245) | human gut metagenome | biome: gut microbiome; material: fecal sample | place: Denmark | collected 2008
TTATGGGAAGTTTTGACACTAAATATTTGGACGTTCCAGAAGAGGTTTTGGTGACATCAATGGAAACACACCAACGTTACTTTGTTGTACGTGACCTTGATGGTCAGCTGAAACCAAACTTCATCTCCGTCCGTAATGGTAACGCTGAGCACTTGGAAAATGTTATCCGAGGAAATGAAAAAGTCTTGGTGGCGCGTCTCGAAGATGGTGAATTCTTCTGGCGTGAAGACCAAAAACTCAAGATTGAAGACCTGGTTGCTAAATTGGCACACGTGACTTTCCATGAAAAAATCGGTTCTCTTTCAGAACACATGGCCCGTGCTGGTGTCATTGCGGCTTCCTTGGCTGAGCAAGCTGGCTTGACTGCTGAAGAAAAAGCAGCTGTAGCTCGTGCAGCAGAAATCTACAAATTTGACCTCTTGACTGGTATGGTTGGAGAGTTTGATGAATTGCAAGGAATCATGGGTGAAAAATACGCCCTCCTTGCTGGTGAAGATGCTGCAGTAGCGACAGCTATCCGTGAGCACTATCTTCCTGATTCAGCAGATGGAGCCCTTCCTGAAACCAAGGTTGGTGCCATCCTTGCTCTTGCGGATAAATTGGATACCCTTCTTTCCTTCTTCTCAGTCGGTTTGATTCCGTCTGGTTCCAATGACCCTTATGCGCTTCGCCGTGCAACACAAGGGATTGTTCGTATCTTGGATGCCTTTGGTTGGAACATCCCGATGGATGAGTTAATCGATAGTCTTTACGGACTTTCATTCGATAGTCTTTCGTATGCCAATCAAGCAGAAGTGCTCAACTTCATCAAGGCGCGTGTAGACAAGATGATGGGACGCACATCTAAAGACATCAAAGAAGCTGTACTTGCTGGTTCAAACTTCGTGGTAGCGGATATGCTTGAAGCGGCTGAAGCTCTTTCAGAAGCTGCTAAGACTGATGGTTATAAGGCAGCTGTTGAGTCACTCTCACGTGCTTTCAACTTGGCAGAAAAAGCAGATGCTTCAGTAGAGGTCGATGCTAGTCTCTTTGAAAATGATCAAGAAAAAGCTCTTGCTAAGGCGATTGAAGAATTAGAATTGATAGGTTCAGCTAGCGACAAATTGGCTCAACTCTTTGCTCTTAGCCCAGTCATCGATGCTTTCTTTGACAATACCATGGTTATGGCAGAAGATGAGGCTGTTAAAAAGAATCGTTTGGCCCTTCTTGCTAGTCTAGTAGCAAAAGCCAATAAAGTCGCAGCCTTTAACCAATTAAATACAAAATAATGACCTGATGACAGGTAGAAAGTAGGTTTTATTATGACACCTGAAAAAATTGCTCGAATCAATGAGCTTGCCAAAAAGAAAAAAGCAGAAGGCTTGACACCAGAAGAAGAGGTAGAACAAGCTAAACTTCGTGAAGAGTATATTGAAGGTTACAGACGCTCCGTCCGTCATCACATTGAAGGTATCAAAGTTGTTGACGAAGAAGGAAATGATGTGACACCAGAAAAACTACGTCAAGTCCAACGGGAAAAAGGCTTGCATGGCCGTAGCCTTGATGATCCCAATTCATAAATAGACAATAGAAAACTCGATCAGATATTGAACTGATCGAGTTTTCTAATTCTATATGGGCTACTCTGACTCCTCATCTCTATTTTTGTAGTTTTTCCATTGATTTTTAAATATCCAAATGGAGACGGCAAGAACAAAGGTAGCTGTCCAAAAAATCCAAGGGACAGGAGTTCGTAGGAAAAAGTAAACTGCAATAAGATCGGCCACTAGCAGGCCAAGGAGAAGGTATTTCTTATCTTTCATAGGGTTATTGTATCACAATTTGTTTCTCTAGGTCTATTGGTTGATAGAATGAGGTTTTTAAAGAATAGGAACTTTTTATCCCGAAACAGTGTGTGGATAGAGGAAAGAATCTCAAGTGCATCCTGGTCAGATTTGTGGTAAAATAGATAAGATATGAGTAAAGAATTTCATCATGTAACGGTCTTGCTCCATAAAACGATTGATATGCTGGATGTAAAGCCAGATGGAATCTATGTGGATGCCACATTAGGTGGAGCCGGCCATAGCGAATATTTATTAAGTCAATTAAGTGAAAAAGGACATTTATATGCCTTTGACCAGGATCAGCATGCGATTGATAATGCGGAGAAACGATTGGCTCCTTACGTTGAAAAAGGCATGGTAACCTTCATCAAAGACAATTTCCGGAATCTTCAAGCCCGTCTCCAAGAATTGGGAGTCAGTGAAATTGATGGCATTTGTTATGACTTGGGAGTCTCTAGTCCTCAGTTAGATGAGCGGTCTCGTGGTTTTTCTTATAAAAAAGACGCTCCCTTGGACATGCGGATGAATCAAGACGCTTCTTTGACAGCTTATGAAGTAGTCAATACCTATGATTACCATGATTTGGTTCGCATCTTTTTCAAGTATGGGGAAGATAAATTCTCCAAACAAATTGCTAGAAAGATCGAACAAGCGCGTGCGATAAAACCGATTGAAACGACGACAGAATTAGCAGAGATTATTAAGTCGGCAAAACCAGCCAAGGAACTCAAGAAAAAGGGGCATCCAGCCAAACAAATTTTTCAGGCTATTCGGATCGAAGTCAATGATGAATTGGGAGCGGCGGATGAATCAATCCAGCAGGCTATGGATTTGTTGGCAGTTGGTGGTCGTATTTCAGTCATTACCTTTCATTCCTTGGAAGATCGTTTGACCAAGCAATTGTTTAAAGAAGCTTCTACAGTAGATGTACCGAAGGGCTTGCCCTTCATCCCAGAGGACTTAAAACCAAAAATGGAATTAGTTTCTCGAAAACCGATTCTTCCAAGCCAAGAAGAGTTAGAAAATAACAACCGAGCTCATTCTGCAAAATTGCGGGTTGCTCAAAAAATTCATAAGTAAGAGGAAATGAACATGGCAGATCAACCATTACGATCTCGTGGCAGTCAATTGCAAGATCGTATTCGTCGCTTTACCAGAGTAGAGAAAGCCTTTTATGGCTCGATTGTCCTAACAGGGATTATCCTTGCTGTCAGTATTATTTTTATGCAGACGCGGATTCTACAAGTGCAAAGTGATTTGACAAACCTCAATACGGAACTAAAAACAAAAGAGACTGAACTAGAAGATATCCGGCAAGAAGTCAATGAGTTGACTCGATATGAACGCTTGTCTAAGTTAGCTAGTTCTCAGGGGATGACCCTCCAAAAAGAAAATCGAAAAGTGGTGAGTTCAAGTAGCGATGAGTAAATTAAAAAAGAAAATCATTCGTTATTCCCTTAAAAAAAGGAAACTTCCAGACCAAAATCGTCGGCAAGTAGCTAAGAATTTAAGTTTGCTTTCCATTCTTGTTTTCTTCATTTTTCTTATTAATTTTGCAGTTATTATAGGCACAGATAGCAAATTTGGAAAAAATTTATCTGAGTTATCGCATCAGGTCCATCAGAAAACTGAGATTGTTCCAGCCAAACGAGGAACAATTTATGATCGAAATGGAGCTGTCATTGCTGAAGATGCGACGACTTATAATGTTTATGCTATCATCGACAAAACTTATAAATCAGCAAAAGGTGAAGTTTTATACGTTGAAGAAAGCCAATACAACCAAGTAGCGGACGTTTTTAATCGTTATTTGGGGATGGAAAAAGATTATGTCGTCCAACAACTGTCTCAAAAGAAGCTCAACCAAGTTTCTTTTGGTGCGGCGGGGAACGATATCAGCTATAGCAATATGGATGCTATCCGGAGTGAACTAGAAGCTGCCAACATTAAAGGTGTTGATTTTACGACGAGTCCAAATCGGAGTTATAAAAATGGGACCTTTGCCTCTCAATTTATCGGTCAAGCTCAATTGGTAGAAGATAAAGAAGGCAATAAAACCCTACAGGGAATAACGGGAATAGAAAAATCCTTGGATCGTATCTTGGGTGGTCAGGATGGAGTTGTGACCTATGAAAAGGATCGTAACGGAAATATTGTGCCGGGATCAGACAAGGTTGCCGTGAAGACAGAAGATGGAAAGGATGTTTATACAACCCTTTCTGCAGAACTGCAAACCTATCTCGAAACCAGAATGGATGTATTCCAAGAAAAGGTAAAAGGCAAATTTGTCAGTGCGACCCTAGTGAGTGCCAAAACAGGCGAAATCCTTGCAACGACGCAACGGCCAACCTTTAATGCAGATACCAAAGAAGGTCTGGATATCAAGAATTTGAGAACTTGGAATACGATTCTTTACCAGGACCAGTACGAACCAGGTTCGACTATGAAGGTCATGACCTTGGCTGCAGCGATTGATCATGGGACTTTCCCAGCCTATAATGAGGTATATTACAATAACGAGCTACAAGTAAAAGACGCGATCATCAAAGACTGGGAAATCAATATGGGCTTGTCAGAAGGTCGCTATATGAATATTGCCCAAGGTTTCGCCTATTCAAGTAACATTGGGATGACCAAGCTTGAACAGAAGATGGGCAATAATGTCTGGATGAATTACCTCAAACTCTTTAAGTTCGGACTTCCTACACGTTTTGGAATGGGAGACGAAGGTTTTGGAGGCCTACCAGGAGATAACTATGTCACTCAAGCCATGTCTTCTTTCGGTCAAGGGATTTCGGTGACCCAAACGCAGATGTTGCGTGCATTTTCTGCCATTGCAAATGATGGGGAAATGTTGGAGCCTAAATTTATCAGTGCGATTTACGACGGCAAGCATGAAACTGCTCGTAAATCACAAAGAGAGATTGTCGGCAATCCAGTACCCGCTTCGGTTGCCCAACAGACCCGTAATTACATGATTACGGTAGGGACTGATCCTCAATTTGGTACCCTCTATTCATCGGATGGTCCCATTATCCAAGTAGCTGGACAAAATGTCGCTGTCAAATCAGGGACGGCCCAAATTGCAACGGCTAATGGATATTTGGAAGGCGAAAATGACAATATCAACTCGATTGTTGTCATGACACCGGCTGAAGATCCAGATTTCATTATGTATGTGACGGTTCAACAGCCTGAAGTCAGCTTTAGTCCGACCAGTTGGCAAGAACTAGTCAATCCAGTCTTGGAAGATGCGGTTGCTTTGAAGGATGAGTTGAATCTAGTAACGGAAACCAAGGCCTTGGATGGGGTCACGAAAGAGGACACCTATAAGATGCCGTCGGCAGAATCCTTGTCGAAAGAATTGAACTTGAAGCAGACCATCAGCCCAGGTGGCTTCGCAGATGAACTGCGTCGCAATCTGATCCAGCCTGTTGTCCTAGGAACTGGAAAGAATATTAAAAAGATGTCTGTATCAGCAGGAACGAAATTAAAAGCAAATGAGCAAGTGTTATTATTAACAGATGACTTGGATTCAGTTCCGGATATGTATGGATGGACCAAGGAAAATGTTGATAAATTTGCGGAATGGACGGGCATTGAGATCACCTATAAAGGGGAAGGTTCTCGTGTGAGCAAACAAAACGTCAAAGTAGAAACTGCTTTAAAGAAGACGAAGAAAATAACAATTACATTAGGAGATTGATATGTTACTTGCTACCCTAGTAGTATCATTTATTCTAACGGTTATTGGCATTCCTGCCTTTATCCGTTTCTATCAACGGGCCCATATTTCGGGCCAACAAATGCACGAAGATGTGAAGCAACACAAAGCCAAAGCAGGCACTCCAACTATGGGGGGAGTGGTCTTCTTGATCACTTCAGTTTTTGTCACCCTTGTCTTTAGCTTCCTAACTGGGAACTTTACGCGTCCTGTTCAATTGATCCTCTTTATTTTGGTCTTGTATGGAATCGTCGGTTTCTTGGATGACTTCTTAAAGGTCTTTCGTAAGATCAATGAAGGGTTAAATCCCAAGCAAAAATTAGCCCTGCAATTGTTGGGAGGGATCATTTTCTATCTCTTCTCTGAACGTCATGGAGCTGGTAGTCTTCTCAATGTCTTTGGTTGGGATGTCTATTTGGGACATTTCTATATTATCTTTGCCTTGTTCTGGTTGGTTGGTTTTTCAAACGCAGTCAATTTAACGGACGGGATTGATGGCTTGGCAAGCATTTCGGTAACCATCAGCTTGATCGCTTATTCCATCATCGCTGTTTGGCAAAGACGAATCGATATCCTTTTTGTGACCATCAGTATGATTGGAGCTCTATTAGGTTTCTTCGTCTACAACCACAAGCCGGCCAAGATTTTCATGGGAGATGTTGGAAGCCTAGCACTAGGTGGGATGCTTGCGACTCTATCCATGGCTCTCCACGTAGAGTGGACCTTGCTCTTGATTGGGATTGTCTACGTCTTTGAGACTAGCTCTGTCATGCTCCAAGTGTCCTATTTCAAATGGACCAAGAAAAGGACAGGGGAAGGACGCCGAATCTTCCGCATGACGCCTTTCCATCACCATTTAGAATTAGGTGGTCTGTCAGGTAATGGTCCTAAATGGTCTGAGTGGAAGGTCGATGCCTTTCTCTGGAGTGTCGGTGCAGGAATGAGCGCCTTGACCCTCTTGATCTACTATTTGACCAATTCATAAGTCGTGAATCATAAAAGGTTGGGATGCTATCTCAACCTTTTTCGCTTGCTAGGAATTGCTGTCCAAAAGAAGAGCGGGAAGAAGACTTTTCTGATATAATAGTAGAGATGATGAAAGGATAAGAGAATGAAATTTACAGATTTTAAGTTTAAGGACTATATCCAAGAGGCCTTAAAAGAGATTAATTTTATCGAAGCAACAGAAGTTCAAGAAAAACTCATTCCGATTGTATTAGCAGGGCGTGACTTAGTCGGCGAATCCAAAACAGGATCAGGGAAGACCCATACTTTCCTCTTGCCAATTTTTCAAACCTTAAATGAGGATAGTAGTAATGTCGAAGTGGTCATCACAGCACCTAGTCGGGAATTGGCCACACAGATTTACCAAGCGGCTCGTCAGATTGCTAGCCACTGTGAAAAGGAAATTCGGATTGCTAACTATGTTGGCGGAACTGATAAGGCTCGTCAAATCGATAAGCTCCAAGTAGCCCAACCCCATATTGTCATTGGGACACCTGGACGGATCTATGATTTGGTCGCTTCTGGAGACTTGGCTATTCATAAGGCTCACACTTTTGTGGTTGATGAGGCGGATATGACTCTCGATATGGGCTTTTTGACGACGGTAGACAAGATTGCATCCAGTCTTCCAAAGAAGCTTCAGTTTTTGGTCTTCTCTGCTACGATTCCGCAAAAGTTACAACCCTTCTTGAAGAAATATTTGTCTAACCCTGTCATGGAGCAGATCAAAACCAAAACGGTAATCTCGGACACCATTGATAACTGGTTGGTATCGACAAAGGGGCGCGACAAAAACGAGCAGATTTATCAACTGACGCAGGCTCTTCAACCTTATCTGGCTATGATCTTTGTAAATACCAAGGACAGAGCGGACGATTTGCATGCTTATTTGCTAGAAAAGGGCCTTAAAGTCGCTAAAATCCACGGAGGGGTTCCTCCACGGGAGCGTAAGCGAATCATGAACCAAGTCAAAAACCTGGATTTTGAATATATCGTTGCGACAGATTTGGCAGCGCGTGGGATTGATATTGAAGGGGTCAGTCATGTCATCAACGATGCCATTCCACAAGATTTGTCCTTCTTTGTCCACCGCGTTGGCCGGACTGGTCGGAATGGCCTTCCTGGTACAGCTATCACTCTTTATCAACCGAGTGATGACTCAGATATTCGAGAGCTTGAGAAATTGGGCATCCAGTTTGTCCCTAAGGTCTTGAAGGCTGGAGCTATCGAGGATACCTATGACCGGGATCGTCGGGCTAATCGCGAAAAGCGCCAAGAAAAACTCGATATTGAGATGATTGGCTTGGTCAAGAAGAAAAAGAAAAAAATCAAACCAGGCTACAAGAAAAAAATCAAATGGGCCGTGGACGAAAAACGCCGGAAAGCCAAGAGGGCTGAGAATCGTGCTCGTGGTCGGGCAGAAAGAAAGGCTAAACGCCAAACCTTTTAGTGATAAAGAAATTTAAAGATTTCCATAAAAATTAACTATTTGGTCGCTGATTTATTTTGTGATAGACTATCTATAGATAGTCTATTTTTTTGCTCCTAAGGGAGAGTGTTGCTTGCTAGTGCATGATACCTTGAGCATGATTTACGAACAATCAATAGCAAAACTCAGCATTTTAACTGTAAATATGATAGAATGATTCATTATTGAGGGAGGAAGTAACGAAGATGTTTACAACTACTTATCTGGCGTCTGGTTGGTATGAACAGTTTTTAAAATGGATACCAGAGGGAGAAATCTTTAACCTACGCGTCGTTTTTGAAGCTATTCCCGGAATTTTAAAAGAGCTTCCAAATACGATTTTGTTAACCTTGGCAGGAGCCTTTTTTGGTTTATTGCTAGCCCTATTGTTTGCCATTGTCAAAATCAATCGGGTAAAAATTCTCTACCCTATTCAAGCCTTGTTTGTGAGTTTTCTTAGAGGGACACCGATTTTGGTCCAGTTGATGCTGACCTATTATGGAATTCCGCTCCTATTGAAAGCTATTAACCAACAATATGGTACAACCTTCAATATCAACGATGTGCCGGCCCATTTATTTGTCATTGTGGCCTTTGCCTTCAATGAGGCGGCCTATGCCAGTGAGACCATTCGGGCAGCGATTTTGTCTGTTGATGCGGGTGAAATCGAAGCAGCGAAGAGTCTCGGGATGACCAATACTCAAGTCTATCGACGGATTATCATTCCAAATGCAGCAGTGGTGGCGACACCGACCTTGATCAACTCTTTAATCGGTTTGACCAAGGGGACTTCTCTAGCCTTTTATGCAGGTGTTTTGGAAATCTTTGCCCAAGCCAAGATTATGTCGGGGAATGACAGTCGCTACTTTGAACGCTTTATCTCTGTTTCATTGATTTACTGGGTTATCAATATTTTGATTGAACAATTGGGTCGCTGGATCGAACAGGTCCTCTCTATCAAAGATCCACAAGTCGTAACCCAAACCTTGCAAGAGGAGGAAAGAGCAGCATGATTCGGATTTCACAATTATCAAAATCCTTTTCAGGTCAAGTGGTCCTAGACCATCTTGATTTAGAAATTCAAAAAGGGGAAGTTGTTGCCTTGATTGGTTCTTCTGGAGCTGGGAAATCAACCTTCTTGAGGAGTTTGAACTATTTGGAAGCTCCAGATAGTGGGAGTATTGAGATCAATGGGGAGAAGGTAGACTTTGAAACGATCAGTAAGGATGAGATCCTAACCCTTCGAAGAAAGTTAGCCATGGTCTTTCAACAATTCAATCTTTTCAGTCGCAAGACAGCTCTGGATAATGTTAAGGAAGGATTGCTAGTCGTTAAAGGCTTATCTGACCAAGAAGCAACCAAGATTGCCAAAGAAGAACTCGCAAAAGTCGGTTTGTCGGACCGCGAAAGCCATTACCCTCGCCATTTATCAGGGGGTCAGAAACAACGGGTGGCCTTGGCGCGTGCCCTAGCAATGAAGCCTGAAGTCCTCTTGTTGGATGAACCAACCTCAGCCCTTGATCCAGAATTGGTCGGAGAGGTAGAAAAAGCCATCGCAGCCGCAGCTCAAGCAGGGCAAACCATGATTTTGGTTAGCCATGATATGAGCTTTGTTTCTCAGGTGGCAGATAAGGTTTTGTTCCTTGATAAGGGGAAAATTATTGAAACTGGGACACCAGAAGAAATCATGAATGCCCCTAAAGAAGAGCGGACAAAAGAATTCTTTGCTAGTTACAAACGAACATTTGTTTGATATAATATATAAGAGCTCGAGTCTGGAACGCGATGTTTCAGACTCGGATTTTTCTTTGAGTAGGTGCCTCAGGAGAAGATGATTAGTAGTCTACTTTTCCGCATAGATAGGTGTTTTAGGTTGACCAACTGTTAACGAAACGAAGTGGCATCTCGTCCCCTCATTCCGATTTTGGATACTAAGGAGATCTTATGTTAAACCAATTGCTATCTCTCTATATTGAGAGCTTAATCATCACTTCAGTTGGGGTGTTTGCTGCTTCAGCTGTTTGGATAGGCTTGCGGGCGGCTCGTAAGACGGATAAAACAGCTAAGGAACGCCAGTTACACCTCTATGATATTTTATTAATTGATATTATGACAATTCCAGTCCTTACCTTTGCAGTCATTGGAGTTCTGTTTATTCTTCGAGCAAGATAATTGCAAAATGGTTCAACTGGAGTTAGAATCAAGATAGTTACAACAAAAGGAGAAGCTTATGTATGATACATTGATTATCGGCGCAGGCCCAGCTGGAATGACTGCTGCCTTGTATGCAGCCCGTAGCAATCTCAAGGTTGCCTTGTTAGAAGCAGGAATTCCTGGCGGACAGATGAACAACACGTCTGATATTGAAAATTATCCCGGCTATGCCAACATCAGTGGTCCTGAATTGGCTGAAAAGATGTTTGAACCTCTAGAGGCTTTAGGAGTGGAACACTTGTTCGGTAGAGCTGAGAAAATAGTTGATCAAGGAAGTTATAAGGATATTACGACAGACGACGGCCTCCTGCAAGCCAAGACCGTTATTATTGCGACAGGTTCCAACCATCGTTTGTTGGGAGTTCCAGGTGAAGAAGAATTGAATAGTCGCGGGGTCTCTTATTGTGCCGTCTGTGATGGAGCCTTCTTCCGAGATGAAGACCTCATGGTCGTTGGTGGAGGGGACTCAGCAGTTGAAGAGGCAATCTTCCTGACTCAGTTTGCTAAGTCTGTGACTATTGTTCACCGCCGTGATGCCCTACGTGCTCAAAAAGTTCTTCAAGACCGGGCTTTTGCCAATGAAAAAATTCACTTTGCTTGGAATACAGTGGTCGAAGAAATCAAAGGGGACAATCGTGTGACCAGTCTCGTCTTAAAAGATGTAAAAACCGGTCAGGTTCGCGAGCAAGCAGCAGGTGGTGTCTTCATCTATGTGGGCTTGGATCCTGTCAGTGATTTTGCCAAAGACCTCGGTATTCTAGACGATCAGGGTTGGGTGATTACAGATGATCACATGAAAACCTCAGTGCCTGGTGTCTTTGCGGTTGGAGATGTCCGTCAAAAAGATCTTCGCCAGATCACCACAGCTGTTGGGGACGGCGCTGTTGCCGGTCAAGAAGCCTATAAATACATTACTGAACACGAAGAATAAGAAAGAAGGGATGTTCGTCTGATGGAAAGAGACAAATATCCCTTCTTTTTTACGATGAAAAATGAGGGTTAGCCCGGATTAAACTCATGTGGTCCTGCTTAAAATATGCTATAATGTGTTTAAAATTATTTTGGACTGTGCCAGTTGACGGAGCGTGACTGGTGCCACGACGTAAGAAAAAAGAAGAGGGATCAAAAATGTATCCAGATGATAGTTTAACTCTCCACACAGATTTGTACCAAATCAATATGATGCAGGTTTACTTTGAGCAAGGCATCCACAATAAAAAGGCAGTATTCGAGGCCTACTTCCGCCAGCAACCTTTTAAAAATGGCTATGCCGTCTTTGCGGGTCTTGAACGCCTTGTCAACTATTTGAAGAATCTACGTTTTTCTGAGTCAGATATTGCCTACTTAGAATCTTTGGGCTATGAAGGAGCCTTCCTAGATTACTTGAAAAATTTCAAAATGGAATTGACCGTTCGTTCTGCCAAAGAAGGGGACCTGGTCTTTGCCAATGAGCCAATCGTTCAAGTAGAAGGACCGCTTGCCCAGTGTCAACTGGTCGAAACAGCCCTCCTCAATATTGTTAATTTCCAAACCTTGATCGCTACAAAAGCGGCTCGGATCAAGTCTGTGATCGAAGACGAACCTTTGATGGAGTTCGGAACTCGTAGGGCACAAGAAATGGATGCGGCTATCTGGGGAACCCGTGCAGCCGTTATTGGAGGCGCTAGCGGGACCAGTAACGTACGTGCAGGAAAACTCTTTGACATCCCTGTCCTTGGGACCCATGCCCATGCCTTGGTGCAGGTCTATGGCGATGATTATAAATCCTTCAAGGCCTATGCTGAGACCCATCGCAACTGTGTCTTCCTGGTGGATACATATGATACGTTACGCATCGGAGTTCCAGCTGCGATTCAGGTGGCGCGTGAGATGGGCGATCGTATCAACTTCCTAGGAGTGCGGATTGACTCTGGAGATATTGCCTACATCTCGAAAAAGGTTCGCCAGCAGTTGGATGAAGCTGGTTTCACAAAAGCGAAGATCTATGCTTCAAATGATTTGGATGAGAACACCATCCTCAACTTGAAGATGCAAAAGGCTAAGATTGATGTCTGGGGTGTCGGAACCAAGTTGATCACAGCTTATGACCAACCAGCCCTCGGAGCAGTCTATAAGATTGTTGCTATCGAAGACGACAATGGTCAAATGCGAAATACCATCAAGCTGTCTAACAATGCTGAAAAAGTTTCAACCCCAGGGAAGAAGCAAGTTTGGCGTATTACCAGTCGGGAAAAAGGCAAATCTGAAGGGGATTACATCACTTACGATGGAGTAGATGTCAATGAACTGACAGAAATCAAAATGTTCCATCCGACCTACACCTATATCAAGAAGACGGTTCGTGATTTTGATGCCATCCCGCTCTTGGTCGATATTTTCAAGGATGGAAAACAGGTCTACGAATTGCCAACCTTGATGGATATCCAAGCCTATGCTCGGAAGGAATTTGACAAGCTCTGGGATGAGTACAAACGTGTCCTCAATCCACAACATTATCCCGTGGACTTGGCCAAGGATGTTTGGCAAGATAAGATGGACCTCATTGATCAGATGCGTCAGAAAGCCTTGGGAGGTGAAGAAGAATGAGCCTACAAGAAGACATTATTGCCCAATTAGGGGTCAAACCAGTCATTGATCCTCAAGAAGAGATTCGCCGGTCGATTGATTTTTTGAAGGATTACTTGCAAAAACATCCTTTTCTAAAGACCTTTGTCTTAGGAATTTCAGGAGGTCAGGACTCGACCCTAGCGGGTCGCCTGGCTCAATTAGCCATGGAGGAAATGCGGGCAGAGACTGGAGATGCCAGTTATCAGTTTGTTGCAGTTCGCTTGCCCTACGGTGTCCAAGCGGATGAAGCAGATGCCCAAAAGGCCTTGGCCTTCATCCAGCCAGACGTCAGCCTGGTCGTGAACATCAAGGAATCGGTCGATGCCATGGAGCGTGCTGTCGAAGCGACAGGAACGGATGTCTCAGACTTTAACAAGGGCAATATCAAGGCCCGGAGTCGGATGATTGCTCAGTATGCTTTAGCGGGTGCCTATAGCGGAGCCGTCATTGGGACAGACCATGCAGCCGAAAACATCACTGGATTCTTTACCAAGTTTGGAGACGGTGGAGCCGATATTCTGCCTCTCTACCGCCTTAACAAGCGCCAAGGCAAGCAGTTGCTTCAGGCGCTGGGAGCTGATCCTGCCTTGTATGAAAAGGTACCGATTGCGGATTTGGAAGAGGAGAAGCCAGGTATCGCTGACGAAGTAGCTCTTGGGGTGACCTATGCAGAAATTGATGACTACCTAGAAGGAAAATCAGTTAGCCCGGAAGCTCAAGCAACCATTGAAAACTGGTGGCACAAAGGCCAACACAAACGCCATCTACCGATTACGGTATTTGATACCTTCTGGCGTTGATAGGTAAGAAAAGTCGACAGATAAAGTGACCAGATAGGTCAAAAAACAAGCCTAGAGAAGATCGAGTGGATCTTCTCTTTTTTTCTTTACTCTTATTTCAAAAGCTATCAGAGGGATTGTCTAGCTATGAGAGAAGATTAGAATAACGCTAGTTAGTAGATAGTTTGATATCGAGGAACAAATCCGGTATGATAAGAGTAATGATTTTTGTTGTTTAGGAATGGAATAAAAGGAGTGAGTCTAAGAGAGTGCTCCTATAAAAATATGAGACTGGAGTTACTTTTAAGTCGGTCTTTTAGACGAAATGAGGTAAAGGGATGTCAAAAGAAAAATATCTTCAACTAAAAAAAGAATTGAAGATTCGATTTATGCTGAATATACTGATTGCTTTAATAGCTACTGTGTTTTATATCCAGATGGTAGTCAACCATTCTCGCTATATAGTCTATGTACTGATTAGCATTGGTGCTCTTTCTCTGATGAATCAGTTTCTTATTTTACCTGTTTATAATGCGAAAAAAGAGGCGGAGCTTGAACACTCTGAGTGGAAGACTTTACCAACAAAGGGAGTAGAAATTCCTCAGGAAGAAGCTGGGAAACGGAATATGATCGCCCTTTTAGCTCTGGCTCTTGTAGTTGTTGGATTTCATTTCTTTTACCATCCTATCTCAAAAATGGATACGGAATCAAATCTTATCGAAGATAGCAGAGATGTTGAATCAGTTTTAGAGGATCGAACTGAAGAGTCTGAAGAATACGAATCCTATTCAGGGGTTGAGAAAGAGGAGGAGGGTAGTCGAGATGACCAGGAAAATGGTGGGTCTAATGAAGGTTCTACGGAGTCAAGCCTAGATATCGATAAGGCGCATGATTTTGCCGAAAAAGCTCAGCAGGAAAATTGGCTAAGAGGCGGAGAATAGCCTTTTGATCAAAGAGGTGTCTATGTAGATAGCTTCAGAAACCATGATTCTATATTCTGTCCCAGAAGAAGTAACAAATTAAAGGGGATGCATAATTAGTTATTAGAGTAAACCAGGTGGCATTTGCCCATAAGAGGAAAAATGATGAAAAGAGATACTATTTTTATTGAAGAGAAAATTAATGAACTCATTAAATTTAATGAAATGATGATTAAGGAATGGTTACAAGAGTTAGACCAACTTAACCAAGGAATTAATCCTTATAAACGTCCAATTGAAGAAGTTATTAGGCTAACTAAAGAAGATATTTCTATTTATCAAGAAAAGAAAATGATAGCTACCTACACTGCAGGATATTCTATTGAGAGATTCAAAGAAGAGTACCTTACATTTGTCGATAGCCTTGTCCCTGTTTGGCATAGTAATTCAGGATATGATGCAATGCTCTGGGCTCTTTCCATTGGTATTTTGTTAGAGGTTGATGAAACGACTTTTGATAAATTGGTAGATTTGGTAAGGAAAGATGATCCAGAGGACTATTTGATCGATTACCTTATCCAGTCTCGTCATCCAGAGTGGAAGATTCGTATCAACTATAATTTCCCAAGACCCTATGGTTTTACTCGAAAGATTATAGAGGAAGAAAATTCTGAAAAGGCTGTATCTCTCTTGAAAGAATACTTGACTAAAAAATGGTATCAGGGATGTAGAGATGAAGGCTGGTATGATTTGCATAAGCGCAACATTGATAATTATTATGGCTACTGGTCCTTTGAGTCGGGGGCTCTCTGCAAGCTTAAGGGCTTGGATTATAAGGAATTAGAAGGACTTTCATATTTTCCTTATGATTTGGTTGCGGAAAAATAGCTGTGAGATGAACTCTAAGTTTGATACCTTCTGGCGTTGATAGGAAAGAAAAGTCGGTTGAGCCGACTTTTTTAAAACAGGAAAGGAGGAAAGAGGATGAGGAAATTAGGTTCTATTGAATTGGGGACCAAGCGTTTATTATTAAGACGCTTTGTTGTAGAGGATGCAAAGGCAATGTTTGAAAATTGGGCGTCTGATAGAGATAATCTTAAATATGTGACTTGGGATCCCCATACAAATCCTCAAGTGACTCAAGCTTCAATTGAGAGATGGCTCCTTCATTACCAAGAGGAAAACACATACAAATGGGCGATTTGCAAGAAAGATGATCCCACACAAGTGATAGGTGATATCAGTGTCGTTTCTCAGAATCCACAAAAAGAACTGTGTGAAGTCGGCTATATTCTAGGGAAGAACTTCTGGGGTCAAGGTCTGATGACAGAAGCCCTCCAGACTGTTTTACACTTTTTGTTGGTAGAGGTGGGATTCAAGGAAATTCAGGCCAAGTATGTCAGTTTGAACCCTGCTTCGGGAAGGGTTATGGAAAAAGCTGGGATGCAATATCTAGCTACTCTCCCAAATGCTGTTGCCAGAAAAGGCTATGTCGGAGATCAAATAATCTACACTATCCATTCTTCTGACCTTTAAAACAATTTTTACTTGAAGATTTTAGCCAATGGTCTATAATGGTAAGTAGCTTTACAAAGGAGAATCTTATGTCAGAATTAACACAAGAATTTACAGATCAACTCTATGCGAATTACCAAGCAAATGTGAAATTTGTGGCTCTTGAAAATGCCATCACCCACAATGGGATTCATGCAGCTTTAGAGACACGCAAAAGTGCAGTTGAAAATACACCCGTCTTTTCTCTTGATTTAACCAAGGACAAGGTGACGGACCAGAAAGCTTCAGGTCGTTGCTGGATGTTTGCGGCTCTGAATACCTTCCGTCATAAAATGATTGCCAGCTTCCAATTAGAGGATTTTGAGTTGTCTCAAGCTCATACCTTCTTCTGGGACAAGTACGAAAAATCCAACTGGTTCTTGGAACAAATCATTGCGACAGCGGACCAGGATTTGACCAGCCGCAAGGTGGCCTTCCTCCTTCAAACCCCTCAACAAGATGGTGGTCAATGGGATATGGTCGTTTCCCTTTTTGAAAAATATGGGGTTGTACCCAAGTCTGTCTATCCAGAATCCATCTCATCTAGCAATAGCCGAGAGCTCAATACCTACTTAAACAAATTGTTGCGTCAAGATGCGCAGATCCTGCGCGAATTGCTTGCGAGTGGAGCAGATCAAGCAACGGTTCAAAGCAAGAAAGAAGAGCTCCTCCAAGAAATCTTTAATTTCTTAGCTATGTCACTGGGCTTGCCCCCTCGTACATTTAGTTTCTCTTATCGCGATAAGGACAATAACTTCCACACAGAGTCTGGCTTGACACCTCAAAGTTTTTACAAAAAATATGTGGATCTTCAGTTGGAGGACTACGTTTCTGTTATCAATGCGCCAACGGCAGACAAGCCTTATGGCCAGTCCTACACAGTTGAGATGCTGGGGAATGTGGTCGGTAGCCGGGAAGTCCGCTACCTCAACGTTCCGATGGAGCGCTTGAAAGAATTGGCCATTTCCCAAATGAAAGCTGGAGAAACTGTTTGGTTTGGATCGGATGTCGGCCAAGTCAGCAACCGGAAAGCTGGAATCCTTGCGACAGATGTTTACGATTTTGAAGCGGGAATGGATATCCAGCTGACTCAAGATAAGGCAGGGCGTTTGGATTATGCGGAAAGTCTCATGACCCATGCCATGGTCTTGACTGGTGTAGATCTGGACGAAGCTGGACGCTCTCTCAAATGGAAGGTTGAGAATTCTTGGGGAGATAAAGTCGGAACAGATGGCTACTTTGTAGCTTCTGATGCCTGGATGGACGAATACACCTACCAAATCGTCGTCCGCAAGGAACTGTTGACGGCGGAAGAATTGGCTGCTTATGAGGCAGAGCCAATCGTCTTGGCTCCATGGGATCCGATGGGTGCCTTGGCTTCTAAGTAACAAATATAAGAAAAAACACGATTGTTTAAGAACAATCGTGTTTTATTAATATAGTGTGGTCTAATTAGTGATTTTGCTCATTCTCTTTAGAAGATGATTCTGTGTGTTGAGAATTCTCTTCTGAGCTAGATGAACTTGAGCTGTCTTCTGTTGATTCGCTCGTTTCATCAACTGTATAGCTTGGCTCATAATAGTAGTAATTGTAGTTGTTCTTACCATTATTAAGATAGAGGTAGGAACCGCTACGGTATACGCCACTTGGTTGGGTCCAGTCTTCGCTACCTGATCCGTATTGCTCATACAAATACAGCATCATTTGTTTGTAGACATCCGTCGCGACTTTGATTCCATCATCTAGGACTGGAGTCAAGCGATTGGTATATCCTGTCCATACAGCCATAGAATATTGCGTGGTGTAACCCACAAACAATTCATCAGGTGTCACAATACTTGAGTAATTGTAGTCTTTGGTCAGTTTTTTTAATTCGTTGTCGGCATAATTAGAGGTACCTGTTTTACCAGCGTGATAAAGACCAGAGATATTTGCATTGTATCCTGTACCAGCTGTGATAACTGATTTCAACATATCTGTCATCATGTAAGCTGTGGCTTCTTTCATCACTCGTGTTCCAGAGGTATCGAAGTTCTTCGTTGTACCATCGCTAAAGACAACCCGATTCACATATTGTGGCTTGTAATAGGTACCGCCATTTGCGAAGGTTGCATAAGCAGCGGCCATTTTCTCACTGCTAGCCCCGTATTTGTTGCTAGAGTCGCTGGTATTACTTGAGATGGCATTTGCATATACCATTTCTGGATAATCGATTCCGATGCTGCTCAAGAATTTCTGAGCCTTCTTCAAACCAACTTTTTCGAGGGCCCGGACCGCAGGAACGTTACGGGATTGTTGGAGAGCATAGACCATGCTGATATTACCATAGTATTGTCTATCCCAGTTATAAATTTGCGTATTTGTACCAGGGAAGTTGTAAGGTGTATCAGGAATGGTTACTCCAGTGGAGCTATATTCTTCATGTTCAATCGCGGGAGCATAATCTGAGATAGGTTTCATTGTAGAACCCCAATCTCGGTTCGTTTCGACAGCTTGGTTGGTACCGAAGGATACATTAGATGATTGATGACGGGATCCCAACTGAGCAATGACTTTTCCGTTTGTCACGTCGATGATAGTAGAAGCAACTTGCAACTCATTATCTGGATAATTGACATATTCGTCAGAGTTGTAAATATCCCACAGACGTTTTTGAGCTGCGGTATCGACGTTGGTGTAGACATCCATACCAGTTGTCAAGACATTGTAGCCTGTTTCTTCTTCGACTTGTTGGATGACTTCTTTAAGGTAGTTATCCATATAAGCAGGATAGTTGCTTGAGCCTGTCAGACTTTGTAAACCATCTGTAACAGGTGTATTGACGGCACTTTCGTACTGTTCGTTTGTAATGGACTTCATGTCCAACATTTCTTTAAGAACCAGATTACGGCGTTGGAGTGCAGCTTCCGGATTGGTATAAGGGTCGTATTGGTTGGGTGCCTGAGGCATTCCGGCCAATAGGGCCACTTGTGGCAGAGAAAGGTCCTTCAAGTCTTTTGCATAGTAGCTACGAGCAGCTGTTTGCATTCCGTAGTTTCCGTTAGACATGTAGACTTTGTTGATGTAGTAGGTCAAAATCTCTTGTTTAGTGGCTTTTTGTTCTAATTGTGTCGCAAGCCAAGCTTCTTGGATTTTCCGAGATAGGGTTTGGTCGGACGAAGAAGTAGAGAAGTAAGTGAGCTTGATCAATTGCTGTGTAAGAGTGGATCCCCCTTGGCGACCTCCGCGGAGGTTACTGAAGAAGGCTCCTCCAATACGAATAAAGTCGACCCCTCTGTGATTGAAAAAGCGGTGGTCTTCAATCGCCACAATCGCATTGACCAAGTCGGTTGGGATTTCATTTGTTTTTACGTTGATTCGTTTCTCAGCACCCAAGTCGGCAATCAGATTGTTTTGATTGTCATAGATTTTACTGGAAGTCGTTGCGATGAGGTCTTTCTCAGAAAGAGTCGGTGCTTTTGAGGCATAGTATCCAAATACCAATCCACCCAGGATAAGTAAAAGGAAAAATAAGGAAATAGCCGCAATCGCTGCATATTTTAACCACTGGATAACTGTTTGTTTGTTCATTTAATTACCGCCTAGTAGATTCTGTTCGATAATATCGAGATAAGGAACGCTTGGAAGGTGATCTGTCTCGATACGATAACCATTTTCCTGTATAAAGGTCAATGGCATAGATTTACTGCCGTGATCGATGTTGTAAAAGTCGATTAAGGAAGGAGCTGGCAGTAGATAAGTCTCATTGAGCTTTGCAAAATGCAAGAGCACAAAACAAATTCCTCCCTGTTGGACGACCGCCGCCATGTGATCAATCTGGTGCTGATGAAAGTTCTTCATCGGCATGGATTGTTTCTGCTGGGTCTCTTTTGCTTCAAAATCAATGTAGTGTCCTTTATAAACACCAGAATAGTCTGTGGTAGACGCCTGGCGAAAATAAGCTTCCACAATCTTTGCCCGACTGCGATGAGGATAGTCCACCTTTACAATCTGGATGGGTGTCGGCTTTTTATGAATCACCGCTAGCCCTCTAGAAAGGTAGTACTGATTGCTCTCATTAATCATTTTTTCAAATGTCATCCCCCGATTGGCAAAGTTTACACTTTGCTTCCTCTGGATGGGCGAAGAAGATTTCTTGCTAAGTTTGTGAGGATAGTTGACCATAATTCTCCTTATTGGTACAATTACATCACTCTATTATATCACAAAATGAAGAAGGGAGGGGAAATAATGAATAGTTTACTGATTACAGGATACAAGGCATTTGAATTGGGAATTCTGACAGCAAAGGACCCTAGACTTCCCATTATTAAAGAGGCGATTCGCAGGGATTTAGTCCGTTTTTTGGAAGATGGCGTCAAGTGGCTGATTTTTACGGGTAATCTAGGTTTTGAAGCCTGGGCCTTGGAGGTTGCCCAGGAATTAAAAAAAGAATACGAGATACAGTTGGCCACGATTTTTATGTTTGAAAACCAAGGAGAGAACTGGAATGAGGCCAATCAAGAACTCCTTAGTCGCTTTAAGCAGGTTGATTTTGTCAAGTATGCCTATCCCTCTTATAGCCAGCCAGGCCAATTTAAAGAATACAATACATTTTTGTTAGAAAATACAGATGGCGCTTATTTATTTTACGATCCAGAACACGAAACAAATCTCAAATATCTTTACAAAATGATGCTAGAAATGGATCAGTATCATGTCAAAAGATTAAACTTTGATGACTTAAATGAAGTAGCGGAAAAAATTTACGAAAAATAAGTGATTTACCTTGATTTTTGCTCCTCATTTTTTATATAATGATTATGATTAACTAGAACGGAGAGAATGATGGCAAGTATTATTTTTACTGCGAAGGATATTTTTGATCAAGATTTCAAAAAAGAAGTTCGTGGATTTAGTAAAGTTGAGGTAAATGAGTTTTTGGATGATGTCATCAAAGACTATGAAACCTATGCTGCCTTAGTGAAGGAATTGAAAGAAGAAAACGCTCGGCTCCGTGAAGAATTAGCGAAGAAAACGAGCCAAGCAACTCCGAGTCCATCAGTTCCTGAGTCTGCTCCAAAGCATGAGTTTCCTCAGGTCACTACTACGACAAACTTTGATATTTTGAAACGCTTAAATCGTCTTGAAAAAGAAGTCTTTGGAAAACAAGTCGTTGATCGTGATTTTTAAGACATAAAAGATGAATCGTGCAATTTTTGGATAATCGCGTGAGAGCTTTCTCTCATGAGGAAAGTCCATGCTAGCACAGGCTGGGATGCCTGTAGTGTTTGTGCTAGGTGAATCCATAAGCCTAGGGACTTGATCTTCAAGTTACGGCGAGCGAACGGGCTAAGTCTTAGGATAAGTTCTACTAGCTCTGAAAGTGCCACAGTGACGTAGTTTTTAGGGAAACCTAAAAAGTGGAACGCGGTAAACCCCTCAAGCTAGCAACCCAAACTTTGGTCGGGGCATGGGATGCATGGAAACGAACATAGCATTCTGACTGGAAACAGTAGACAGATGATTATCGAAGGAAATGGTACCTAGTCATTTCTGGAACAAAACATGGCTTATAGAAAATTGCATATAGGTTGATGAGGTGGAGAGAGATCTCAACCTCCTTTTTTAAAGTGATAGGAATAAGATGAAAAAACAATTTGAATTGATTGCAACGGCCGCTGCTGGTATAGAGGCTG
>UMKA01038317.1_pt1 | contig 21335 bp, 19 predicted proteins | sample 1966211 | NCBI WGS metagenome assembly UMKA01 (sample SAMEA4836165, study PRJEB28245) | human gut metagenome | biome: gut microbiome; material: fecal sample | place: Denmark | collected 2008
GCTATCACCTCATTTTTCTTTTTCGGTTCGGTTGGAAAGAACGCAGTGTTCCTGAAAAGGGAACTCCCTGTACATCTATTTCCGAGGTTCCGCTTCCCCTTCCACTCATCTTCCCGCTGCGTGATTTTGGGTTTTAGGGATCTCCCTAACAAGAGGAAAATAAAGACTCACTTTTTAAGGGTGGGTTCATTTTTCCTATGCTTGCTATACTCCCAATTATCCTACAACTTCGCGTCCTTTTTCTTTCTCTCAAAACGGCTGAACTTGATATAAGAGAGAAGCTGCCGTATTCATGACCAGAAGGTTCACTCACCCTCGGAATCTTCTCTGCTTCTCCAGGCTGCTTACAGTATAATCCGATGTGGTTTCGTGCAGATGCTTTTTATATTCCGATGTCATTTCGTGCAGTACATCTTGGTTTTCCAGCATGAGCACGTGTCCTTTAGCCTTCTTCTCTGCCTTCAAATCCGATGTAGTTTCGTGCAGAAATGCCGGATTCCGACTTCATTTCGTGCGGCAAATCCGTTTTTTTCCCCTGCTTTTCCTTCATATTTTCTTCTGATGTTCCGTCTTTGTCATTCCCCTGATTTTGGGGCTCCAACATCAAAGCCCGCCATATTTTGTGTTGCTTTTATAGACCCTTCTCCGATTTGCCCCATTCCTTCCTTCAGAAATTCAGCACAAGGACAGGACTCACATGAGTCCTATCCTTGTGTTAGCTGAATCTTTTCCAAAACATTTCCTCAACGGTTCTCTGCTGAGATCTGCACGACGCTACATCGGACTATTTTACATTTGACTGCACGAAACAACGTCGGATTTACTGGTTTTGAGAGTCCACGTCCGCTTATCCGTGCCACGCTCTTTGCACGGGGTCACGTCGGATTTTGGCTCACAAACTTTTTTAACAACTTGCACCTTTGGACAAGACTCACATGAGTCCTATCCAAATAGATCCCGCAGTTCTCCCGTTCGCAGCAAAAACGCACACTTTCCTGCAGGAGCAATCAAACTTCCGCAAGATCTACCCGTTTTTCTTGAAATTTCTCCACTTTTTATGCTATAATGCAGCAAATATACGTTCCGCTCACACCAGGAAAGGAGGGCATTTCTATGCCCAAGCAGTCAGAGCCCATCGGGGATCTGCATGAGGCTCCTCAGCGCTTCTTGGAAACCGATGAGTTTCAGGAAATGCTGCAGACATATTCCAAGCTCGCGCCCATGGCAGGCGAGCGGAAAACCTTTGAGACCCAACTGACCCGATACGATTTTCAGCGGATCTATCCGCTATTGGACCTGTACCTGAAATCCCATGATTTAAGCACACCGGAAAAAATCACCCGGACCGTACGGGAAGCCGCACCGGATACCGTAACGCTGGCAGCTACGCTGCTGGACCTGTATGAAACCACTCTGGCCGCCCATATTGAAACGGAATATGACCTGCTGGGCAACTCCCCGGCCACTTACTTCATCTGCGGGGTCTGGGCCAATATGAAGCGGGGTCGGGAGTTTCACCCGGCCTCCAACGGCATCACGGTCACCTATTCAGAACCAGACGCCTACGGAAACCAGAATATCCGCTACCGCAACAAAGATTATGAGATGACCCTCATCTTTGAAGCAGTGCAGGAATACACTCGAAATCTATCCTGGACAGCCCACCGCCTTCTGGTATACACCCTCATGAAGGGCAACACCCAGAACTGGCGGGACAATGCCGCCACCTTCAATATCACAGAGTATATGGAATGGGCGGGACTCAAATCCCGGGACGCAGCATACCGACAGCTGAAAAAGGACGTGCAGTCCATCACCGGGGTAAAGCTCACGGCAGAGTCCTTCAAGAAATACTTCGAATCCTTCTATACTACACATTTGGCTACGGAGGCTGCCATTAAGAAGTACACCGGAGAAATCCGCATTGCCTTTGCAGAAAATGTACGGCACTTTCTGACCCAGTATTACCAACTGATCCCGGACTGGATGGGACACCTGAGTGAAAACGCTTACCGCATGGCCTTCTATCTCTTCTACCGAGCCCGGAAGGCCCCTCTCAATGGGGAGAACACTTTTACCGTCCGCATTGAAGACATTATCAAATACATTGGGCTTCCTACCAAAGAAGAAGTCAAAAACCGCAACTATGACGAGGCTATTATGCGTCCGTTTAATAAAGCAGTGGAAGAGATTGAAAATATTTCCGGTGGTTCTCTGCAAATGTCTTTCGAGTACGACAACATCAACACCTTTATGGCAGGACAAATGACCATAGGCATCGACGACACCATGACAGATTATATTCAAAGGCTGGAAAAGACAAAAAACACCAAACAGCTAGAGGCAAAAGGTCGCCGCCGGAATAAGGCCGAATCCTCCTCCTGATCCCTTCCCCTCCTTTGCACGAAACAAGGTCTGATTGTTCCGTCGCCTGTCCAACCTTTGTACAGCGACTACACACGTGCCAACTCATTACTTCCCACAAATGTCCACAGTGTCTCTCTGCAACAAACAGTGGCCGTTCTCATGTCCATATGACAAACTCGCTGTGCACAATCTAGGGAAAAACTTTCCGTATAACCCGTATCACTCTGTCCAATTCCGACTTTTCTTCGTGCTAAAACGATCTTTCCCCGTGCAGCGAGCAACTTCACATCGTGCAAAGACGACTTTCATTCGTGCAATCCTTGAAAAGCGCGCATTCTTTTTTTCCTACTTTTTTTAATTTTCTAAACATAAAGTACTGGAACTTTTCACGAGAGCATCAAAAAAACGCATAAAATTCTTCCTCACTATCTTTCCCTGAACTGCCCTTATAGATATCTTAAGATATATTACGCCTCCCGGATTTCAATCGTCTGCCGGGAGGCGTGTGTTATACTAATGACGGAAGAGAGGGGGCCCTCCAAATGCCAGAAACCTTTGATGATCTGAGAGAACATATCCTAGACTATCTTTACGAGCATGGCATCAACCCCACTAAGCGCTTTCATTGTTTGAATCCTCAGCACTTGGACCGAAATCCCTCCATGGGATATGATTCGAAACGGCAAAAGGTACACTGCTTTGCCTGTCAAGCAGATTACGACCTCTTTGATCTTCTCATGCTGGATCTCCACCTTTCTACACCTGGGGAAGCACTGATATTTGCCCGGGAAAAGTGGGGAAATCCAAAACCAACAAAGATCCAAACGCAAATGAAAAAAATAAGCATGAATACAGCACCGAACCAAGACTATATCCGAATCTGTGCCGAACGTGCAAAGCAAACAACATATTTCAGCCAACGCGGGCTCAGTCAAAAAACGATTAAACGGTTTTCCCTTGGCTATGATCCACAGCAAAACTGCGTAGTCTTACCTTGTGCCTCCGGGCATATTGTAAAACGCTCGGTTGCAGAGAAACGGTATCTGAATGAAAAAGGGCAGCTCGCTCCACTGTTTCAACCGGAATTACTGCAAAATCCGAATTGTGACCATCCGATCTTCTTAGCAGAGGGAACCTTCGATGCATTGTCAGCCGAGGAGTTAGGTTTCCAGGCAGTTGGCATGAATGGTGCCGGGAACCGGGAAAAAATAGCAGGACTATTACGACAATTACCACATCCAATTCCGGTTGCATTGGTGCCGGATCGAGATGCTGCAGGAAATGCTTGGGCAGAAGCTCTTCTCCAAGAATTTTCCTGGTTGTACTGCTGCCCTCCTGTTCCGATGGGAAAAGATCTGAATGAAAGTTTAGTAGCAGATCGAACTGCTACGGAAACATACCTCCAGGAGCAATCGGCTGCTTGCATAAATCACATGCCACCGCCATACCGTTCTCAAAATGCTGCAAACCAAATGCCTGCGCTGGATACATACATTCAGGAACAAGCTCAGCGCCCCCCCTTATCTACGGGGTTTCCTTCCCTGGATCAGGCATTAGACGGCGGGCTCTACGACGGGCTCTATGTGTTAGGTGCCATCAGTTCCTTGGGGAAGACAGCCTTTTGTATGCAAATAGCAGATGCATTGGCTCAGCAAGGAAGAGATGTCCTGATTTTTTCTCTGGAAATGACGGCATTTGAATTGATGGCTCGATCAATTTCCCGGGAGACCTTCCTTGCAGATTCCTCACGGGGACGAAAGATGGCAAAAACGGTCAGGGATGTCTTAGATGGACGGCGATATCGGTTTTATACACCGCAGGAGACGATGCACCTGCAGGAAGCAAAGAATCGATACACAGCGTATTCTGAGCATCTTTGGTTTCGAGAAGGGGATCATGAAACAGGTCTTTCTTATATCGCTTCAGAAATAGATCGTCACGTTAGAGAAACTGGGATTATCCCGGTTGTTTTGATTGATTATCTCCAGATTATTGCGCCGGTGGATGTCCATTTTACAGATAAACAGAATCTGGATCGGATTGTTTGTGCGTTAAAGAAATTATCCCGGACGCATCATCTTACTATTTTAGCTATTTCTTCCTTCAACCGGGAAAATTATAATTTGGAAGTTTCCATGGCCGCTTTTAAGGAATCTGGAGGAATTGATTATTCTGCGGATGTTCTGATAGGTCTTCAAGCCCGAGGAGCTGGAAGCAGGACGTTTAATATTGATGAAGAGAAACGGAAGGATCCTCGGGAGTTGGAACTCAAAATTTTGAAGAACCGATCTGGAGCATTGGGGAATCCTGTGCCGTTCTGGTACTATCCTGCATTTTCTTGTTTTCAGGAAGGATAATATTTTGGACAAGACTCACGTGAGTCTATCATACTGACGAAATCCCGCCTACTGCATTGCAGTAGGCGGGATTTTATATTGTAAAAAGCAAAAGCAACCTCTAATTGACCACGAAAGAAGTGGGAGGAACCCCGTGCCAAATTGTAAAAAATCCTGGTATAGATTCGAAATACCTTGTCAGAGAGATGCCTATGTGGTAAAATACAAACCGATTATAATCAAAAAATGACCACAAATGACTGCGAAAGAGGGCGGTTTCTTCATGCGGACAGGCAGCAATATCCGGCAGCGGGCGGACGGACGGTTCGAGGCCCGGTATGCCAAGGCCCGGGATGAGCGGGGCCGCATCGTTTACGGATACTGCTATGGGCGGACTTACGAGGAGGCCGTCGGAAAACGGGATGCTGCCCTGGCGGCCCAGGGGGCTGTACGGGAGATGAATCTGCTGATCTTAGGTGCGGGTGCCCAGGGCCGGACGGTGCGGGAGCTGGCGGAGAGTCTGCGGCTGTTCCCCCGGATCGCGTTTTTGGACGATGACCCGGAAAATCCCCTTGGATTAGGGCGGTGTGAGGAGTGTGCCCGGTTTCGGAAGGAATATCCGGTGGCCATCGCTGCCATTGGGGACTCCGCGCTGCGGCTTCGCTGGACTCATATGTTGGCCAGAGAGGGGTTTGTCCTTCCGGTGCTGATCCATCCCACGGCGGTGGTCTCGCCGTCGGCACAGATTGGATACGGGTCCATCGTGGATGCCCGGGCCGCGATTGGTTCAGGGGTCCGGATCGGCGCGGGCAGCGTCATTGCCAGTGGGGCCACGGTAGACCGGGGAGTCGTGCTGCCGGAGGGCAGTATGGTCCGTTGTGGTCAGGTGGTTACGGTTCATACATAAAGATGGGCCGCAGATTTGTCTGCTGCCTGTGTTTCCAGAGTAAATTTGAAGAGTAAGGGGCTGGCGGATCTGCGTCTGCCGCACCCCGGAAGAGGGATTCAGCTATGTATCAAAAAGTATGGAAGCGGGGAGTGGATTTTCTTCTTTCTTCGCTGGCGCTGTTGGTTTTGTGGCCGTTTTTTATCCTTTTGGCCATTGCCATCAAACTGGACGATCCAGGCCCGGTTTTTTTCCGGCAGAAGCGGGTGGGGCTCCACAAGGAGCACTTCTATATTTTGAAGTTCCGGACCATGAAAATGTGCACGCCGCATGATACGCCGACACACCTGTTGGAAAATCCGGATCAGTACATCACAAGGGTGGGCCGGGTCCTGCGCAAGACCTCCCTGGACGAGCTTCCGCAGATTCTCCAGATCTGGACGGGAAAGATGTCCATTATCGGGCCTCGGCCGGCACTCTGGAACCAGTTCGACCTCATCGCCCTGCGGGACCAGTACGGGGCAAACGACGTGCGGCCGGGCCTGTCCGGTTGGGCGCAGGTGAATGGCCGGGACGAACTGCCTGTGGAAGTAAAAGCGCAGTATGACGGGGAATATGTCCAGCGGATCAGTTTCCTGTTTGATTGCCGGTGTTTTTTCGAGACGATTATCAAAGTGCTCCGGCATGACGGCGTTGTGGAAGGCGCCGTAGGTACAGAAGAAAAGAAGGAATTGGCTGAGAAATGAAACGGGTATTGATCACAGGGATCACCGGGAAGTCCGGTGCGGTATTCGCCGGTCTGCTGGGAGAAGACGGCGGGGCGTTGGGATACGCGCTGCGGGTGCTGGTCCGGACGCAGGCGCAGCGGGACTGGGCCGCGGGATTGCTGCCCCATGCGGAGATCGTGCTGGGGGATCTGGACAATCAGCAGGACCTGGACCGGATGACAAAGGATGTGGACGTTCTGTTCCACATCGCGGGGATTCAGCGGTCCTGGCCGCTGGTGGAAGCTGCGGCTGCCAATCAGGTCCGGCGGATGGTTCTGGTGCATACCACGGGGATCTATTCCAAGTATAAGGCTGCCGGAGAAGAATACCGGCAGACAGAGGCGAAGATCGACGCCTTGGCCCGGCAGGAGGGGATCTCCGTGACGTATCTGCGGCCTACAATGATCTACGGTACGCTGGACGATCGGAATATGATCCAGTTCATCAAAATGGTGGACCGGCTCAATCCCATGCCGATGGTCAATCACGGGCGATATGCGCTCCAGCCGGTCAACTGCCGGGATCTGGGAAAAGCCTATTGGCAGGTGCTCTCTGCGCTGGATCAGACCGGCGGCAAGAGTTATATCCTCTCCGGCCGTGATTCCCTGCTGCTGTGTGAGTTGTTTGAAGAGATCGCCGGGTGCCTGGGTGTCAGCCGGAGATTTTGCAGTGTTCCGTTCCCGCTGGCTTATGCGGGGGCCTGGGGTGTGTACGGGCTAACGTTGGGCAAGCTGGATTTCCGGGAGAAGGTCCAGCGTCTTTGTGAGGACCGCAGTTTCCCCCATGAGGATGCGGCCCGTGATTTTGGGTATGCGCCCATGCCCTTTTCTGAGGGGCTCCGAATGGAAGTAGAGGAGTATTTACGCGAGAAGCGGAAATAAAGGAGATCATGTGTCCATGAAGATCCTGGTGATCTGTCAATATTACTGGCCAGAACCCTTCCGGATCTCGGATATCTGTGAAGGGCTGGTCCGCCGGGGCCACCAGGTAACGGTGGTCACCGGGACGCCCAATTACCCGGAGGGTGAGATCTATCCGGGTTATGAGGGAAGCGCCCACCGGGACGAAGTTGTCCGTGGGGTGCGGGTGCTCCGCTGTCCCATCCATCCCCGGAAAAAGGGCGCGCTGCACCGGTTCTGGAATTATTACAGCTTTGTCTTTGCCTCCAAGCGGTGTTTATCCAAGCTGACCGACGAGTTTGATGTTGTGTTTGTCAACCAGCTCTCCCCGGTGATGATGGCGGAGGGGGCCCTCCAATGGGCCGGGAAGCACGGGAAAAAATGCGTCCTCTACTGCCTGGATCTTTGGCCGGAGAGTCTGAAAGCCGGCGGGATCCGTCCGGGGTCGCCGGTTTATCGGGTGTTTCTGGGGATCTCCCGGTGGATCTATCGGCAAGCGGACCGGATCCTCATCACCTCCCGCAGCTTTTCCGACTATTTCCAGTCTGTTTTGGGGATTGCTCCGGATATGCTTACATATCTTCCGCAATATGCCGAAGACTTGTTTGAGGAGATCCCGGTATCACCTGGGGATCCTGCCGTGTGCAACGTGCTCTTTGCGGGAAATATAGGAGAGATGCAGTCGGTGGAGACCATTGTGGCCGCTGCCCGCGCATTACAGGATGCGCCGCAGATCCACCTGCACATTGTGGGAGACGGCAGTGCGTTGGCGCGCTGCCGTGAACTGGGAGCCGGTCTTTCCAATCTGACTTTTCACGGCCGTAAGGACCTCTCTCAGATGCCTGATTATTATGCCATGGCGGATGCGTTTTTGGTGACGCTGGCCGCGGATCCGGAGATCTCCGCCACGCTGCCGGGTAAGGTGCAATCCTATTTGGCCGCAGGCAAACCCCTGGTGGGTGCTGTCAACGGGGAAACGGCCGCCGTGATCGCCGATGCGGATTGCGGGCTCTGCGGCCCGGCGGAGGATGCGGACGCGCTGGCGGAGCATATCCGGGCCATAGCCGCGGATTCGGATGCCCGGACCCGTTGGGGAGAAAACGGCCGCCGATATTACCAGGCCCATTTCCGGAAAGAGAGCTTTCTTCGTCAATTAGAGGAGATCTTGCATCAAAACTGTATGTAGGGGTAAATCGTATGTTTCAAGGAAAAACCTTAATGATCACCGGCGGGACCGGCTCTTTCGGCAATGCCGTGCTGGACCGGTTTTTGAAGACCGACATCGGAGAGATCCGCATTTTCTCCCGGGATGAGAAGAAGCAGGACGATATGCGCCACGCCTTCCAGGCCGCCATGCCGGAAGCGGCGGACAAGCTGCGCTTCTTTATCGGCGATGTGCGGGACCTGGCCAGCGTCCGCAATGCTATGTACGGGGTAGACTATATCTTCCACGCCGCGGCCCTCAAGCAGGTGCCCTCCTGTGAGTTCTTCCCCCTGGAGGCGGTGAAAACCAACGTCATCGGCACGGACAACGTCCTGACGGCCGCCATCGACGCGGGGGTGAAGTCCGTCATCTGCCTTTCCACCGATAAGGCGGCCTATCCCGTCAACGCCATGGGCACCTCCAAGGCCATGATGGAAAAGGTCATCGTGGCCAAGAGCCGCACCGTCAGCCCGGAGCGCACCAAGATTTGCTGCACCCGCTACGGAAACGTCCTCTGCTCCCGGGGCAGCGTGGTGCCCCTGTGGATCGACCAAATGAAGGCGGGCAAGCCCCTCACCATCACGGAACCGGAGATGACCCGGTTCGTCATGTCTCTGGAGGAGGCGGTGGACCTGGTTCTCTTCGCCTTCGAGCATGGGGAAAGCGGCGACATCCTGGTCCAGAAAGCCCCGGCCTGCACCATCGCGGTGCTGGCTCAGGCGGTGCGGGAGCTGTTCTGTCCGGAGGCGGAGACCCGGGTCATCGGCATCCGCCACGGGGAAAAGCTTTATGAAACTCTGCTGACCAATGAGGAGTGCGCCCACGCCCTGGATCTGGGCGGCTTTTACCGGGTGCCCTGCGACAAGCGGGACCTCAACTATGATAAGTATTTTACCCAGGGAGACCAGACCCGAAACACGCTGACGGAATTTAATTCCAACAACACCGCGCTTCTGAACGTGGAGCAGGTGAAGGAAAAGCTGCTGGCCCTGCCCTATATTCAGCAGGAGCTGGCGGAATGGGAGAAGCAGGCATGAAGATTCTCATCACCGGGGCCCACGGCTTTGTGGGCCGGAACCTGACGGAGACATTGAAAGCGGTGCGGGACGGCAAGGACCGGACCCGGGGCCTTCCCACGGAACTGGAGCTTTTCGAGTATACCCGCCAGTCTCCTGAGGGGGCGCTGGAGGCATACTGTGCCGAAGCGGATTTCGTCTTTCACCTGGCGGGGGTGAACCGGCCGGAGACGGAGGCGGAGTTCCTCACCGGCAACCGGGACCTGACGGACCGGCTCCTTGCCGCCCTGGAAAAAGCGGGCAATGCCTGCCCGGTGCTGCTGACCTCCTCCATCCAGGCCCTGCGGGACAATCCTTACGGCCGCAGTAAGCTGGCGGGGGAGGAGCTGGTGCGGAGCTATGGGGAGCGCACCGGAGCCAAGGCCCTGATCTACCGCCTGCCCAACTTATTTGGCAAGTGGTGCCGTCCCAACTATAACAGCGTGGTGGCTACCTTCTGCCATAACATCGCCCGGGATCTTCCCATTACGGTGAGCGATCCGGCGGTGAGCTTGACCCTCTGCTATATCGACGATGTGGTGGACGAGTTCCTCCGGGCCCTGAAAGGGGAGGAGACGGTGGGGGAGGACGGCCTTTGCGCCGTGCCGGTGCCCCATACCGCCACCCTGGGGGAGATGGTGGACTTGCTCCATCAGTTCCACGACCAGCCCAGAACGCTGCTGCTGCCGGAGATCCCTGCCGGTTCCTTTGCCAAGAAGCTCTATTCCACGTATCTCTCGTATCTTCCGGAGGAGGCGGTCTGCTTCCCCCTGAAGATGAATGTGGATGAGCGGGGCAGCTTTACGGAGCTGCTGAGAACGGCCAACTGCGGCCAGTTCAGCGTGAACATCTCCAAGCCCGGCATCACCAAAGGCCAGCACTGGCACCACAGCAAGTGGGAGTTTTTCATGGTGGTCTCCGGCAAGGCCCTGATCCAGGAGCGGGAGATCGGCTCCGGCAAGGTGCTGGAGTTCCGGGTCTCCGGGGAGAACATCCAGGCGGTGCACATGCTGCCCGGGTACACCCACAACATCATTAACCTCTCCGATACGGAGGATCTGGTGACCGTCATGTGGGCCAACGAGCTCTTTGATCCCCAGCGACCCGACACCTACTTTGAGGAGGTTTGAGCCATGCAGCGCTTGAAACTCATGACCATTATCGGCACCCGGCCGGAGATCATCCGGCTCTCTGCCGTCATCAAAAAGTGTGACCGCTACTTTGACCAGATCCTGGTCCACACCGGCCAGAACTATGACTACGAGCTCAACCAGGTGTTCTTTGATGACCTGGGTCTTCGGGCGCCGGACTTCTATCTGGACGCCGTAGGCGCGGACCTGGGAGAGACGATCGGCAATATTATAGCCAAAAGTTACAGTATTATGGTCCAAGAGCAGCCAGATGCCCTGCTGATCCTGGGGGATACCAACTCCTGTCTCAGCGCCATTGCTGCCAAGCGGCTCCACATCCCCATCTTCCACATGGAGGCAGGCAACCGCTGCAAGGACGAGTGTTTGCCGGAAGAGACCAACCGGCGGATCGTGGACATCATCTCTGATGTGAACCTTGCTTATTCCGAGCACGCCCGGCGCTACCTCCACGAGTGTGGACTGCCCAAGGAGCGCACCTATGTCACCGGTTCCCCCATGGCGGAGGTGCTCCACGCCAATCTGGAGAAGATCGAAGCCTCCGATATCCACCAGCGGCTGGGACTGGAGAAGGGGAAGTACATCCTGCTCTCCGCCCACCGGGAGGAGAACATCGACACGGAGAAGAATTTCTTCTCGTTGATGAATGCGGTGAACGCCCTGGCGGAGCGGTATGATCTGCCGATTTTGTATTCCTGCCATCCCCGCAGTGCCAAGTATATTGAAAAGCGGGGCTTTGTCTTTGATCTCCGGGTGCAGCAGCACAAGCCCCTGGGCTTCCACGACTACAACTGTCTGCAGATGAATGCCTTCTGCGTGGTGTCCGACAGCGGCACCCTGCCGGAGGAGTCCAGTTTCTTCCTCTCCGTGGGGCATCCTTTCCCGGCGGTGTGCATCCGTACCTCCACCGAGCGGCCGGAGGCCCTGGACAAGGGGGACTTTGTGCTGGCAGGCATCACCACGGAGCAGGTGCTCCAGGCGGTGGAGACGGCGGTGGCCATGCACCAAAATGGAGATTACGGCCTCCCGGTGCCGGACTACGTGGAGGAGAACGTCTCCACGAAAGTGGTGAAGATCATCCAGAGCTATACCGGCGTGGTCAACAAGATGGTGTGGCGAAAAGAATGAGCTTCTGGGAGGAAACGTGATGACTTTGGGCTATTTGTGGTCGAGATTTTTTAAAAGATTACCCGGCTCAGCAATTCGGAACTCCGTATTTGAAGCACCTTCCCGGGCAGAAGCGGATTCGACAGTGATCGACACGTCTATGGGCCGCTATTCATACTGCGGGTATCACTGTACCCTGATCCGCTGCCGGATCGGGCGGTTTTGTTCCATTGCGGACAACGTATCCATTGGACTCGCCACCCACCCCATGGAGTGGGTATCCACCTCTCCGGCCTTTTACCGCGGGAGGGACAGTATTCCCAAGGACCTTGCCTCTTTGGACTACGATCCGGCCCCGGCGGAAACGGTGATCGGCAACGACGTCTGGATTGGCGCGGGAGTGCATATCCGTCCCGGTGTGACCGTGGGCAACGGTGCCGTGATCGGGATGGGTAGCGTAGTGACCCGAAATGTGGCGCCTTATACTATCGTGGCGGGCAATCCCGCCCGGGTGATTCGAACGCGCTTTCCGGAAGAGCTGTGCCGCCGGCTGGATGCTTCTTGCTGGTGGGACCGTGATCCTGCCTTTTTGAAAGACCACAGTCACCTGATGGACCGGCCTGAAGAATTTTTGAGAGTCCTGGAGGAAAACACATGAGGATCCTTCATCTATGCCTCGCCTGTTTTTATATCGATGGCTATAATTATCAGGAAAACATCCTGCCCCGTATCAACCACGAAGATGGTCATGATGTGCGCATCCTGGCCTCCACGGAGACTTATGTGGACAATCTGCACCTGGGCTACGTGGAGCCGCGGGAATATGTGACAGAATATGGCGTGCCCATCAAACGCTTACCTTATGTGAAAGTCGGTACCCAGTTCAGTACCATCAAGATCCGCAAGTACCCCCATGTCTATGAGGAGATTGCAGCCTTTGCCCCCGACGTGATTCTCTCCCACGATCTGGGGTATTGGTCTTTGCTGGACGTGATCCGCTACAAACAGGATCACCCGGAGGTAAAGCTCTACGCCGACACCCACACGGCCTATGCAAACAGCGGGACCAACTGGCTTTCCATGCACGTTCTGCATCAGCTGATTTATCGGCGCCTTGTGCGGAAAGCATTGCCCTATCTTGAAAAATACTGGTACATCGGGGCTGGTGAAAGAGATTTCAACCAGGGCGTCTATGGTGTTCCGGCGTCCAAGATGGAGTGGTATCCCCTGGGCGGCACGCTGTTTTCCGATGAGGTCTATGCAGAAAAGCGGGCCCGCCGTCGGGCGGAGCTGGGCCTGGCGCCGGACGAACTGCTTCTTGTGCATTCAGGAAAGCTCGGGCCCCTGAAGCGTACGGCAGATCTGCTGCGAGCCTTTTCCGCCGTCCCGGATTTCCGGGCAAAGCTGATCATCATCGGTTCCGTCCCCGAGGAAACGAAATCGGACATCCTGCCTCTGGTGGAGCAGGACGGCCGGGTGGAGTATCTGGGCTGGAAATCCGCCAACGAGCTGCTGGAATATCTCTGCGCCTGTGATCTGTACTGCCAGCCGGGCAGCGGCTCCGCCACGCTGCAAAATGCGCTCTGCTGTGGCTGTCCCGTTCTGGCGTTCCCACATGGCAGCTATATGGAGCTGCTGGACAGAGGACAGTTTTTCTGGGCGCGGACCCAGGAGGATATGCAGCATGTATTCCATGAAATCATGGAAACTCCGGAGCTGCTGCCGACTATGACGGAAAAAGCATGGGAGTGTGCCAGGGAAGTCCTGGACTACCGGAAGCTGGCGGCCCGGCTGTATCAATAAGTGGAGAAAGAAAGTGTTTCTATGCAATTCATTGACTTAAAGACCCAATACCAAGCATTGAAAGCTGACATCAACTCCAATATTCAGGCTGTTTTGGACTCCGCGCAGTTCATTGGCGGCCCTTATGTAAAGGAGTTGGAGGACAAGCTGTCTGCCTTCACCGGCCGTAAGCACTGCATCACCTGCGCCAACGGCACGGATGCGCTGCAGCTGGCCTACATGGCGGCAGAGGTCGGGTCGGGAGACGCGGTGTTCTGCCCGGATATGACCTTTATCTCCTCCACGGAGCCGGCCAAGATGCTGGGAGCCACCTCCGTGTTCTGCGACATCACACCGGACACCTACTGCCTGTGCCCGGAGAGCCTGGAGCGGCAGATCCAGGCGGTGCTTGCCGAGGGAACGCTGAACCCCAAGGCCGTGGTGGCGGTGGATATCCTGGGGAATCCCTGCGACTATGACGCCATCGAAGCCATCTGCGAGAAATACGGCCTGTTCCTCATCGAGGATGCGGCCCAGAGCTTCGGCGCCTCCTATCACGGAAAACGGGCCTGCGCCTTCGGCCATATTGCCACCACCTCCTTTTTCCCGGCTAAGCCTCTGGGCTGCTACGGGGACGGCGGAGCGATTTTTACCGACGATGACCGGATGGCCGATCTCATCCGTTCCCTCTGCGTTCACGGAAAGGGACCCGGCGGGAAGTACGACAACATCCGGGTGGGAGTCAATTCCCGGCTGGACGCCATGCAGGCTGCCATTTTGCTGCCCAAGCTGAAGGCGCTGGAGGAGTATGAGATCGACGCCCGCCAGCGGGTGGCCCGGCGGTACAACGAGGCCTTTTCCGGTCACTTCACGACCCCCTTTGTGGTGAAAGACTGCATCAGTGTCTACGCCCAGTATGCTCTGCTAGCCAAGGATTCCTCTCAGCGGGACGCCATTGTGGCCCATCTGAACCAGGCGGGGATCCCCAACATGATCTATTATCCAAAGCCCCAGCACGCTCTGCCGGTGTTCCGGGATGAGCCCTGCTACGGCGAGACATTCCAAAACGCCGACAGTTACTGTGCCCGGACATTCTCCCTGCCTATGCACCCCTATCTGGAGGAGGAGCAGGATGCGATTATTGGGGCAGTATTGGAGATGATGAAATGAAACAGGAATTCGGTGGATGCCTGCCGTTAGAGGCCTGTCTTCACCAGAACCCTAAAAAAATGCCTTCTACGAACATCGTTGCGTTGAACAGCGGGCGCTCGGCAATTTATTATGCTGTCCGCCACAGTAATTGCCACACGATTTATCTTCCGTATTACACCTGCCCGACCATCCGGGAGTTCTTGGAAATGCGCGGTGTGCATGTCAAAGAGTACTCTATCCTGCCGGATTATTCTCCAGATATTCCTTCTCTACAAGAAGGCGAAATCCTTTTGTGGACCAATTATTATGGGTGCATGAAACCCTCTGTGATTGCAAATATTGCGGCAACATATGGCCCGCGGCTGATTTTGGATAATTGCCAGGCATTTTTTTCTGCGCCTGTTCCCACGGTTTACAACGTTTATTCTATCCGCAAATTTATTGGAGTTCCTTGCGGATCATATGTGTATTTGCCGGAGGGAACTGCAGCGCTTTCCGCCCTTCCAGAACCAGAGGATGTTCCGTTCAACGATACCTATTTGCGGGTAGCGAAAGAGCACGGCAGCAACGCAGCATATCAGTTGTATCTTAAACATGCGGAATCTTTTAAAACAACATATGGGAAGATGCCGGAAGAAGTAGAGAATACCCTGCAGCATGTCGACTTTCATTCGATCTCGTCTCAGAGACTCAGAAATTTTCAAACTCTGCACAAGATATTAGGCGGAAATAATCCATTGCCTCTGACGTTTGACGGCAAAGCGGCTTACATGTACCCATATTTTTCTCAGAAAAAGAACTTGCAAACGGCATTGCTCAAGCATTGCATTTATTCTCCGACATGGTGGAGGAGAGCGCTCACGCTTTCACAGACCAGTGAATTCGAAAAAATGCTCGTAGAGCACATCGTCCCGCTGCCTATTGATCACAGGTATTCTGTAGAACAGATGGAGGAACTTGCTCAGATCGTTCAGAAGGAAAGCAGGTAAGAAAATGGAAGATTTTTTATCTCGTCTTGATCAGTTCCTATATGATTTTTTGATGAAAAATGTATCGATTATGCCAATGCGCCTTTCAAAGTGGATTGCATATTACTTTCCGGATGCTCGAGTCAGGAAACAATATTTGGCGAAAACAAATGTTTTCATGGGAGAAGGCACACTTGCAAATATCGGACTGATCGGGGTCACAAATGCAGACAATCCTGTTTATATTGGGAAAAATGTGTCCATCGCACCATATTGCACCCTGGTTACCTGCTCCGGTGCGAATAACGGGACAACTATCGATCAGATCCCATATGTGTCTGAATCTTTAACAAAGAGAGCTTCGATTACGATTGAAGATAATGTCTGGATTGGGGCAAATGTGACCATCCTTCCCGGCGTCACGGTTGGCACACATTCCGTAATTGGTGCCGGAAGTGTTGTGACCAAGAATATTGACCCGTTCAGTATCTATGCCGGCGTTCCCGCCAGGAAAATACGCGATCTCAAGGAGGCACCTGATGAGCAATAAAGAACGATATGAACAGTTCTGCGCCTCAACCTATACCCCCATTTATTCCAAGCCTTGGTGGATGGACGCTGTGTGCGGGCCGGAAAACTGGGATGTTTGGCTCTATGAGAGCGGCGGAACGGTTCTGGCCGCCATGCCGTATTACATGGAACAGCGCGGGCCGTACCGCTATATTACCAAAGCGCCTTTGACCCAGAATAACGGAATCATTTTCAAAGAAGAGCCCAATCAAAAACTGGTGACCAAGATGGAGATGCAGGAGCGCATCATCAACGCTGCCTGTGCCTTTATCCAATCCCTTGGGCTGGATGTGTATGAGCAGCAGTATTCCCCTTCTTTTCAAAACTGGCTGCCGTTTTTCTGGAATAATTACACCGCAATAACGAGATACACCTATGTGATAGAGAATACTTCGGATCTTGATTATGTGATGCAGAATATTGAAAAAAGCCGACGTAATCGAATCAGAAAAGGGCTCCAAAAAACAGAACTGCACGAGGATATGGACAGTCACACCTTTTATTCTTATAATCAAAAGATTTATGAGAAACAAGGATTGTCTGCCCCATTTTCAGAAGTCCTATGGGAAAATGTTTATTCTGCAGTTCAAGCACATAAATGTGGAAAGACTCTATTTCGAACAGATAGCATGGGAAATGTTGCGTGTATTTCCTTTGTCGCATGGGATGACCGTTATCTATATAAGCTTATCGGCGGCCCTATGCCGGAGCTGTCTCACCTGGAAGCACACAGTGCTATGACATGGAACCAAATTGAATTAGCAAATTCTCTCCATTTACAGTTTGACTTTGAGGGATCTGTTATTAAACGGATATCCAAATCATTCCGGGAATATGGAGGAAGGCCGATGCCATACTTCCGCATCCGCAAAGTGTTCAACCCCGAAATCGTCCGCAAAGAGGCTGAGGATTATATCAAGCGGCTTCAAAGTGAAGACGCAGAACATAAATTTTGTTGAAAGTAGGCCGAAGTAAGATGTCCATAAAAGAACTGCTTATCGAAAAAATTCAAAACAAGACCCTGACCATGGGCGTGTGTGGCCTGGGGTATGTGGGTCTGCCCCTGGCCGTGGACAAGGCCAAGCACGGCTTCCGTACCATCGGCTTCGATGTCCAGCAGGAAAAGGTGGATATGGTGAACGCCGGGAAAAACTATATCGGCGACGTGGTGGATGCGGACCTGCAGGAACTGGTCTCCACCGGGATGCTGAAGGCCACTACGGATTTCTCCGAAGTCTGTAAAGTGGACTTCATTGCCATCTGTGTGCCCACGCCGCTGGACAAGCACCAGCAGCCGGACATCAGCTATGTCCGGGATTCCACCATTGCCATCTCCAAGCACCTCAAGCCGGGTACCATGGTGGTTCTGGAATCCACCACTTATCCCGGCACCACGGAGGAGCTGATCCGCCCCATCCTGGAGAAGGGCAGCGGCCTCAAGTGCGGGGAGGACTTCTACCTGGGCTTCTCTCCCGAGCGGGTGGATCCGGGCAACCTCATCTACAAGACCAGCAACACCCCCAAGGTGGTGGGTGCCATCGGCGCCGACGCCGCAGAGGTGATCTCCATGGTGTACCGCTCCATTCTGGAAGGGGAAGTCACCACGGTTTCCTCTCCCGCCGTGGCGGAGATGGAGAAGATCCTGGAGAATACCTATCGTAATGTCAACATCGGCCTCATCAATGAGCTTTCCATTTTGTGCAATAAAATGCACATCGACATCTGGGAAGTGATAGACGCGGCCAAGACCAAGCCTTATGGCTTCCAGGCCTTCTATCCCGGCCCCGGCCTGGGGGGACACTGCATTCCCCTGGATCCCTACTACCTCAGCTGGAAGGCCCGGGAGTACGGGTTCCACACCAGCATGATCGAGGCGTCCATGATGGTCAATGACCGGATGCCGGAGTACACGGTGGAACGGGCCGGAAAGATCCTCAACCGCCATAAGAAAGCCCTCAACGGCTCCAAGGTTCTGGTGTTGGGCGTGGCCTATAAGCAGGATATCGATGACTACCGGGAAAGCCCCGCCATCCGGGTCATCGGGGAGTTCCACAAGACCGGCGCCGAAACGGAGTATTACGATCCCTTCGTGCCCAAGTACCGCCACGAGGGGCAGTGGTTCCAGGGTCTGGAGGCCCTGACGCCGGAGGTGGTAAAGGCCCACGACCTGGTCATCGTCACCACCGCCCACACCAAGGTGGATTATGAGATGGTGTGTCAGTGCGGCGTACCGGTATTCGACTGCAAGAACGTCTGCAAGCATGTGAAGCACCGGGAAAACATCGAAGTCCTGTAACGCTGTAAAGGAGATTTACCGTCATGAAATACGCCCTCATCGGCTGCGGCCGCATCGCGGTCAACCACATCAAAGCGGCCTTGAACAACCGCCTGGAGATCGTCGCCGTGTGCGACGTGCTGCCGGAGAAGATGGACGCCCTGCTGGCCAAATATGACCTGGCGGGAGACCCGTCCATCAAGCGCTACACCGACTACCGGCAGATGCTCTCGGAAAACGAGCTCACCCTGGTGAGCATCGCCACGGAGAGCGGGCTCCATGCTCAGATCGCCCTGGACTGCATCGACGCTGGGGTGAACGTTATCATCGAAAAGCCCATGGCCATGAACATGGCGGACGCGGAGGAGATCATCCGCCGCAGTGACGCCAAGGGCGTCAAAGTGGCCGCCTGCCACCAGAACCGCTTCAACGTGGCGGTGCAGGAGACCCGCCGGGCCCTGGAGGCGGGGCGGTTCGGCCGTCTCTCCCACGGGTCCATCCATGTGCGCTGGAACCGCAACCGGGATTATTATGACCAGGCCCCCTGGCGGGGAACCTGGGCCCAGGACGGCGGGTGCCTGATGAACCAGTGCATCCACGGCATCGACCTGCTGCGCTGGATGATGGGAGACGAGGTGGAGGAGGTCTACGGCGTCACCCGTCAGCAGTTCCATGACTACCTGGAGGCCGAGGACGTGGGCCTTGCGGTGGTGAAGTTCAAAAACGGCGCTGTGGGTACCATTGAGGGCACCACCAACGTCTATCCCAAGAACCTGGAAGAGACCTTGTACCTCTTTGGGGAGCAGGGCACCGTCAAGATCGGCGGCACTTCCACCAACAACATCGATGTCTGGCAATTCGCGGACGCGGAGGCCGCCGATGCGGACAAGCAGGGCTTGCAGGAAGCCACCAGCAATGTCTACGGCAACGGCCACACCAGCCTGTTCGCCGACATGATGGAAGCCATTGAGCAAAACCGCAAACCCTATGTGGACGCGGTGGCAGGCCGCAATGCTCTGGAAATGGTGCTGGCTATCTACAAGAGCCAGAAGACCGGTGCGCCTGTAAAGCTGCCCCTTCAGGACTTTGCCAGTACGGATATGGCAGGGGAATTTATTTCCGGAAAGGCATAAAGACATATGGGTTGGATCAAGACACACTTTGATAAAATCATATTGGCAGTCCTTCCGATTCCCTTCATCGGTTCCTGCTTTTTTAACTGCCTGACCTTTTTCTTGGACGGACATCAGCATGGCTGGCTGCGTTCCGGCATCACGCTGGGCATGCAGGCTATTGCGCTTTGCCTGATTTTGATTGAGTTGGTTCGCCTGTGGATCCATGAACCTGCGAACCGGGATTTCCTCAAACGTTCCATCTGGATCCTTGTGGTGTTTTTTGCCGTCATGGTCCTGGCGCTGCTGATGCAGCATGATATCCGCCTGGTCCTTGAATATGCGGTGGTGAGCGGGGGCTATCTCTTTGCGTACTACTGCGCGTTTTTAGTCATTTTCCTCAAACGGCTTTTACCGCAGTTTTTAACTGTCTGCCGCTATTATGCCGTTGCCTTTGCCCCCATGATGATCTACTACTGCGTACGGTTTTACCTGCCGTCCGCTGAGTATGGCGTAACGGAGCTGGGCGTCTATCCCTCCATGTCTCTGGCGTATTCCCTGGTCACGCTGTGTGTGATCCTTATGGCAGACACGATCCTCTATCAAAAACCGGCAACGAGGGCATTTCGTCTGAATATTGCGCTGTATGTTCTCTTTTCGATCACGCTGACATTGGCCTCCAGCAAAGGACCGATCCTCTGCCTTCTCTTCGCGGCGTTCCTGATCCCGGTCTATTGCCTGAAAACGAAGCGGCCCACAAAACAGTCCTTGGCCTTTCCTGCCTGGGCACTGGCGGCTGTCGTTCTGTTTTCCACCGTTCTTTATCCATCCTATGGCGTGGAAAACCGGTGGATCGCGTTTTTGAAAGAGCTGGTCTCCCCGGAGTCCGTAAGCATGAGTGTGGAGGATCTGGACTCCGCCCAAAATATCATTGCGGAGGCAACGCCTCCGGCCCAGACAGATCCCTCGGAGCAAACGCCCCCCACCACGGAGACAGATCCTTCCGGGAAACCCACGCCTCCGCCGGAAAAGGAGCCCTCTGAGGATACAGAATATCAGGATGTTGTGGGCTTCTTCACCAGCGGGCAGGCAGACGAGGCCCTGCAAAACGGAACCATCACCCAGGAGGAATACGACCAGATCGTGGAGCTGTCCAGGAAGCTGAACAATACCGCCTCCGGCGGCAGAATCGCACTTTGGACCAACGCCTGGAACGAGATCAAACAGGCACCTCTCACCGGACAAGGCCCCCTTTCTTTCCAGGAGAAATACGGAACATATCCCCACAACTTCTTCCTGGAACTTGCAACTGATTTTGGTCTCCCTGTGATGTTCCTGGTCCTGATCGCCGGAGTCATCATTCTGTTCTATCTGATCAAGAAATCTTTCCAAACGCCATACCTGGCGGTCTTTATGCTGTATGTTTTGGCGTTCTTGCCGCAGCGTTTTCTCTCCGGCAGCATTTACAGCGCGGAAGTCTTTTTCCAGTATGGATTCTGTATTCTGCTGGCCTGGCTGCTTCGGTCCAAGGGTAAAAAACGATCCACGGAGGCCCTGTAACCGATGTTCCTAAAAAAGCAGATCTTTTCAAAACTCGGAAACTCTGCCCCGGCGCTGGGCCGGATCACCGGAGACTTTGCCGTCAACATCCTGGCCTCAGTGATCTACACCTTCGCCCGGCAGATTGTGGTGTTCCCGCTGCTGGCG
>UMKA01053758.1_pt1 | contig 20939 bp, 12 predicted proteins | sample 1966211 | NCBI WGS metagenome assembly UMKA01 (sample SAMEA4836165, study PRJEB28245) | human gut metagenome | biome: gut microbiome; material: fecal sample | place: Denmark | collected 2008
CTGGAACAGACGGGGACACCTTTCCTAGGAGTGGTCCTTAATAAATTTGATATTCAATTAGAGAAATATGGTTCCTATGGTAATTACGGGAACTATGGCAATTATGGGAAAAAAAGATAAGGAATAGGATAGGGATATTATGACAGAAGGAAGGGGATTTCACAAATTTGCTTTGGCCTTTGTTCAAAGTTTACCAGTCTTAGTTGTGGCTTATGTGTTTAGTTTTGTGACAGAGACAGAAATCCACTCTAATACAATTTTCTATCTATATTTATTGCATTACGTAGCTTTCTACGTCAGCGATTACAACCAAGATTATTTCAAGCGGGGCCATCTAGTTGATTTCTTACAAACTTTGAAATATAGCTTGTGTTTCGCGCTCGCCATCAGTTTTTCGAGCTTCTTTTTGGAGGAGAAGTTCTCCCTTTCTCGTCGGGGGATGATTTACTTTTTGGTTAGTCATACTCTTGTCCTTTATTTGATGAACTACCTCATCAAACGCTATTGGCGACGCTTCTATTACAGCCTTAAAGGAAGTCACAAGATTCTCTTGATTACGGCAAATTCTCGTTTGGATAAAGTTCTGGATCGGCTTCTTTCGTCAAATGATAGCGGTGGAGAAGTAATAGCTGTCACAGTATTGGACCGCCCAAACTTTCAACACCCAACTGTTCGGGTTGTTCCGAAGGAAGACCTGTTAACCTTTGCGACCTATGAAGTGGTAGACGAAGTCTTTCTCAATCTTCCAAGTGAAGAGTATGACATTGGTGAGTATGTCTCACAATTTGAGACTATGGGGATTGACGTCACCGTTAACCTCAATGCTTTTGATTTGAACTTTGCTGGCAACAAACGGATTCGAGAAGTGGCTGGGCTCAATGTCGTCACTTTCTCGACTAACTTCTACAAACCTAGCCACGTGACCGCGAAACGTGTGATCGATATCTGTGGCTCCTTGGTAGGCTTGGTTATCTGTGGTTTGGTAGCGATTGTATTGGTACCTTTGATTCGCAAGGATGGAGGTCCTGCTATTTTTGTCCAGAAACGAGTCGGGAAAAATGGGCGCTATTTCAAATTTTATAAATTCCGTTCGATGTATGTCGATGCAGAGGAGCGGAAAAAAGAATTGTTGGATCAAAACACCATGACCGGTGGCATGTTTAAAATGGATAATGACCCTCGGATTACGCCGATTGGGCGCTTTATCCGCAAGACCAGTCTAGATGAGTTACCACAATTCTTCAATGTTCTAAAGGGAGATATGAGTCTGGTTGGAACCCGTCCGCCAACAGTGGATGAGTATGAGAAATACACTCCAGAACAAAAACGTCGCTTGAGTTTTAAGCCTGGTATTACAGGGCTTTGGCAGGTGAGTGGTCGTAGCGAAATTACAGACTTTGATGAAGTCGTTCGCTTAGATATATCTTATATTGATGGCTGGACGATCTGGTCAGATATTAAAATCTTGCTGAAAACGATCAAAGTTGTGTTTAAACGAGATGGAGCGAAGTAAGAATGAGTAAAGTAAGACAGATTCAATTAGGAGAGTTGTCCTTATTAGAAAAGTATATTGAGATTTGTTCTAAGTACAATCTTCGCTATTATGCTTTAGGTGGGACTTTATTAGGAGCTATTCGTCACAAAGGATTTATTCCCTGGGATGATGATATGGATTTGGGAATGCCTAGAAAAGATTATGAAAAATTCCTGGAAATTTGCGAAAAGGAATTGCCAGATCATGTCATCCTAAGAATCCATGATGATAATTTGGGTAACACATCCATCATGGATACTTCCCTTCAAATTGAATTTGGTGGGGTTGTGTGTAGTCCTTTTATCGATGTGTTTCCTTTAGATGGTTATCCATCAGATGGTTTCCACTATTTCTTACACACCAATAAAATTAAGTATTATCGTGCCCTTTCAAAAATATCTGTTATTAATCGCCTGCATAATCGCGACCGAGGTTTCTTTGAAAATACAATTGTGAAGGTCTCTAAGGTCCTTCACCTAGACAAGTTACTAAATACTGAAAAAATCAATCAGAAGTTACAAAATACGATCAAAAAATATGACTTTGAGACAAGTGATCTCGTGGGGAATGTCTTAGGATCCTATCGCGAGAGAGAATTGGCCTACAAAGAAGTATTCGGGGAGCCACAACTCCTTGATTTTGAAACTATTAAAATCAGTGGTCATGCCGATCCGGATGCATATCTGACAAAGATCTATGGCAATTATATGAAGCTGCCTGAAAAATCAGAGCAAAAAGGTCACTTTGAATCCACTTGGGGAGAATAAGTTTGAAAAGTTTTACAATGATGGGGGTCAGGATTGACCCTTTAACAATGGCTGAAACCGTTGCTGCTACAGAACAGTTTGTCCTAGATAAAAAACCGCTCCATTTGATGGGGGTCAACGCAGATAAGCTCAATCAGTGTGCGACAGATGAGGCCATCAAGAAGATTGTCAATGAGTCTGAAATCATCAATGCAGACGGTGCTTCTGTTGTTCTCGCTGCGCGCTATTTGGGCTATTCTGTGCCAGAGCGCGTGGCAGGCATTGATTTGATGCAGGAATTGCTCCATTTGGCCAATGAAAAAGGCTACTCTGTCTACTTCTTCGGTGCAAAAGAAGAAGTCTTGAGCGATATGCTGGCTAACTTTAAAAAGGATTATCCGAATCTCCGAGTAGTGGGTCATCGCAATGGCTATTTCTCTGCTGAAGAGGAGGAGGCTATTCAAGAGGATATTCGTGAGAAGAATCCTGACTTTGTCTTTGTTGGCATCACCTCTCCTAAAAAGGAGTACTTGATCCAGAAGTTTATGGACAATGGCGTAAACTCTGTCTTTATGGGAGTAGGAGGAAGCTTTGATGTCCTCTCAGGCCATATCAAGCGGGCGCCTATGTGGATGCAAAAGGCCAATCTGGAATGGTTGTTCCGTGTGGCCAATGAACCCAAACGGCTCTTCAAGCGCTATTTTGTAGGAAATGCGACTTTTATTAAGAGAGTAGTACATGAAAAACGGAAAGCAAAAAAATAATATTCTTCATATTTCTCGGACCATGGACATCGGTGGGGCGGAGCGAATTGTCTATCAGTTGGCGACAGACCTCAAGGATGAATTTGACCAGGTTCATGTCGCTTCGACTGGTGGATTGTGGGAAGAAAAGTTGGCAGAAAATGGGATACAGCATCATCAGATTTTGGATGTCGATAGTAAGAATCCATCCACTGTACTTGCTATTCTTTCTAGCCTATCTAAAATTATAAAAGACCAGCAGATCAATATTGTTCACACCCATCATCGAATGGCTGCTTTCTATATTCGTTTATTGCAATTGCGTCATCCGAAATTGCTTCATGTCTACACAGCCCATAATGTTTTTAAGGACAAATTGCCACTTTATAAATTTGCCCTAGGAAAGGCTCGAACGGTTGCTGTTAGTCAAGCTGTCCAGGAAAATATCCTTAATGACGTAAAGTCAAAAAACTCTGTTGTGATTTATAATGGAGTGAAAATGCAACACAGTGATCATACAGTAAATGACATTACTAAGTGTGACGGTATCAAAGTAGGTTGTATAGCTCGCTTATCGGAACAAAAAGGCTTAACTTATCTAATCGAAGCCATGTCACTAGTGACAAAGCCAAACGTCTCCCTATTCATTATTGGTAACGGAGAATTGAGAAATGATTTGATAAAACAAACAAAAGAGTTGGCGCTTGAAAAGAGAATTCATTTTTTAGGCTACCGGAGTGACATAGTAGAGTGTATCAATAGCTTTGATTTTTGTGTTCTTCCATCAGTCTTTGAAGGATTTGGATTGGTCGCAATCGAGGCCTTTATGAACGGTAAAACGATGATTGCAACAGATATTCCAGGTGTGAATGAAGTAGTCAACTCTGAGAATGGGATCCTCGTCCCAGCTGAGAATCCGCAAGCCTTGGCTCAAGCAATTAAAGACTTAGCAGGGAATCCTGAGAGAAGAGCCTCTTTGGCTGCTCAAGCAAAGAGGGATTATGATACCAAGTTTAGCTATTCTATCTTCTTAGACAACTATCGACACTTTTACCAATCGTTGAGAAAGGGTTCAAAATGAAAAAAGTACTGTTGGTTTTTGGGACGCGTCCAGAAGCCATTAAAATGTGTCCTTTGGTGAATGAACTCAAGCAGCACAATACGATTGAGACAGTGGTCTGTGTAACAGGACAACACAAGGAAATGTTAGAACAGGTCTTGGAGGTCTTTCAGGTTACTCCAGATTATGATCTTGGTATCATGAAGGCTAACCAAACCTTGTTTACCATTACGACATCAATCTTAGAGAAAATCCAACCGGTCTTGGAGAAGGAGAAGCCTGATATTGTCCTCGTCCATGGGGATACCACTACCACCTTTGCGACAGCTTTGGCGGCCTTTTATATGGGTATCAAAGTGGGTCATGTGGAAGCAGGTTTACGGACTTACAACCTTCAAAGTCCTTATCCCGAGGAGTTTAATCGTCAGGTTACGTCTATTGTGGCAGACTACAACTTTGCTCCGACCCAGGTTTCAAAAGCGAACCTAGAAAAAGAAGGACGTACCAATATCTTCATTACGGGAAATACAGTAATTGATGCCTTAAAGACAACGGTGAAAGAAGACTATGATCATCCTATTTTAGGATGGGCGAAAGGAAGTAAACTCATCATGTTGACGGCCCATCGTCGCGAAAATCTTGGGAAACCCATGGAACACATGTTCCGTGCGGTCAACCGGATTTTGGAAGAGTTTGAAGATGTGAAGGTGGTCTATCCCATTCACAAAAATCCAAAGGTCAGAGAATTGGCCAGCAAGATTTTTGGAGAGAATGAACGAATGAAAATCATTGAGCCACTGGAAGTGATTGATTTTCATAATTTCATGAACCAAAGCTATATGATTTTGACGGACTCAGGTGGCGTCCAAGAAGAAGCGCCTTCTTTAGGGAAGCCGGTCCTTGTCATGCGCGATACAACTGAACGTCCAGAAGGTGTGGCCGCAGGGACTCTGAAATTGGTCGGAACAGAAGAAGAAGCCATCTATCGCAACTTTAAGCTCCTTCTGGAAGACCAAGACGAATACAAGAAGATGAGCCGGGCAAGCAATCCCTATGGGGATGGAACGGCTTGTCAACAGATTGTAGAAATTATCATGAAGGGATTAGCATAATGGAAAAGGTTTCGATTGTCGTACCGGTCTATAATGTCGAGGAGTATTTACAGTATAGTGTCGGTAGTCTTAGACAACAGACCTATTCAAATATTGAAATCATCCTGGTCGATGATGGATCAACCGATCGTTCAGGAGAAATTTGTGACCAGTATGCCCAGGAAGATGACCGTATTCGAGTATTGCATATTGAGAATGGTGGACTTTCTAATGCTCGAAATACGGGTGTAAGAGCTGCAACAGCTCATTGGATAATGTTTCTAGATTCAGATGATTACTATGATCGCAGGACCGTTGAATATTTGATGGGATTGAAAGAACAGTATAATGTTGATTTTGTATCGACTCCGGTCATTGAAGTTAGAAATCATGAGGACAAAGATTTTTCGGGTGACATAAATGAAAAGAGTCCAAGAAAATTGGATCGTCATACAGCTCTCAAAGAGATGTTCTATGGTCGCCATGTAGGGACTCATTCGGGGGGGAAACTCTATAAGAAAGAGATTCTACTTCAATATCCCTACCCTGAAGGAATGATTTATGAAGACTTAGCCATTGCGTATGAACATATTGCTACTTGCAAGGAGATTGCTATTAGCGACCTCAATCTCTATAAATACTATCGAAGAGCGGGTAGTATCGTTAATTCGAAGTATAGCGATCGCCTTTTGGATTTTTATAAGGCTATGGAATGGAACAGAGCCTATGTTGATCGAGACTATCCTGATGATCAGGAAATGAAAAAAGCAGTCAATACACGCTATGTCTTTAATGGCTTGCATGTGGTCCATGCCTTATTAGGTTCTCAAATGTATGACCAAGTCAACAAGATTCGCAAAGAATATCGTCGCTATTGGAAAGATATTCTAGTCAATTCACATATTACAAGAAAAAATAAACTCAAATACCTTCTTTTGCTCCTTTCTCCTCAGTTGTATCAAAAGGTGAGAGCAAAATTAGGCTAGATCGCCAATGGCTATATTCTAGGGAAGGAAAAGATACAAAAACAGGAGGTTTAGGATGATTTATGCTGGGATTTTAGCAGGTGGAACTGGCTCACGGATGGGGATTACGGATATGCCCAAACAATTTTTGGATTTGGGGGGACGTCCTATTTTAATCCATACCGTTGAGAAGTTCTTATTAGTTCATGAAATTCAGAAAATTGTATTGGGAATTCATCCGGACTGGGTGACTTATACGGAAGATCTAGTAGACAAATACTTGGCTTCTTATAAGGAACGGATCTTGGTTGTAGAGGGAGGAAGTGACAGAAACTCTACCATCGAAAATATCATCAAGGCTATCGATAAGGTGCAGCCTTTAACAGATGAGGATATTATTGTTACACATGATTCGGTTCGTCCCTTTGTCAGCCTAAAGACCATTCAAGAAAATATTGAATTGGCCAAGAGCCATGCTGTTGTAGATACAGTCGTTGAAGCGACCGATACTATTGTTCAAAGCTTGGATAATACCTTTATCACGGATATCCCAGAGCGGCAATACCTCTATCAGGGTCAAACCCCTCAGACCTTTAAAATGAAAGATTTCCTCGCCTTGTATCATGATTTGAGTGACCAGCAGAAAGAAGTCTTGACGGATGCCTGCAAGATCTTTGTCATCAATGGGGAAAAAGTTGCCCTGGCTAAAGGGGAATATTCCAATATTAAAATTACGACGATTACAGATTTGAAAATTGCACGCGGTATGATTGAGGACAATTAATATGTTGAACCAAATCTTTCAGCTGACCCAGCCGAAAAATATCACCATCAAATACCAAGAAGAAGACATGAGCCGTGGAGACAAGGTGTTGATTCGCCCCTATTACATGGCTATTTGTCACGCGGATCAACGTTACTACCAAGGGAAGCGGGATCCTAAGGTGCTCAAAAAGAAGTTGCCCATGGCCCTTATCCATGAATCGTCTGGTATCGTGGTAGCGGATCCTACAGGGACCTATCAACCAGGACAGATTGTAGCCATGGTTCCCAACCAGCCTCCCCATCAAACAGAAGGTGTCTTCTTTGAAAATTATTTAGAGGGAACGCACTTCTTGTCTAGTGGCTTTAATGGCTTCATGCAGGAAGTGGTTGCCTTGCCACTGGATCGTGTAGTGGCTTATCCAGAGGAAGTTCGGGGCCCTGTCACAGCCTTAGCGGAGTTTAGTAGTGTTGCCATGCATGCCATTCATCGCTTTGACCTCATTGCCCACCAACGAAGAGAATCTGTTTTAATTTTAGGTGATGGAAGTCTCTCTTATGTAGTTGCGACTTCTTTACACTATCTTTACCCAGATTTGAAAATTACAGTCGTAGGGCGCAATAGTGATAAACTGCAATTGTTTAATTTTATCCATCAGGCAATTTTAACCAGCGAGTTGACAGAAGACCAACGTTTTGATCATGCTTTTGAATGTACTGGCGGTCAAGGAAGTGAACCAGCTATCAATGACATTATTGATCACATCAAGCCTCAAGGAACCGTGATGCTGATGGGAGTTAGTGATAACCGGGTCGCGGTCAATACAAGAGATGTTCTTGAAAAGGGCTTGACCCTTGTTGGGTCTTCTCGCTCAGGTCGTGAAGATTTCGAGCAGGCTGTAGAAATGCTGGCGAATCGTCGGGTCCAAAGTCGCTTAAAGAATATCATCCATGTTGACGGAGAAGTTCAAGCTATTTCAGACATTCATCGTGCTTTTGCGACGGATCTAGTTACGCCGTTTAAAACAGTCTTTAAGTGGGGAATATAGACAATCATGAAAGTGCTAAAAAATTACGCCTATAATCTCTCCTACCAGTTACTGGTGATTATCTTGCCGATTATCACCACCCCTTATGTAACACGGGTTTTTAGTTCAAATGACTTAGGGACTTATGGTTATTTCAACTCCATTGTCACCTACTTTATTCTTTTAGCGACCTTGGGAGTGGCCAATTATGGCACCAAGGAGATCTCAGGACACCGAAAAGACATCCAAAAGAATTTCTGGGGGATTTATACCCTCCAGTTGGGGGCTACGGTTTTATCCCTTAGCCTCTATGTTCTTTTATGTGTAACCCTGTCTTCTATGCAAAATCCTGTGGCCTATATCTTAGGACTTAGCTTAGTATCAAAAGGGCTCGATATTTCCTGGCTCTTTCAGGGGTTAGAGGACTTCCGCAAGATTACGATTCGGAATATCACGGTCAAACTGGTTGGAGTCATCTCCATCTTCTTGTTTGTCAGATCTGCCAATGATCTTTATCTCTATGTATTCTTACTAACGATCTTTGAGCTCTTAGGTCAGCTCAGTATGTGGCTACCCGCTCGTGAATTTATTGGGAAACCCCATTTTGATTTGGCTTATGCACGGGTGCATTTAAAACCGGTTATTCTGCTCTTTTTACCGCAGATTGCCATTTCCTTGTATGTCACTTTAGACCGAACCATGCTGGGGGCTCTCGCATCTAAGATGGATGTGGGGATCTATGACCAGGCCTTAAAATTGGTCAATATTTTGTTAACCTTGGTGACCTCACTGGGGAGCGTCATGTTGCCTCGGGTATCGAGCCTTTTATCCTCGGGGGACCATAAGGCGGTCATTAAGATGCACCAAATGTCCTTTTTGATTTATAATTTGGTCATTTTCCCGATTATTGCCGGCATGCTAATTGTCAATGATGACTTTGTTCAGTTCTTCCTAGGGAAGGATTTCCAGGATGCACGTTATGCCATTGCCATCATGATTTTTAGAATGTTCTTTATCGGATGGACCAATATCATGGGGATTCAAATTCTAATCCCTCATAATAAAAATAAAGAATTTATGATTTCGACAACTGTTCCTGCCATTATCAGTGTCGGATTGAACCTAATCTTCCTACCAAAACTGGGCTTTATTGGAGCTGCCATTGTGTCAGTGTTGACAGAAGCTTTGGTATGGGGGATTCAACTCTACTTCACACGAACGTATCTCAAAGAAGTGCCGATTATGGGCTCAATGATGAAGATTGTGCTCGCTTCAGGCCTGATGTATGGTCTATTACTACTAGTCAAATCCATTGTCCATTTTTCGCCGACTCTGAATGTCGTTCTGTATGCCGGACTAGGTGGGATCATCTATGGAACCTTGATTTTGCTCTTCAAGGTGGTGAATGTGAAAGAGTTAAAACAGCAATTTACGAAACGTGCATAAAGCAAGACTCATCCATAAAGATGGAAGAAGTACTTGTTAGACGAAATAATGGTAACTATGAAAAGAGAGGCCGAGAAAGGAAAGATAAAAGATTCATGCTGAGCTTGGATACACATAGTAAGATGGGTGCTTGAGTTTTCAAAAGTAGACCGGTCTGACTTTGGTGATTCTTGGTTTCATGTTTTTTATCAATGTATTATCAATATGTTAAAAATGAAATTTGACGACCTCCTCGTTAGTGTTGTCGTAGCTATCGTCATATTCTTTAATACCCTTTCAACAACGATGTTGAATAAAGGGATTTTTCACATGAATGCAAGCACTCTTTTGTTAGTAGTCTTGCTATTGGCATTGCGATTTTGGAACAAGATTCATGTTTCTTATACGTATTTGCTATTTTCATTAGCCTTACTATCAATTGGTGCCCTCGTATATATGAAAACTGGGAGACTCAATTTTTTAGTCTATTCCTTATTGATGTCCTTGTTAATAAGTGCAGATAGGAAGGTTGTTTTACGGACCTATATCTTTGTTGGTGGAAGTATTCTTGTATCAGTCTTCTTCTTATCTCTTTTAAAAGTCATTCCGAACTTGCAATATAGTCGGGGAGGCGTTATTCGGAATTCTTTTGGCTTTATCTATCCTACGGATTTTGCTTCGCATTGTTTTTATCTTTTCGTAGCGATATCTTATCTATTGAAGAATCGCTATATCTGGCTACGGACCTTTGTTGGATTCTTCTTGGCCGTCTTTCTCATTAAGTTTTGTGATGCTCGGATGAACGCCTATTCATTGTTGGTGGGAACCTTAATTTTTGTTTTCTTCTATCTGACCAAGGAAAAGAAAATTGGACTCTATGCCCTCATGCCATACTCAGCTGCGATCTTTTCTTCTCTCATCCTCTATCTGACTTATCACTTCTCCTGGACTTCGCCTTTCTATGTAAAAATCAATCAATTGATTACAGGGCGATTAGCCTTAGGGAAAAATGCCTTTAATTTATATGAACTAAATTGGTTTGGAACTAGAGGGGTTCAATTTATTGGTTCAGGGGGGAGCACAGAGTCAGTCCTCAGCTACAACTACGTTGATTCCTCTTATGTCCAAATGCTCTTCACTTATGGTATTGTTCCGGTATTCGCCCTCGTTTTGATTTATATTGTAGTATCTAGGGATGAGTATAAGAAGGGGAGATATCTTTACGTTGCTATTCTATCTTTAATCACCGTCAACTGTATGATTGAAGCCTTTTGGTTTGTACCTTCTTATAATATTTTTATGTTTATCCTCTTCACTCGAAACACGATTGATGATAGTCCATCGGAAACAGTCGGTGAGCTATCATATAGTTAGTATTGGTATCAGGAGTGGTTGGAGAACTCACCTAAAGTATAAGAATACAATTACTGGACATGTTATTTGTATCAGTCAAAGGCATGTTAAGTTAAACACTGATGACTATCTATTAAAAGGGAGACAACTATGTACGATTATCTAATTGTTGGTGCTGGTTTATCAGGGGCAATTTTTGCTCATGAGGCAACCAAGCGTGGCAAAAAAGTAAAAGTCATTGATAAACGGGACCACATTGGTGGAAATATCTACTGTGAAAATGTTGAGGGCATCAATGTCCACAAGTACGGTGCCCACATTTTCCATACGTCCAACAAAAAAGTTTGGGACTATGTCAATCAGTTCGCTGAGTTTAACAACTATATCAACTCACCGGTGGCTAACTACAAGGGGAACCTCTACAATCTTCCCTTCAACATGAATACCTTCTACGCTATGTGGGGAACAAAGACACCACAAGAAGTCAAGGACAAGATTGCCCAGCAAACGGCTGATATGAAGGATGTTGAACCGAAAAACCTGGAAGAACAGGCCATCAAGTTGATTGGTCCAGATATCTATGAAAAATTGATCAAGGGATATACGGAGAAGCAATGGGGACGTTCTGCAACAGACCTGCCTCCATTTATCATCAAACGTCTTCCGGTTCGTTTGACCTTTGATAATAATTACTTTAACGACCGTTACCAAGGGATTCCAATCGGTGGTTACAATGTCATCATTGAAAACATGTTGGGTGATGTAGAAGTAGAACTTGGGGTTGATTTCTTCGCCAATCGTGAAGAGCTGGAAGCGTCAGCGGAAAAAGTAGTCTTTACAGGGATGATTGACCAGTACTTCGATTACAAACATGGGGAGTTGGAATACCGCAGCCTTCGGTTCGAGCATGAGACCTTGGATGAGGAAAACCATCAAGGGAATGCTGTAGTCAACTATACCGAGCGTGAGATTCCTTATACTCGGATCATTGAGCACAAGCACTTCGAGTATGGAACCCAACCGAAGACGGTGATTACCCGTGAGTACCCAGCTGATTGGAAACGGGGGGACGAACCCTATTATCCAATCAATGATGAAAAGAACAACGCTATGTTTGCCAAGTACCAAGAAGAAGCCGCTAAAAATGACAAGGTTATCTTCTGTGGGCGCCTAGCAGACTATAAATACTATGACATGCATGTGGTTATTGAGCGTGCCTTGGAAGTCGTAGCAAATGAATTTGATTGAAAGAAACAGTGATTCATGAAGTATTTTCTAAAAGAAGAGTTTTTAAAAGATTCTGGTGCTCGAAACGCCGGAAATAAGGCTAGAAATGATGTCGAGGAGATCGTCAAACGTGAAGGTTATCAACCTTTGTTGTTAACAGTTGATGATTGGTACCAAATGGGAACCCTTAAAGCCCAACAACACAAGGCGAAAGCTCTAGCTCAAGCTTTTTCTCAGTTGAAATCAGGGGATCAATTATTGATTCAATTTCCTATGCTTCATCATAGTTTTTTCACCACTCGCTTGGTAAGAAAAATCCAGCGGAGAGGGGTGAAAGTCTACTTTATTATCCATGATTTTGAAGCTTTACGCTATGCGAATTTGGATACAGTACCTTTGAAACATAAGATTCGGGTTCATCTTCAAGAGTCAAGTCTGTTGAAGATAGCTGATGGAATCATCGCCCACAATCCAATCATGAAATCTGTTTTGGTGGATAAAGGGGTTGAAGCAGATAAGATTGTTAGCCTTGGCATTTTCGACTATTTGATTCCAAATTTCCAAGAGAAGATGGGTCTTACTAAGAATCTGCCAATCATTGTCGCAGGGAATTTGGCTCAGGAAAAAGCTGGTTATCTTTACTCACTTCCCGAAGAACCTGCTTATAACCTTTATGGTGTTGGCTTTGATGAGAGCAGAGCTCTTGCGAATGAGACTTACTTTGGGTCCTTCCTACCGGATGAGCTACCAGCAGTTCTTGAGGGTGGTTTTGGACTTGTCTGGGATGGGGATAGCGCTGAGACCTGTAGTGGCGTCTTTGGTGAATACCTTCGCTATAACAACTCTCACAAGGCGTCTCTTTACTTAGCATCAGGTTTTCCTCTAGTGGTTTGGAAACAATCTGCTCTCTCACATTTTGTCTTAGAGAATGGTTGTGGAATTGCAGTGGAATCGTTACATTATCTCTCTCAAGCGATTGCACAGTTAGACGATAAGGACTACCAAGACTTGCTTGTCAATGCAAAAAGGATTGGCCAAAAGATTCGTAATGGAAGTTATTTAACAAATGCCTTGAATAAAATTGTAAAATAGAAGCCTAAAAAGGCTTCTTTTTATATTCTGTAGAAAAAACACCTAGAAACCTTTTCGAATCCCTCTCGGTGTGCTAAAATAGGAACAGTATAAAATATGATTAAGGGAATGAAAATGAGAAAAAAGGATTTCATTTATTTTACCAGTGCAGCTGTATTGCTAGCTGCCTCAGTTCAAGTTGCCCATGCCGATGAAGTGGGAGTGAAAGAATCGGCAGTCACTGAAAGTGAAGCAGTAACGACACAAGCTAGCTCAGCGCCAGTGGTCGAGGAAAAGCAAGAAGTAGGGGCTCATCAATATGCGACGCCAGCTCCAGTAACAGAGCTTCCAGTCACTAGCTCAGAAGTTACGAAGTCAGACGACCCACAGGTAGAAACAAAGCCTATTACAGCAGGGGAATCTGTCCCATCTTCTGAGTCAGCTGCGAAACCAGTAACGGGGACCACTACTTTCTATAGTGCCGGTTCCAAGGCTCCATCTGGCCGTACAGTTAGTAGCCCTGTTTCGGCAGATTTGACCATCTCCAATCCAGATTCTAATGGGAACTTCACGATCACAGCCAAGAACCTCAAAGGCTTTGAGGGCTACAAGGAAGTGAAAATTCCTTTCTGGTCGCATGCCAATGGGATGAAGGACATTGTTTGGTATAGCCCAAGTCGTCAAACAGATGGCTCTTATAGAGTCACAGCTAATGCCAATGATCATGAAAATGCGAGTGGGAAGTACGAAGCCCAAGTCTTCTATGTGGACTATCAAGGTCGCAACACCTTTGTGAAGAAGGCCTTTGTCGATCGTGCAAAGCCAAGCGCTGACTTATCGATCTCTAATCCGGATTCTAATGGGAACTTTACGATCACAGCCAAGAACCTCAAAGGCTTTGAGGGTTACAAGGAAGTGAAAATTCCCTTCTGGTCGCATGCCAATGGAATGAAGGATATCGTCTGGTATAGCCCAAGTCGTCAAACAGATGGTTCTTATACGGTTACAGCTAATGTCAGTGATCATGAAAATGCCAGTGGGAAGTACGAAGCTCAGCTCTTTTATGTAGACCACCAAGGTCGCAATACCTTTGTGAAGAAGGCCTTTGTCGATCGTGCAAAGCCAAGTGCAGATATCACTATCTCAAAAAACGAGGTAGAAGGTACCTTTACGATCACAGCCAAGAACCTCAAGGGCTTTGAGGGTTACAAGGAAGTGAAGATTCCTTTCTGGTCACAAGCGAATGGAATGAAGGACATTGTTTGGTATCGTCCAAGCCGTCAAGCGGATGGCTCTTACACGGTTACAGCCAAGGCTAGTGATCATGAAAATGCGAATGGTCAGTATGAAGCTCAGCTCTTTTATGTAGACCATAAAGGTCAGAATGCCTTTGTGAAGAAAACCTTCGTCCAGTATGAAGGGAAAACAAGTCCGACTGGTACGATCACAATCCAAAACAACAACAAGGATACGGGAACTTTTGACGTCATTATTAAAGATGTCTACAGCCCTAAAGGCGTACGGACCATTCAAGTTCCGACCTGGTCTGATAAGGATGGTCAAGATGATATCCGTTGGTACGAAGCGACTCGTCAAGCAAACGGAGAATACAAGGTTTCTGTCAAGGCTAGCGATCACAAGAACTCCACTGGCAAATACCATGTTCATCTTTATTACATCCAAAATGATGGCTCGCGTGTAGGGGCTGGAACAACAACCACAGAAGTGAAATTTAGAAATCTGACGACCAAGACCCAAACAGGGATCAAGAATGTTAATTCTGGTGCGGGAACCTATACGGTAACAGTGGACCAAGCACCTCAGGGACGTCGGATCAAGAATATCCGTGTTGCTGCTTGGTCTCAAACTCATCAAGAAAATCTCTACTGGTATTCTACAGCACCTTCTGGTATGCATACAGAAGTGCAAGTCTCTGCAGCGAATCATCAATACCAGAAAGGAAACTACACCACTCACGTCTATGTGGACTATGTGGATGGTGGCGTTGAAGGCTTTAATCTGGGTCAAACAGCTCTTTCACCTCGTGAGACAGTTGATCAAGCAGCATACACTCCTCGTGTTACGAATGGACAACGAGATCGGGTTCTTCGAGCAGCTGCAAATTTAGTAGGTGTTCGAAGTGGAAGTGCAGCCCATCATCAATTGGTCAAGGATTACAATAGCATAAGTCCCCTACCAGTTGGATACGCTGTGAAAAATTCTGATGATTGGTGCGATGTGTTTGTAACAACAGTTTTCCAACGCGAAGGCCTTAGTCATTTGATTGGTCGGGAGTGTGGCGTAGAGCGCCATATCCAAATCTTTAAGCGTCTCGGTATTTGGAATGAGGATGGAGCTTCTACACCAAAAGCGGGTGATATTATTACCTTTAACTGGGACCAAGACTCTCAATCGAATAATGGATTTGCGGATCATATTGGGATTGTAGAACGCGTCGAAAATGGACTGATTCATACAATAGAAGGAAATTCCGGTGTTGTTGGTACTGTAAAACGCAATGTATACCGTATCGGACACGGCAATATCCGCGGATTTGCGACCCCACGTTATAAATAAGATACAAGCTTTTCAGCATTTTTGCCTAAGGACTTTTCTATAATAGAAAGACAACCAGCTCTATGAAGGGGCTGGTTTTTTTGTATCCCTTTGATGACAGGAGAAGTCATTAGACAGGGAGCTTGTGTCAAAAAGTTCTGAAATATCCTAATGATATCCATGTAAGGTCTTTAGAGGCATTATAGAAGGGTATAAAAAAGCTATGGAAACAAGTGATGGAGGCATAAAATAGATGCAAAAAAACAGCTTGCAATCATATTTTTGGGGGGACTTAACCTAAATTGGTTGATTGATGCAGAAATCGAGAAAAATTTTTTAAAAAAGAACATTAGAGCATTTATTTGTTCATTTTGAGACATTTTTTGTAAAATCGTTGGCTTAATTGACTCATATATGATAAAAATGTAATGAGGAACTTTTTGGGTTCAAAATGATAAAAGGAGATGAAAGAATGAAAAAGAGACCGTCCTTATGGACAACCTTTTTGAAAAAAGGGTTTGCCCTCTTCACTATTTTGATGATGCTGGGTCAATTGGGTCAAGGGGCTGTAACAGCCTTGGCGCAAGAGCTAGCGGTCGGAGATAATGGTGCCTTAGATGTTAGCCTCTTGTATGGAGATAAGCAAGAGCATCCAGGTGGCATGGCCTATACCACGTCTGACACCATGTCTGGCTATATTCAGATTACCCCTAAAAATCTGACAACAGATCTTGATGATGTGGTTGTGAATATCGTGCTTCCAGGGAAATACTTGGATGAGGTGAATGTTCCCGAGTTCAATAGTAGTTCACAACATGATGCACCAGTTGTGACCAAGGTAGGAGATGATTACCATGTAACTCTGCATTTTACGAACTACCAAAAATCTGAAGTCTTGACCCTGCCATTTATCGCCAAGTTTAAGTTAGGATTCCCTCCTACCAACTACTCGATGGATATCACAGGGACACTCAATATCAATGGTGCTGAGACTGCTATAAATAGTATCACTTGGAAACCTCAATACAAGGATTATACCTTGACCAAGTTTGTCAATCAGAACTATGATGCGACGATGTCCAGAGACTATGCAGAAGCATCTCCAGGGATTGTAACTGGAGCAGATGGCAAAAAGTACATTGAAAAAGCTACTTCAGTTCCGTTTGCCTTCTTGTTAGATGGGATGCGTGGACAGTACAATGGTAGCTATCGTCAGTTGGAATCTGCAACAATCACAGATAAGCTCCCAACCTATACGGACAAAGATGGTAAAACTCGTACAGCGGTTCTAGATACAGAAAAATCAGAAGGCTGGGTCGACAATGGGGATGGTACGGTTTCAAAAACCTTTGTAGCTGATGAAAATAAAAATGTTCAAAGTTACCACTCAGAGTTGATGCAAAAGATTCAAGACAAGAGTTTCTTGTACTTGAAATTCCCTGATTTGGTCATGGAGAAAGACCAAACCCTAGAGGATGTCTTAGTGAAAGACTTGACCAACACTGCAACTGTCGTGGGGATTCCTGCGGAGCGTGGAGAGGGAGAACCTGATGTAAGGGCTGAAGATTCTCTCATCTTCCGACTAACTTCTCGTGACTTGGAAGGTAAAGGAGCTTTCGCTAAGCAAGCAGAAGGCAATGTTTACGACTCGACAGACTACAAGGCAGCCAACTACAAATGGCTCTTGAAATACAATAACATCACTCCATTTGCTCAAAAGAATCTTGTCTTTTATGATGAGCAAGTGGACTCTCGCTTGAAGTTTACCAAGATTGAATATGCTCGCATGATGATTGGGATCTATGGAAATGGGCCTCTGATCAATCAATACGTGAAACGCATCATCCTAACCATGGAAGATGGCTCAACTAAAGAAATCCAACCAGAGGCAGACAAGGATGGATTTGGAAACATTGATTTGACCAAATATGGAACGGTTGTCGGCTGGAGACTGGAGATGAAAGATGACTTCGCGCTTCCATCTGGTCAAGGGATTTATATTTCTACCTATACTTCCTTCAAGGATCCAGAAAATACTCAGTATGACAAAAACGATGAGGCCAAGAATGCCTATGAAAATACTGGACGGATCACCTATAAGACCCAGTCAGGGGCAGACAGAGACCAATCTGCTAAATGGCAGTTCAAACTTCTTCCGTTGACAGAAAATGTTGAACTGACTAAGAATACTGATTACAACAATGTCCGATTCACAGATGGGAAAAGCATTCGTTTTGCCCTATCTGCGGAAAATGTGCGTTTGGATCCAGGTAAGGACTACAAGGACTTGCGGGTGATTGACCTCTTTGATCCAAATACGCTGGATATTGACTTTAAAGATTTAGATAAATACTTTAACAATAGCAGTATGCCATGGAACAAGTCCTATGAGGTCATTGAAAACTACCACAACTCTGGACGTTCGGCCTTGATTATCCACTTGGATCAAAAGGAATTTATCAAACGCTCGCTAGAGACTGGTGGTCAAGTTCGTTTGCCATTTATCTATACCAAGCTGAAAGGGAAGGCTGATGGCGGAACCTTTACCAACCATATCTATATGGCAGGAGAAGGACTCTGGGATCTAGAAACGGCTAACCCGAATAAGGTTGCAGTAGATAGCTACGATTTGAATAACAATGGTTCGACAACGGATAAGGTTCCTCATGCGGAATCAAACTATACTATTGTTGCAGCTGAAGGTGTATATTCTCGTAAGTTTATTGCCAAGAATGACGACTTATCTGATGCATCAACAGTGACTCGTACCTTTAAACCAGGGGAAACCTTTAATTATAAATTAACAATCAAAAATAATACAGATACTCCTGTCGAAAATACGGTTATCTATGACGTCCTCCCTAAAGTTGGGGATGTCAATACACTTGATGCTTCAGCCCGTAAGACAGAATACACTGTAAGTCTTCGCGGTCCTATCACTGCGCCAGAAGGATGGACAGCATACTACACAACAGATACTACAGTTACAGCTAGTACCATGGCACAAGCTGCAGATAAAGATATTTGGTCAGCAGATGTCACAGACTTTAGTAAAGTAACAGGAATTAAGGTCGTTGCGAATGAGGGGACTACTATCGGTGCACGTAGCCAAGTAGATGTTGCGGTGCCAGTGGTCAACCCAAGCGAATTGACAGACCAAGTCAAGCAGTTGATGCTAGACCGCACAGAAGATAACAAGGACAATGGGGGCCGTTCAGGTGTCGTACAAGCTCATAACCAATTTGGTTACAAGGCTAAAGGCCATGAGGGAAACCGTGAGTCCAATACCGTAACGTCTCAAATCTTTGCGGCGAGCTTCCATGTGAAGAAAGTAGACAAGGATGATACTAGCAAAGGCTTAGCTGGTGCGGAGTTCAGCTTGTCAGATGCGACTGGTGCTGTCCTTGCGACTCAAGTTTCTGACAAGGATGGCGACCTTGCCTTCACAACCCTAACAGAAGGAACTTACACTCTTAAAGAAACGAAAGCTCCAAATAACTACAAGTTGGATGAGACAGAACATGCAGTCGTTGTGACCTACGATGCGGATCAACAGCTCTATCATGTCACGATTGATGGCGAAGCGACTGGTTCAAAAGCTTCACCAAAAGTCATCGCAAATGAGAAAGATATCCATTATATCGATCTAGAAGCTTCAAAAGTCTGGGATGACCAAGACAACGTCGAAGGTCTTCGTCCAGAAAAAATTGAATTCCAATTGTACAAGAATGGAACAGCAGAAGGCAAACCAGTAGCTCTTTCAGCAGGCAATGACTGGAAAGTAACCTTCAGCGCTCTTCCAGACAAAGACAATGATGGTAATGTGATTACCTATACTGTAAAAGAAGTCAAGGTACCGACTCATTATACTGCTGAAAGTCAAGAAGCTCAGTTCGTCGATGGAAAAGCAACCATTACCAACAAGCGTACTCCTGAAACTACAGAAGTCAGCGTGAAAAAAGTTTGGGACGATGCTCAAAACCAAGACGGTCTCCGTCCATCAACCATCACGGTCCATCTCTTAGCCAACGGAGAGGAAGTACAAACGGCTACTCTGTCTGGTGAGGGAGATACATGGAGCCACAGCTTCACTGACTTGCCAGTCTACAAGAATGGTCAAAAACTAGTCTATACGGTAACGGAAGATACAGTTGCCAACTACTCAACTGCTATCGAAGGATCAACCATTACCAACACCTACAAACCAGGTAAGACAAGCGTAACAGTGACCAAGAAATGGACAGATGCAGAAAACCAAGATGGCCTTCGTCCGAAGAGCATCAAGGTTCAACTCTATGCTAATGACCAAAAATCAGGTAAAGAGGTAGAACTTTCTGCAGATAACGACTGGACCTATACCTTCTCTGACTTGGATGAGAAAAAAGCTGGTCAAGCTGTTCAGTATACTGTGAAAGAAATAGAAGTGCCAGAAGGGTATACTCAGACTGTAGAAGCTACGAACCCGGGTCAGGTAGTGATTAGCAATACGCACACTCCTTCTAAGACGAAAGTTCAAGTAACCAAGAAATGGGAAGATGCCAATAACCAAGATGGCCTTCGCCCAGCAACGATTACGGTCAAACTTTATAAAGATGGAGTTGCTACAGACCAGACTCTTGAATTATCAGAAGCTAACCAGTGGCAAGGATCTTTTGAAAATCTTGATGAAAAAGCAGCCGGTAAGGCCATTCACTACACTGTAAAAGAAGAGAATGTCCCAGAAGGCTACACCCTTTCGATTGATGACAAGGATCCAGCACATCCTATCTTGACCAATAAGCATGAGCCGACTGTCACTCAGGTTAAGGTAACCAAGAAATGGGCTGATGCGAATAACCAAGATGGCCTTCGTCCAAAAGAAATACAAGTTCAATTGTATGCAGGTGATCAAGAGGTAGGCGAGAAAGTTGTCTTGTCTTCTGACAATAAGTGGACTCATACCTTTACTAAACTTCCAGAAAAAGCAAATGGAGAGATTATTCACTATTCTGTTAAGGAAGTAGTAGTTCCTAAAGGCTACACCGTAACAGAAGAGAGACAGGAGAAGGGTGATCTTGTCTTGACCAATACACATACCCCAAGTACGGTGGATATTCCAGTCATGAAGATCTGGGCTGACAATGACAACCAAGATGGCCTTCGTCCGGCTAAGATTACTGTGAATCTTTATGCCAACGGTGAAAAGGTGGCCCACAAAGATATCACAAGCGAGACAGATTGGAGAGAAACCTTTACTGGACTTCCTGAATTTAAGGATGGTAAGAAAATTGTCTACACTCTTCAAGAAGAACGAGTTGAGAATTATTCACCAAGTATTGACCAAGAAAGCTATACCATTACCAATACGCACACTCCAGGTAAGACCACCCTCTCTGTAA
>UMKA01045195.1_pt1 | contig 20790 bp, 17 predicted proteins | sample 1966211 | NCBI WGS metagenome assembly UMKA01 (sample SAMEA4836165, study PRJEB28245) | human gut metagenome | biome: gut microbiome; material: fecal sample | place: Denmark | collected 2008
GACTTATACTCCCGTACCGGTTCGATTCCGGTCTGCGGCATTAAGTAAAAGACGGAGAAATGTTTTAAAGTAAACATTTCTCTTATTTTTTGGCATAAATGATAGCAAATAACAAAAACTGCTGAGGTAAAACCTCAGCAGTTTTTGTTATCCGATAAACTGATAAATATTATAGATATTGATAAAAATAATTACAACCATTAAACCAATAAAAAGCTTGTCCACAGTTTTTTCTTCAATTTTTTTATTGAGAGCTCTTCCGGCGATACCTCCGCCAATGCCTCCTATTACCATAAAGATAAGGGTTGCGATTTCAAAATCAGGAACGCTTTTTGTTACAATGGATGATAATAAACTGGCTATCTGGGAAAAGAAAATAATATATAGAGAATTTTCAGCCGCAATTTTTGTTGTCATTGAGAAAAAGAAAAATAAAACAACAAGATTGATAGGACCGCCTCCAATGCCTAAGAAGGAGGAGAGAATTCCCAGAAAAATACCGATGGCGACACAAGCCATTAAGTTTGTTACATGGTATGTTTTAATCCGTTCTTTGTAAAGGGTATAAACTAACGTACCGACAGTTACCAGCATAAGGCAGGCAGCCTGAACAGCGCCTACTTTGTTTTTGTCTGGGCTTAGAGAAGATACGAAAGAAAACATCCATTTTCCTAAAAGCCCACCCACAGCAGCGCCCAGCGCCAATGGTAAACCTGTTTTCTGCTCAATATTAGAGCTGCCGCTTAATTTACTTTTGATTACAGAATATGTAGTCATGGAAAGTACAGTACAGCCGGATAAAAAGCTTATGGTGGCAACATCCATAACGCCAAATGCGTCAAGAACAGGCTTTATGATAACGCCGCCTCCAATACCGCAAATTGCCCCTATGATGGAGGCAAAGAAACAGATTAGAAAGAAAACTACTAATAACATAATAATACCTCACATTTTTTTATTCTATTCTATTTTAGCTTTTTTCTAGCTGTATAGCAATTATTATGTTATTATACTATGTATAATAAAAAAGATATGGATGTAAAAGGAGAGATATGACATTACGACATTTAAAAATATTTTCTGCGGTTTGTCGTTTGGAAAGCATTACTCTTGCCGCAGAAGAAATGAACATGGCGCAGCCGGCAGTAAGTTATGCAATTCGGGAATTAGAAGGGTATTATGAAACAAAATTGTTTGAGCGGATGAACAGACGCTTGTATATCACGGAGGCAGGAGAGCAGCTTTTAATTTATGCAGACTCTATTTTGGCGCAGTTTGATGAGGCAAGGGACGTTTTGCGGGATATTCAGACGGTGACCAAAGTGCGAGTGGGAACAAATGCTTCTTATGGAATTAGTTATCTTCCGCAGCTGATTGCAGGATTTAAAGAAGAGTATGGGCAAATTCCCATTTATACATTAGTGGATAATTCCAGACAGATTGAGGAAAAACTAATAAGAAATGATTTGGATTTTGGAATTACAGATTATCCTTCTAATCCGCAGTTTTTTAGAAGCGTGCCTGTGGGAACGGATAAAATGATAGCAGTTTGTTCGTCTGATTATTCTTGGCAGGGTTCGGCAAAAATGGAGGAGCTTATTGAGATGCCGCTGCTTTTAAGAGAATTGGGAAGCGGCTCTCGGAGTATGGTGGAGGCTCTTCTGAGCAAATATAAAAAGAAACCGGAAATTGTAATGGAGAGCATTAGTATTCGAAGCCTGATTGAAGCATGTGCCAAAGGAATGGGAGTTTTGCTTCTCACAAAATCAGTTTTAGAGCCTTATATGAAAAGCCATCATTTAAGAGAAATTAAAATTACAGATGAAAGTATTGTGAGGGAATATTATTTTGTATATCATAAGAGCAAATTTCTGACAAAAAGTATGAAATGCTTTCAAGAATTTGTTTTGGAGAACAGATAGGAGAGTTTTATGGAATTATATGAGTTAAAAGAAGAGCAGGAAAAGGTAATTTTGGTCGGTGTGCAGACAAGAGAAAACGATGATACAAAGGACTCCTTGGAAGAGTTGAAGGAGCTTGTAAAAACAGCCGGTGCAGAGGTTTTAGGTACTGTTATACAGGCAAGAGAAGCCGTTCATCCGGGGTATTATGTGGGAACAGGCAAGCTGGATGAAATCCGTATGATGCTTGACGGATACGGAGCTACGGGAATTGTCTGTGATGATGAGCTTTCTCCTTCACAGATAAATAATCTGGAGCGAGAATTGCAGTGTAAAATCATGGACAGAACCATGGTGATTTTAGACATTTTTGCGGCAAGAGCAAATACCAGTGAAGGTAAAATACAGGTAGAGCTGGCGCAGCTTCGATACAGAGCTGCACGCTTAACAGGACTTGGAAATTCCATGTCAAGACTGGGAGGAGGTATAGGAACAAGAGGACCGGGAGAGAAAAAGCTGGAAATGGACAGACGTCTGATTAAGCTTCGGATTTCTCAGTTGAAAAAAGAGCTGGAGCAGGTAAAACGACACAGACAGGTTTTACGTGAAGGAAGAAGCAGAGAAAATATTATGACAGCAGCGATTGTAGGTTATACAAATGCAGGAAAATCCACGCTTTTAAATACGCTGACAGATGCAAAAGTTTTAGAAGAGGATAAGCTTTTTGCCACCTTAGACCCGACTACCAGAATTTTAGAATTACCGGGAAAACAGAAGCTTTATTTGACAGATACCGTAGGATTTATCAGGAAGCTTCCCCATCATTTAATTGAAGCTTTTAAAAGTACCTTAGAAGAAGCAAAGTATGCAGATTTCATTATTCATGTAGTGGACATTTCCAATCCCCAAAGGGAAAAGCAGATGTTTGTGGTATATGAAACATTACAGGAATTAGGGGTAGAAGATAAAAAAATTGTTACATTGTTTAATAAGCAGGATAAGCTTCAGGATGCTGAAACCATAAGAGATTTTAAAGCAGATTATATTGTGAAGACAGCCATAAAAACAGGGCAGGGATTGGAAGAATTAAAGGAAGTTCTGGAAAAAATATTGACAGAAAATCAAATATATCTGGAAAGAATTTTAGATTATCAGGAAGCAGGACAGATACAGCTTATTCGAAAATATGGACAGCTGATTTCAGAGGAATATACGGACAAAGGAATTGAAATAAAGGCGAGAGTTCCCCAGAATATATACGGAAAAATAGGAGGAAGATAAAAAGAGGAGGCTGTTTTATACAACAGCCCCTCTTTTCGCTAAAAATTATTTATTTTCTTTTGCAGCCTCTGCCATTTTCATAGCACGAACTTTTAACGGCAGACCGAATAAAGTGATAAATCCGTCTGCGTCATGGTGGTCGTATAAATCACCTGTCGTAAAGGATGCAAGAGACTCATTATACAGGCTGTAAGGAGAAACAGTACCTGCTTTAATGATGTTGCCTTTATAGAGTTTTAATTTTACTTCTCCGGTTACATACTTCTGTGTGCTTTCCACAAATGCCTGAATTGCTTCACGCAGAGGTGTGAACCATTTTCCTTCGTAAACGATTTGAGCAAATTGACTTCCTAGTTTCTTTTTCATTTCCATTGTGTCACGGTCTAAAATCAATTCTTCCAGCTGTGCGTGAGCTTCCATAAGAATTGTTCCGCCGGGAGTCTCATATACACCACGGGATTTCATACCTACAACACGGTTTTCTACAATATCAATAATTCCGATACCATTGGCACCGCCTAATTCATTTAATTCTGTAATAATTTCAGATACCTTCATGGATTTTCCGTTTAATGCAGTAGGAACACCTTTTTCAAAAGTAAGAGAAATTTCAGTTTCTTTGTCTGGCGCTTTCTGAGGAGTTACGCCCAGAACCAGTAAATGCTCATAATCCGGTTCAGCAGCAGGATCTTCTAATTCCAGACCTTCATGGCTGATATGCCATAAGTTTCTGTCACGGCTGTAACTGTTGCTCATATTAAACGGAAGGTCAATACCATGTGCTTTACAGTATTCCATTTCATCTTCACGGGACTGCATGGTCCATACATCTGTCATACGCCAAGGAGCGATGATTTTTAAATCGGGAGCAAGCGCTTTAATTCCTAATTCAAAACGGATCTGGTCATTTCCTTTTCCCGTAGCTCCGTGACAGATAGCGACAGCGCCTTCCTTTCTTGCAATTTCTACTAATTTTTTTGCAATAGGCGGACGAGCCATAGAAGTACCTAACAGATATTTATTTTCGTAAACAGCGCCTGCCTGAACGCAAGGAACAATATAATCATCACAAAATTCATCTACAATATCTTCAATGTACAGCTTTGAAGCGCCGGATAAAGCTGCACGTTCTTCCAAACCATCTAATTCTGAACCCTGACCACAGTTGATGCAGCAGCAGATAACCTCATAATCAAAATTTTCCTTTAACCAAGGAATAAGAGCTGTTGTATCTAAACCGCCTGAATATGCTAAAATAACTTTTTCTTTCATAACGAAATCCTCCAAAGAATTATTTTGTATGAATGTAATATACACCTAAATAAATAATTATGCAATAGTTTTTTTAAAAAAATAGAAAAAAACTCATAAAACAGATAAAAATAGAATAAATATACAACTGTATGCAAGGTTAGATATGAATAAAAAAAGAAATAAAGGTAAAAATATGAAGAGAAAATAATGGAGGAAAATGAAAATGTGGGGAATTTTAATTGCATTGCTGTCAGGAGCGCTTATGAGTGTACAGGGAGTTTTTAATACGGAGTTGACAAAGCAGACAAGTCTTTGGGTTTCAACAGGGTGGGTGCAGATTTCAGCATTTCTTGTTTGTGTGGCAGCATGGTTGTTTACGGGACGTGAGTCCGTAGGAGCTTTGATGAAGGTCGAAAATAAGTATATACTTTTGGGCGGAGTAATCGGAGCTTTTATTACTGTAACAGTTATTCAGAGTATGTCCTCTTTAGGACCTGCCAAAGCGGCAATGCTGATTGTAATCGCACAGCTTGCAGTGGCATATTTTATTGAATTATTTGGGATGTTCGGTGTGGAAAAGGTGGATTTTCAATGGAGAAAGCTTTTGGGAATGGCAATCGCTATTGCGGGCATCGCTATTTTTAAATGGGAAAAATAGACAAAAACAGCCGGTTGCTTACGGCTGTTTTTTGGATTGCAGGAAAAAAAGAATAGTGCTATACTGAAGCTACATTTCAAATAGGCAAATCGGTGTTTCTGCCGTAATACCCATAAAACGTATTAGAACACAAAAAAGTTTATGTATTTTTTAGAAAAGAAGTTATCAATTTGATATTGTAAAGAGATTGCAAATTCGTTACAATAGACATAGTTGTACGAAGTCCTCTTTACAAGCTCGTAAGGAGGTAATTGTATGATGAAAGCAAAAAATATCTTATTTATAATGCTTATGGGCATAATATGTCTTGTTTTTAGTTCCTGTAATTCCCCAAAAGAGGAAACGGTTGTGATAGAGCAGTCGGAAGAAAAACAGAATAAACCAAAAACAGAGGAACATTCTGAACAAGAAGAAGCTTGGATATGGGTAGATGTCAGCGGAGCAGTGAGCGCTCCGGGGGTATATCGTCTGAAACAGGGTTCCAGAGTATTTGAGGCAGTTCAGGAAGCCGGAGGCTTTTTGGAAAATGCAGATACAACGGGAATTAATCAGGCTTCTGTTTTATCAGACGGGGAAAAGCTTCAAATCTATACAATAGAAGAAGTACAACAAATGGAAGTACAGCCTGAAATGTTTTCCGGCTCATCGGAAAATACAGAAAGCGGTGGTAAAATTAACATAAATACAGCCGATTTGACAGAGCTTCAGGAAATTCCGGGAGTAGGAGAAAAAAAGGCACAGTCCATTATGGAGTATCGGGAAGCCTGCGGAGGTTTTCAGAATATTGAACAGCTTCAGGAGGTACCGGGGATTAAAGGGAAAACATTTGATAAAGTCAAGGATTACATAACAGTAAAATAAGGAGAATATAGATGAGCAAGCGTGTATTAGTAGTAGACGATGAGAAACTGATTGTAAAAGGAATACGTTTTAGTCTGGAACAGGAAGGAATGGAAGTGGATTGTGCTTATGACGGAGAAGAAGCACTGGAAAAAGCTAAAGAGAAGGAATATGATATGATTCTTCTGGATATTATGCTTCCGAAGCTTACAGGACTGGAGGTCTGTCAACAAATCAGAGAGTTTTCATCTGTTCCCATTATTATGCTAACTGCAAAAGGGGAAGATATGGATAAAATTTTGGGGCTTGAATACGGTGCGGATGATTATATCACAAAGCCTTTTAATATTCTGGAGGTAAAAGCACGTATTAAAGCGATTATGCGAAGAATGCGTAAAGAAGAAGCAAAAGAAAGCTTTGGAAAAACATTGGTATCGGGAGACTTGAAATTAGACTGCGAAGGCAGAAGAGTATTTATCGCAGGGAAAGAAATTAATCTGACTGCAAAAGAATTTGATGTATTGGAGCTTTTGGCAAAAAATCCAAACAAAGTATACAGCAGAGAAAACCTCTTAAATTTAGTATGGGGATATGAATATCCGGGAGATGTGCGTACCGTTGATGTACATATCAGGCGTTTAAGAGAAAAAATAGAAGCTGTTCCAAGTGACCCGAAATATGTTCATACAAAATGGGGAATTGGATATTATTTTCAGGGCTAAGCTAACGCCGCAGTAGATAGATGCTATTGCGGCAATTCTTTTCTGAGGCTTTTTGAAAAGCCCTATTGATAGAGTGAGGAAATTAGAATGAAGATAAAGATGAAACTGTCATTTTTGAAGAGTCTTAGGTTTCGAGTTATGGTACTTCTGGTGATTATTGGAATTTTGCCGTGTATCATTGCAGAAAGCGTAATTGTAAGCAGTTATGAAAATCGAGCAGTAGAGCTGAAAAATATCAGCGTGAAAAATCAATGCGATATTCTGGGAAAACAGCTTATGAAGGAGGAATATTTAAAATATCCCCAGTCAGAGGTTATTAACAGTGAGTTGGCTATGTTTTCTTCCGTTTTCAGCGGAAGAATTTTAGTGATTAACCGAGATGGAAGAATTGTAAAGGATACCTATGATATTGATGAAGGAAAATATGTTCTTTCAGAGGCTGTAATTAAGTGTTTTGAAGGAGAAAATACAGGATATTATGATAAAGATAATTCTTACATTGTACAGACGGTTCCTCTGAAAAACATGATAAATAAGCAGGTAGAAGGTGTAATGCTCATTAGTATTTCTACCAGCGATATTAAAGACAGCATCGCTATTTTAAGACACAGGGCAAATTTACTGCTGTTGATTATTTGTGTATTTGTTTTAATTTTAGGCTTTGTATGGTCCAAAACATTGGTTCGCCCGTTTGCACGAGTTGGAAAAGCTATTGAAGAATTGACAGACGGGTATTTAGATGAAGAGATTTCAGTGCCGGATTATACAGAAACGGAGATGATAAGCAGTGTTTTCAATAAAATGCTGAAGAAAATGAAGGTTTTAGACGACTCCAGACAGGAATTTGTGGCAAATGTGTCTCATGAGCTGAAAACACCGATGACATCGATAAAAGTTCTGGCGGACTCCCTTGCAGGACAGGAGGATGTTCCCGTAGAGCTGTATAAGGAATTTATGCAGGATATCGCAGTTGAGATTGACAGGGAGAATAAGATTATTACAGACCTGTTGTCTTTGGTGAAAATGGATAAAAAGGCATCAGAGCTTAATATTGAGAAAGTAAACATCAATGAGCTCATGGAAAATATTTTAAAGAGACTGAAGCCGATTGCTGATAAAAAGAAGGTGGAGCTGGTATTAGAAAGCTATCGTCCGATTGTTGCAGAGATTGATGAGGTGAAGCTGAGTCTGGCATTATCAAATTTAGTAGAAAACGGTATTAAATATAATGTGGAAGACGGATGGGTACATGTGACTTTAAATGCAGATCATAAATATTTTTATGTTTCCGTAGAAGACTCGGGAATTGGTATCCCACAGGAGTCCATTGACCGTATTTTTGAAAGATTTTATCGTGTGGATAAGTCACACTCCAGAGAAATCGGCGGAACAGGTCTGGGACTTGCTATTACGAGAAATGCCATTGTTATGCACAGAGGTGCGATTAAGGTAAAGAGCGAGGAGCATAAAGGAACTACGTTTTCAGTGAGAATTCCGTTAAATTATATTGGATAGGAGGCATATAGGTGAAAGGAAAAAGACAGGGCATCCTGTTTCTTTTGCTCTGCTTTGTTATAGTGGCTGTAACAGGGTGCAGCAAAAAGGAAGAAAAAAATGAAAAAAGAGAATATCAAATGTATTACTTGTCGCCTACGGAAAGTTCTTTGGAAACGGATGAGTATAAGCCGACAAAAAGGACAACAGAGGCAATGGTAAAGGAAATCGGCGAGATGCTGGATGAAACGCCGAAAAAAGAGGAACATTTTCGACTGCTTCCAAAAGATGTAAATATTTTGGAGTGCAGTTATGATGGAGAAAAGGTTGTTGTTAATTTTAATGAAAATTATAAAAAAATGAAAAATACCAGAGAAATTCTGGTAAGAGCAGGTATTGTAAAAGCATTTACCCAGATACCCGGAGTTGAGTATGTGGAATTTACAGAGAACGGAGCGCCCATGACAGACTCAGAGGGTGTGGAAATCGGGAAAATGGATAGGAATACCTTTATGGAAAATGAAGGTGAGAATGTAAACTCTTATGTACACAGTAATCTGAACCTCTATTTCGCAGATGAAAGTGGAAGCAGCTTGGTGAAAGAGACGGTTTCGGCATATTATAACAGCAATGTTCCGGTGGAACGGGAAGTGGTGGAAAGATTGCTGAAAGGCCCTAAGACAGAGGGCTTAAAACCGACCTTATCACCGAATACAAAAATTTTAGGCGTTTCTATTGTAGAAGGAATTTGTTATGTAAATCTGGATAAGAGTTTTTTGACAGACTCCATGGATGTGCAGGAAAAGCTTCCGATATATTCTATTGTCAATTCTCTTACAGACGCATGTAATATTCGTGCTGTGCAGATTTCGGTGGAAGGAGAAACGAAGGTTACGTTTCGGGAAACCATGAAATTAGACGAACCGTATCATGCAGATTATGGATTGCTAAAGGAGGAAGAAAGTGAGTAAAAGACCATTATGTGGGGCTGCCCTTTTATGGGCAGTCATGCTGTGGCTTTTGGGACAGATGCAGGTTTCGGCGTTCACTTTTCAAACGCCGAAGCTTCCTCTTAAAATTCCTCTGGAAAAAGCAGCAGTAAGCGGAGAAATTTATAAGAAAGAAGAATTTACTCTTTATACAAATCTTTATATCAAGAATGCAAATCTAACTATAAATTCAAAACAATATTCCATAGATAATGTAAAAGTTCATATAAAAAGAGAAAAGTGCAGCACTGCCTTTCGCTGTGGGGACAAGGTTTTCGTAAAAGGAAGGTTGGAGGAAATTCCTCTGCCTGCTAATCTGGGACAGTTTAATGAAAGGGTTTATAACTATGCCAGAGGGATAAAATGGTATCAGTCCGGGGAGTCTGTACAAGTGTTGAAAAAGAATTTTAATCTGTTTTTAAAATGGCAGAACAAGATTAAAGAAATGTGGATAAAAGGGATTTCAAAAGTTGTTCCGGAGGATAAAATTGGATTTTTTGAGTCTGTTTTGTTAGGAGAAAAAAGAAATTTGGACAGTAGTCAGAAGATATTGTTTCAAATTATGGGATGCTCTCATATTTTAGCCATTTCAGGACTGCACCTTTCTATTATGGGAGGAGGACTTTTAAAAATTTTGCAGAGACTTTCCGTTCCCTTTTGGGCAGCAGGGAGCATTTCTATGATTGCAATGATTTTATATGGAGGTCTTACAGGCAGCGGAGCGGCAGTCATGCGGGCGGCAATTATGTTTTCAGTCTGGATTGGAGCATTGATTTGGAAAAGAACGTATGATTTTTTATCTTCAGCAGCCTTAGCCTGTATTTTACTCCTCATAAAATCGCCGTTGTACTTATACGACAGCAGCTTTTTATTGTCTTTTGGTGCAATTTTAGGCTTAGGTCTTGTTCAACCTGCACTTTTTTCAAAGAAAATGCAGAGAGGAAAGAAGACATTAGGAGAGAAAATCAAAAATCTTTTTATGGATGGAATAAAGGGAGGAATTGCCGTATGGGCAGTGCTGTTGCCTATGATGATGTATTTTTTTTATGAAATCTCCGTGTTTGGAATAATTATAAATCTTTTGGTTCTTCCAACCGCAGGAATTTTACTGATATCCGGTTGTGTAGGAAGTCTTTTGGGAATGTGTGGAATTATTCCCTTGGGAAAACTTGTTACAGCGCCTGCGCTGTTGGTTTTAGAAGCTTATATAAGTGTAGGAAAGACCATTCAGAATATCCCTTTTGCAGTATGGATTACAGGAAAACCGGCTTTGTGGAAGTGTGTGTGCTATTATGTAGTTCTTTTTCTTTTGTTGTGGATAAAGAAACAAAAAAGGTGGAGAAAATTCTTTTATGGAATATTAGTATTCTGTATTTTGCTTTTGTATGGAAAGCTTCCGTGGGAAACGAGAAGTCTTACGTTCTTAGATGTAGGGCAGGGAGATTGTATTTGTATCCATACGGATAACAGAAGCTGTTTTCTCATAGACGGTGGCAGCAGCAGTGTATCAGGAGTAGGGAAATACCGAATTCTTCCTTTTTTGAAAGCTTTTGGAATACAGGAAATAAAAGGAATTTTTGTATCTCATACCGATTTGGACCATATTAGCGGAATACAGGAAATTTTGGAATGTGCAGGGAAAAAGGAAACATACATAAAGGTGAAAACGCTTTTTTTATCAGAGTGTGAGGAAACAAAGGAGAAGCTGGAAGCTTTGGAGGAAAGTGCAAGGAAAGCGGGATGTAAAATTGTATACATAAAGAAAGGAACAAAAATACGGGAAGGAAAAATACAGCTGGAATGTCTTGCGCCTGACAGAAAGGATTTGGAGTGTAATGAGGGGTCTCAGGCATTTCGAATGACAAAAGGGAAGTTTAAGGCGCTTTTTACAGGAGATATAGAGGGAGAGGGGGAAAACGAGCTTTTTGTGGAGTTAAAGGAAAGAGGTGAGAAATATGATGTGCTGAAAGTGGCACACCATGGTTCAAAGAATTCTACAAAGGAGGAATTTTTAGAAGTTATCAGTCCAAAAGCATCTGTAATTTCCTGCGGCAAAGATAATTCTTATGGACATCCCCATAAGGAATTGTTGGAAAGATTGAAGCTTTACACGGGAAAAATATTTTCTACTATGGAAGAAGGAGAAATTAGATTGACTGAGAGTAAGAATGGTTTTTGTATAGAAAGCAGATTGGGCAAGAAAAGGTATCTTTTCAGGGGAAATGAACCATGATATAATCAGCTTGTCGCCTAGAGGCGGCGAATTATAAAAATTGTAAGAAAAGAGAGAAATATGAAAAGCTTACAGGAAGATATTAAAAATCAGGATTTTAAACAGGTATATTTGCTGTACGGAGAAGAAAATTATTTAAAGCAGCAGTATAAAGAAAAGCTAAAAAAGGCGCTGGTTCAGGAGGATGACTCCATGAATTTTTCTATGTTTGAGGGAAAAAAAACAGAGCCAAAGGCAATTATAGATTTGGCAGAAACCATGCCTTTTTTTGCAGACAGACGAGTGATTTTTCTGGAGGATACCGGTTTTTTTAAAAACCAGTGTGGAGATTTACCGGAATATATGGCAGAGCTGCCGGAATATATCTGTATGGTTTTCATTGAAAATGATGTAGATAAAAGAAACAGGATGTACAAAGCCGTAAAGAAATATGGCAGAGCTGTGGAATTTGGTGTGCAGGACAGCAATACGATTATGCGCTGGGTTCTGGGAATGATGAAAAGAGAGGGGAAAAAGATTACCCAAAAGGATATGGAGCTTTTTCTGAGTAAAACCGGAACAGATATGGGAAATATAGAAAGAGAGCTGGAAAAGCTTTTATGTTATACTATGGACAGAGAGATTATTACGGCACAGGATATTGAGAATGTGTGTACAACGCAGATAACAAATCATATTTTTGACATGATTAGGGCAGTGACGGAGAAAAATCAAAAAAAAGCGCTGGACCTTTACTATGAGCTGCTGGCTTTAAAAGAGCCGCCTATGAGGATTTTGTTTCTTCTGGCAAGGCAGTTTAATTTGATTATGCAGGTAAAGGAATTATCCAAATGCGGCTATGACCAGTCACAAATCGCAAAAAAAGCAGGAATTCAGCCTTTTGTTGTGAAAAATTATCTGACGTACGCAAGGAAATACAGTACAGAAGAATTGAGAAAAGCAGTAGAGGAATGTGTTGCGGCGGAAACAAAAGTAAAGACAGGATTTATGACAGATACCATGAGTGTGGAACTGCTTTTAGTAAAATTCAGCAGTATATAGAAAATAAAAAACCTTGACTGATGACGGTCAGCCAAGGTTTAATTTTATCTTAATTCTTATGCAAGAGTGTTCACTGCTTTAGATAAGCGGGAAACTTTTCTTGCAGCTGTGTTTTTGTGGTAAACACCTTTAGAAGCTGCTTTATCAATAGTAGAAATAGCATTTAATAATGCTGCAGATGCTGCCTCTTTATCTTTTGCTTCGATAGCAGCTTCTACTTTTCTGATAGAAGTTTTCACAGCTGATTTGATAGATTTATTTCTTTCAGCTTTTTTTCTGTTTACTAATACTCTTTTTTTTGCAGATTTAATGTTAGCCAAAGCGTACACCTCCGAATATAATCTTTTTCCAATTTGTTATTTTTTATATATTTATCGGAGAAAGACACGGAACTCTCCGATATAACATGCTTTTTCATTGTAGAATATTTGTCCATAAATGTCAATACATAAAATCCTTTAAATTGCGAAAAATACTTAAAAAAGGCAGGGAAAGGAAGAGGAAGATGGCATTGCAGAGAATTCATACGGATTTGGCGTTGGAGGCAAAGGAAAAATTTGAGGAAGATAATGTGGAAATCCGAGGTGTTGTAATCGAGGAGGATTATAATCAGGAGAAGGATATCAGAACAACAGTTGTGCGAATCGAAACAGAAAACGGAGCAAAAACCATGGGAAGACCACAAGGGGTATATATTACCATAGAAGCTCCTAATCTGTCTGTACCGGATGAAGATTACCACAGGGAGATTTCTAAAGAGCTTGCACATCATGTAAAAAGTCTTTTGCCGAAAAAAGAAGATATTCGAGTGCTGGTGGCAGGCTTGGGAAACAGAGAAATTACGCCGGATGCGCTGGGACCGGAGGTAGTGGCAAATCTTCATATTACCAGACATATTATTAAAGAATACGGTATTCAGGGAATGGGAGAGGAGCATGCCAGCAGCATAAGCGGAATTGTTCCGGGAGTCATGGCGCAGACAGGAATGGAAACATTGGAGATTATCAGAGGGGTAACAGAGGAAACAAAGCCGGATGTAATTATTGCCATTGACGCTTTAGCCGCCAGAAGCATCAAGCGTTTAAACAGAACCATTCAGATTACTGACACGGGAATTAACCCCGGCTCAGGCGTGGGAAATCATCGAAACAGTTTAAATGAAGCTGTGCTGGGAGTAAAAGTAATTGGAATTGGAGTACCTACGGTAGTAGATGCAGCAACGATTGTGCATGACTCTATGGCGCATCTTTTAGATACTTTAGAGGAGGCAGAGAAGAAGGAATTTTTAGAAGAGATGATAGCGCCTTCTCTTTATAGTATGTTTGTAACGCCAAAAGATGTAGACGATACAATTAAGCGGCTTTCTTATACCATTTCAGAGGGACTGAATTTTACATTTGAAAAAGACAAGGCATAATTGAAATATATTTTCTCATATATAGATATGAGGTGATAAGGTGAAGAAAAGAGATGTAGAACGGGGAATTTCAATTTTGCTTTGGATTTTAATGGTTTTGCTGGCGGGATATATTATTGTAAAGGGACTGGCTCTTGAGAAAAAAGATATGGAATATATGATGGGAAATATACAGCATCAGGCATTAAAGATATATCTTCCGGGAATAACGGAAACTGAAGGAGAAAAAGACGGAAAACAGTGGCTGTGGGAAAAAAAAAAAGCACAACTGCCGATATTAAAAAAGTATTCCAAAGAGGAGGAAAAGAAGCCGGAAATCGATGCAAAAACAAGCAGTCGGATTATGCGGGAAAATACAGAATTTTTGGAGGCAAAGATTTTAGAAGAAAATCGGGAGGCTGGTCCGCCTTCTTCCGGTTATGAAAATACAGAAGATGAGGAAATACCGGGAGATGCACCAAGTCAGGAAACTGTTAATCAGATAAGAGCGCCTGTTACGGATATTCCTTTGGAGAAGTTTCAGGATTTTGATTTTGTTATGCGTAATTTCTACACCGTAGATAAAACAACCAGTATCAACAGCGAACAGTTAAATGCACCGGCGCTTCTTGAAATGGATATGCGGATGCAGGGAAATAATGAACAGCCGCAAATTCTCATTTACCATAGTCACTCTCAGGAAGAATTTATTGACTCTGTGCCGGGAGATCCTTCCACGACTATTGTAGGGGTAGGGGACTATCTCACGACCTTGCTGCGGGACACATACGGATATAATGTCATTCATGTAACAGATACCTTTGATATTGTAGACGGAAAGCTGGACAGAGATAAAGCATATACCTATGCGCAGGAGAGAATAAGCCGGATTTTAGAGGAAAACCCCAGTGTAGAAGTGGTGATTGACCTTCATAGAGATGGTGTATCCGGAAATAAGAGGCTGGTTACCAATATAGACGGAAAAGAAACGGCGAAAATTATGTTTTTCAACGGACTGAGCAGAACAAAACAAAACGGAGAGATTTCTTATCTGCCAAATCCCTACATTCAAGAAAATTTGGCGTTTTCTTTGCAGATGATGCTGGAAACAAAGAAGTATTATCCGGATATTGCAAGAACCATTTATTTGAGAGGATATCGTTATAATCTGCATTTACGGCCAAAAGCATTGTTGGTGGAGTGCGGAGCGCAAACCAATACGGTACAGGAAGAGATGAATGCCATGGAACCGTTGGCGGATATTTTAAATAAGGTACTGACAGGTACATAAATTTCTTGCTTAATTTCAGATTACCATGCTATACTTATCTAGTATGCCTATTTATATGTTTCGTATGTTAGCATGAAGGAAAACTATGGAGGAAATTATATGCCGTCAATCGAACAGAGTAAAATTCGTAATTTTTGTATTATCGCACATATTGACCATGGCAAATCTACATTGGCAGACCGTATTATCGAAAAAACCGGACTGCTTACTGACAGAGAGATGCAGGCACAGGTCTTAGATAATATGGAGTTGGAAAGAGAAAGAGGAATTACTATAAAATCTCAGGCTGTCCGTATTGTATACCATGCAAAGGACGGAGAGGAATATATTTTTAATTTAATAGATACGCCGGGACATGTGGACTTTAACTATGAGGTATCACGAAGTCTGGCTGCCTGTGACGGGGCAATTTTGGTAGTAGATGCTGCGCAGGGCATTGAAGCACAGACACTGGCGAATGTATATCTGGCGTTAGATCATGATTTAGATGTATTTCCGGTTATCAATAAAATTGATTTGCCAAGTGCAGAGCCGGAAAGAGTAATCAATGAAATCGAGGATGTAATCGGGATTGAAGCGCAGGATGCGCCTTTGATTTCAGCAAAAACAGGTTTGAATATTGAAGATGTTCTGGAGCAGATTGTAGCTAAAATTCCGGCGCCTTCAGGAAGCCCTGAAAATCCTTTGCAGGCGTTGATTTTTGACTCGATTTATGACCCGTATAAAGGTGTTATTGTATTTTGCCGTATTAAAGAAGGAACGGTCCGTAAGGGTACAAAAATCCGTATGATGGCAACAGGAGCTGTGGAAGAGGTTGTAGAAGTGGGATATTTTGGCGCAGGACAATTTATTCCATGCGAGGAGCTTTCCGCAGGAATGGTAGGCTATGTAACTGCCAGCATTAAAAATGTAAAAGATACCCGTGTAGGCGATACGATTACAGATGAAGAAAGACCTTGTGAAAAACCGTTGCCGGGTTATAAGAAGGTCAACCCTATGGTATTTTGCGGTGTGTATCCGGCAGACGGCGCAAAGTATCAGGATTTGCGTGATGCTTTGGAAAAATTGCAGTTAAATGATGCTTCTCTGTTTTTTGAACCGGAGACATCCATTGCCCTTGGCTTTGGTTTCCGCTGCGGTTTCTTAGGCTTGCTGCATTTGGAAATTATTCAGGAAAGATTGGAAAGAGAGTATAATCTGGATCTTGTTACAACAGCTCCGGGAGTTGTTTATAAGGTACACAAGACAAACGGAGAAGTGATTGACCTTACCAATCCGTCAAACCTTCCGGACCCGTCTGAAATTGATTATATGGAAGAGCCTATGGTAAAAGCGGAAATCATGGTAACCACAGAGTTTATCGGACCGATTATGGACTTATGTCAGGAGAGAAGAGGACAGTATCAGGGAATGGAATATATGGAAACCACCCGTGCCCTGCTTCACTATCATTTGCCGCTGAATGAAATTATCTATGATTTCTTTGATGCCTTGAAATCACGCTCCAGAGGCTATGCTTCCTTTGATTACGAGATGCTGGGCTATGAGCGGAGTGATTTGGTAAAACTGGATATTCTGGTAAATAAAGAAGAAGTGGATGCCTTGTCCTTTATTGTATTTGCAGGTTCTGCTTATGAAAGAGGACGCAAAATGTGCGAAAAGCTTAAGGAAGAAATTCCGAGACAGCTTTTTGAAATTCCAATTCAGGCAGCAGTAGGAAGTAAAATTATTGCCAGAGAAACCGTAAAAGCAATGCGTAAAGACGTATTGGCAAAATGCTACGGCGGTGATATTTCACGTAAGAGAAAGCTTCTGGAAAAACAGAAGGAAGGTAAAAAACGTATGCGCCAGATTGGAAACGTAGAAATTCCACAGAAGGCATTTATGAGTGTATTAAAATTAGATGATAAATAAGAAATAGGGGAAGGTATTGTATGAAGAAGGATTTGGGACTTTATATTCATATTCCTTTTTGTGTGAAAAAATGTGAATATTGTGATTTCTTGTCCTGGAATGCAGAGGAGGAAGAACGGCAGCAGTATGTAGCTGCGCTGCTTTCAGAGATTGAAAGTTATAGAGAATTTGCGAAAGGATATCGGGTATCAACAATATTTATTGGGGGAGGTACGCCGTCCGTTTTATTGCCAAAGCAGATGGAGGATATCCTTCAGAAAATTTATGAAATATTTGAATTGGAAAGAAGAGCGGAGATTACCATAGAAGTAAATCCGGGAACTGTGGATGAGGAAAAATTACAGTGCTATAAGGAGAACGGAGTAAACCGTTTGAGTATGGGACTGCAGTCTGTAAAAGATGAAAAACTCAGACTTTTAGGCAGAATTCATACCTATCAGGAGTTTGTGGAAAGCTATGAGCTGGCAAGAAAAGCAGGGTTTGACAATATCAGCATAGATTTGATTTCTTCTGTGCCGGGGCAGACCTTGCAGGAATGGAAGGAAGAGCTGGAAACAGCAGCAGCGCAAAATCCGGAGCATATTTCTGTATATCAGCTTATTATTGAAGAGGGAACGCCTTTTTATGAAAAATATGCAGAACATCCGGAGCTTTTGCCTGATGAGGAGACCAGCAGAGAAATCTATCTTTGGACAGGCAAATTTTTAAAAGAAGCAGGCTATGAGCAATATGAAATTTCCAATTATGCCAAGCCGGGAAAAGAGTCCAGACATAATCTGAAATATTGGGAGCGTGGAGATTATTTAGGCTTAGGTTTGGGAGCGGCATCAATGGTGCGAAATATTCGTATGAGCAATACAAAGGATATGAGGACTTATCTGGAACGTTGTGACAAGCCTAAAACCATGCGGGAGGACGTGCAGTTTTTAGAAGAGCCTCGTCAGATGGAAGAATTTATGTTTTTGGGACTTCGAAAAACAAGAGGTGTGTCAAAAAAGGAATTTAAACGTATTTTTGGCAGAGAAATGGATATGGTTTATGAAAAGGCTTTACATAAATGTCTGGAAAATGGGATGCTGCTGGAACATAAGGACAGAATTTTTCTTTCAGAAGAGGGAACTCTTTTGAGTAATATGGTTTTGTCAGAGTTTTTGTTTGATTTGTAAAATAGTTTATGGAATTTTAATAAAGTTTAATTCTTTTGTTCTGGATTTCTATGTTTTTCTGTGGCAGAATAAGAACAGAAAAAACAGGGGAGGAATTGTATGAATATTTTGTTTTTTCTTACCCCCAAAGTAGATGTTGCATATATTTATGATACATATAGTCTTAGACAAGTATTGGAAAAGATGGAATATCATAAGTATTCATGTATTCCGATTATTAATGAACGGGGCAAATATACAGGTACGATTACAGAAGGCGACCTGTTATGGGGATTAAAGAACAGGGCAGATTTGAATTTAAAAAGTGCAGAGGAGGTTCCGATTACTTCCTTTGAAAGAAGAACGGATTATACACCTATACGTGTGGACTCAGATATGGAAGATTTGCTGGATAAGGCAATGAGACAGAATTTTGTTCCGGTAGTGGATGACCAGAAGAATTTTATCGGGATTGTCACAAGACGGGATATTATGCAGTATATTTGTTCCTCATGTAAAAGAGAAGATACCAAAGAGAAAGAAACTGTCGGCGTTTAAGGTGCCGGCAGTTTTCTGCGTCTGTGCGTAAAAAACAGAACAAATGTTTGCAAAAGATAAAGGCAATGTGGTACAATGTATAAATCAGATAGTAAGAAGTGCAAACTAAGTTTACAGATATACGGAAGAAAGGGAGAACTATGGCAGTAAAAATGCAGGCAAGGCAGTTTATAAAGATACGTGGTGCAAATGAAAATAATCTGAAAAATCTTGATGTGGATATTCCCAGAAATGAAATGGTCGTGCTTACAGGACTCAGCGGCTCAGGAAAGAGTTCTCTGGCATTTGATACAATTTATGCGGAAGGTCAGAGAAGATACATGGAGTCATTATCTTCCTATGCCCGTCAGTTTTTGGGACAGATGGAGAAGCCGGATGTGGAAAGTATTGAGGGGCTTTCTCCCGCAATTTCCATAGACCAGAAATCCACGAACAGAAATCCACGTTCCACAGTAGGAACGGTGACGGAGATTTACGATTATTTCCGTCTGTTGTATGCAAGAATTGGAATTCCACATTGTCCGAAATGCGGCAGAGAAATTAAAAAACAGACCGTAGACCAGATGGTGGACCATATTATGGGGATGCCGGAACGAACGAAAATACAGCTTTTGGCTCCGGTGGTGAGAGGTCGTAAGGGAACTCACGCAAAGCTTTTTGAGCAGGCGAGAAAAAGCGGTTATGTACGTGTGCTGGTAGACGGAAGCCTATATGAATTAAATGAAGAAATAAAGCTGGATAAAAATATCAAACACAATATAGAAATTATTGTGGACCGTTTGATTGTAAAACCGGGAATTGAAAAACGACTGACAGACTCTATTGAAACGGTACTGAATTTGGCAGAGGGAAAATTGGTAGTAGATACCATGGATGGAAATTATGTGAATTTCAGCCAGAGCTTTGCCTGTCCGGATTGTGGGATTAGTATTGATGAAATTGAACCCAGAAGCTTTTCTTTTAACAATCCTTTCGGAGCGTGTCCTTCCTGTTTTGGATTGGGATATCGTATGGAATTTGACGTGGATTTGATGATACCGGACAGAAGCCTCAGTATTTCTCAAGGGGCAATTACTGTAATGGGCTGGCAGTCCTGTGCTGACAAAGGAAGCTTTACCAGAGCGATTTTAGATGCACTGGCAAAGGAATATCACTTTGACTTAGATACGCCTTTTGAAGAATATCCGCAGGAGGTGCAGGATGTTTTAATTCACGGAACAAACGGAAAAGAAGTGAAGGTGTATTATAAAGGACAGCGTGGAGAGGGGGTCTATGATGTTGCTTTTGAAGGAATTGTGAGGAATGTGGAGCGGAGATACAGGGAGACAGGCTCGGAAACCATGAAGCAGGAATACGAGTCCTTTATGCGTATTACTCCATGTCCTTCCTGTAAAGGGCAAAGACTGAAGCCGGAAGCTCTGGCAGTGACTGTGGGAGATAAGAATATTTATGAGGTCACCTCTATGTCAATCAGCAGTCTCTCTGAATTTTTAGAGGGCTTACAGCTTTCAGAAACACAGCAGCTTATCGGTGAGCAGGTGTTAAAAGAGATTAGGGCAAGGGTAGGTTTTCTGGTGAATGTAGGTCTGGACTACCTGACTTTGGCAAGGGCAACAGGAACGCTTTCAGGGGGCGAAGCCCAGCGTATCCGTTTGGCAACCCAGATTGGTTCGGGACTGGTAGGCGTTGCATATATTTTGGACGAGCCAAGTATCGGACTTCATCAGAGGGACAATGATAAGCTTTTGGGAACCTTGAAGCATTTGCGGGATTTGGGAAATACTTTGATTGTAGTGGAGCATGATGAGGATACTATGCGGGCAGCAGATTGTGTGGTAGACATCGGACCGGGAGCAGGGGAGCACGGCGGTCAGCTTGTGGCAATCGGAACAGCAGAAGAAATTATGCAAAATCCAAATTCTATTACAGGGCAGTATTTAAGCGGAAAAATTAAAATTCCTGTTCCGGAAGTAAGGAGAAAACCAACAGGATTTCTCACAATCCGAAAAGCAGCAGAAAACAATTTAAAGAACATTGATGTAAAAATCCCTTTGGGAGTGATGACTTGTGTAA
>UMKA01007772.1_pt1 | contig 19838 bp, 17 predicted proteins | sample 1966211 | NCBI WGS metagenome assembly UMKA01 (sample SAMEA4836165, study PRJEB28245) | human gut metagenome | biome: gut microbiome; material: fecal sample | place: Denmark | collected 2008
GAATTCGAAGAAAAACCAGAGCATCCGAAGAGCAACCTTGCTTCTATGGGTATTTATATTTTCAACTGGAAGCTTCTCCGCAAGATCCTTCTTGCAGATATGAAGAATCCTGATTCCCACCATGACTTTGGTAAGGATGTTATCCCATGCCTCCTTAATGATAATAAGACCCTTGCAGCTTACAAGTTCAAAGGCTACTGGAAAGACGTTGGAACCATCGATTCTCTCTGGGAGGCAAACATGGATCTCATCGATTCCAGAAACGAACTGAATCTGAATGATCCAACATGGAAGATCTACACAGAGGACACACCTGCTCTTCCTCAGTACATCGGACCAAACGCCAGGATTGACAAAGCATTCATCACACAGGGCTGTGTTGTAGAGGGTGAAGTCAAACATTCCGTGCTGTTCACCGGATGCAAAGTCGGAGAGGGCGCAAAGATCATTGACAGTGTGCTGATGCCGGGCGTAGAAGTTGAAGCTGGTGCCATTGTACAGCGTGCTCTTGTTGCCGACAATGTCAAAATCGGTCAGGATGCTGTTGTGGGCAGTCCAGACAGTGAAAATATCGAACTCGTGTCCAAACGTGTAAAGGGGGTAGAATAATATGGCAAGAGCATTTGGAATTGTCACATCTTCCGGAACCCATATTAAAGTAGATGGAATGCAGCAGTACCGCCCGATCGGTGCTTTCTCCTTCCTTGGAAGATATCGTGTCATCGACTTTCCTATTTCAAATATGAGCAACAGTGGAATTGACCACATTCAGGTATATGTACGAAACAAACCGCGTTCTCTGGCTGAGCACCTCGGAACCGGACGTCATTATAACATCAACTCCAAACGCGGCAAACTTCAGCTTATGTTCGCACAGAACAGTACTGAAAACGACGTATACAACACAGATATCGCTGCTTTCTATGAAAACATCGAATTCATCGAGCGTATGCATGAGCCATATGTGATCATCGCGCCATCTTACATGGTATATGCAGAAGATTACAGTGAACTTCTTCAGACACATATTGATTCCGGTGCTGATATCACACTCCTGTATCATTCTGTGGACAATGCACGAGAAAAATTCCTGAACTGTGATATTCTGAATCTGAACAAACAGAAAGGTGTTGACTCCATCGAAAAGAACCGTGGAAGTGCCCAGAAACGTAATATCTTCATGGATACATATGTAATGAGTAAAGAACTTTTCATTGAACTGATCAAAAAAGCCCGGAAGATTTCTTCCATGTACACTCTGCCACAGATTGTCAACAGTCTTGCAGGAGAGCTTGATATCCGTGGCGTTGCCCACAGAGGTTTCTTTGCTTCTATTACAGATTTCAACAGCTACTACAATGCAAATATCTCTCTGATCGACTTCAAGACAGCAGATGCACTGTTCAATCCTGATTGGCCAATCTACACAAGGACCAATGATTCCTGCCCGACTCAGTATCTGGAAGGTGCATCTGTCAAGAATTCTGTTATCTCCAATGGCTGTCTGATCGAAGGAACAGTCGAAAACTCCGTTATCGGACGTGGATGCCAGATCAAAGCCGGTGCTGTCATTAAAAACAGCGTTGTATTGTCTCATACTGTTGTCGGCGAGAATGCTCATCTTGAAAATCAGGTAATGGATAAATGGGCCAAGGTCATCCACGGCAATGAGATCATCGCAGAAGAAGGACATCCTGGATATATCCGCAGAGAAGATGTTCTTTAATCAGAATATGCCATTAATTAAAATCATTCTTTAACCTCAAAAAGCGCAGTCGCATTTATTACGACCGCGCTTTTTTTATAGAAAATTACTCCGTAATGTTTCAATAATTCAGGCTCTGTACTATTTTTCTGTCATTGACATATAATCATAATTAGAAAGCAGATTTTTCTTTCCGCACTGCTCACGATATTGACCGAAAATACGTTCCATGATATTTGGAATTCTTTTTTCATCTGCCTCAAACAAAATGATCAGATACTGCATGGAACTGTAACGTGTGCACACATCAACCTTTCGTATTTTTTGTCGTATTGCCTGCTCCATACATTCCAGTGCAAATTCTATGTCTTCGATATTTGATGCAGAATCCGCTTCTGTTTCCAGCGTTACCATCACCAGATAACAATGACATTTGTATCTTTTTTCCATACTATTCATATATTCATATATCTTGGCGAATTCACGATAATCCAGCTCAAGTGCCCCGGAATAATCGCCGCTGGCGCTCAGTGCTTTGGAAACCAGTGCCAGATCTTTTCCTGTTCCATAGCCAACAGTCTTTTCCCCTTCCATCTGTTGATAGAAGAAAAAGCTTCCTTTTCCATTCTGTTTCACATAATACAGGGCCTTATCTGCCTTTGAATAGCATTCTTCAAAAGGATCTCCTTTATTTACTTCACAGATTCCGGCAGAAACAGAAGCACAACGGATCGCTACATCCTTTTCCTTGCTCTGTTCAAATTTTTCCTGGATTTCTGTGACGATCTCTGTTATCTTTTCTTTTGAAACGTTCGGCACAAACATCAGGAATTCATCCCCACCCAGGCGGCAGACAACGGAATGATGTGCATATTCCATCAAGAAAGATCCAAGTAATTTCAATGCTCTGTCTCCTGCTTTGTGTCCATAAAGGTCATTCATCTTCTTGAGGTTATCCATGTCAAGAAATACCAGATAACCGCTGTCCTGCTGCATAAACTGTGCCGCAAGCTTTTCACCACGATTTCTCATTGGCAATCCTGTCAGAAAATCAAATCCTTCACTGTCTTCCTGTGTTTTCATTGTTATCATTACAGTGGAGATGAACTTTTCAATTTCTGCTTCCATATTCAGAAGATTATCTTCTTTATCTGCAAGCTTGCCGTCTTCTCTGATCACTACGCGACCTTCATTCAACATTTTCAGAAAAACTCCTGCGATCTTGGGGTCAAACTGTGATCCACAGTTTCTAGATATTTCATTATATATAACTTCATCTCCAAGCGGATTTCTGTAAATCCGCCTTGACTTCATAGCATCATAACAGTCTGCTATAGCTATGACTCTTGCATACAGTGGAATTTCTTCGCCCTTCAATCCATCCGGATACCCCATACCATCGTATCTTTCATGATGGCTTCGAGCCACCTCTTTCACATGATCGATCAACGTAATATTTTTTAGTATCTCTGCTCCAATGACGGTATGCTCTTTAATTACCTGAAACTCTTCTTCCGTCAGTCTGGTTGGCCTGTTCAGAATGTTATCCGGAATACCGATCTTACCAATATCATGCAGATGTGCTGCATTTTTGAGATTTCTGATTTCTTTTTTATCCCACCCAAGTTCTTCTGCAATCAGAGCTGCGTATTCTGCCACCCGATAAGAATGTCCTCTTGTATACTCATCTTTCGCCTCAATCGTTGTGGAAAGTGTCCGCATCATCTGCAGTGACATGGTTTCCATCTGTTTCCTGCGCTTATTTAACTCTGCTCTCTGACGGCGGCTTTCCACTTTCTGGATATTTTTGATCGTTTTCAGCAGGTTTGTGCACAGCAGTATGATCATTCCGATTCCTATAAAGATTCCTGATGCGGAAACTCTGAAATAAACCAGGCTCGACTCTGCTATAATAGCGATCATTGCCAGTATAATACTGAAAAAAGTATATTTTTCTGACACATATCCTCTTTTCAGGTCACAGACCATCGTAATGAACCCAATCAGAACGCTGCCTGCAAGGATCACATGGGCAACAGGAAGTGTCTCGATATAATCCGCAATCCCAAGAATATGAAGTGCTGAACAAATCAGAGCATTCAGAAATGCTATGCTTTCTACCACTCCAAATACTTTCCGGTATCTTCCTTTCTGCAGCGTATCCATATAATATCCGATTGCGATCGGACTTAACATGATCATTACAAAACACAGCGTTGCAAGTGCTGACGGATTCGGAAAAAACAGCTGCCGCATCTTGGACTCACCAAGCATCCAGATTGCTACCATAAAAACGCACCAGCCCAGATATTCCATATCAAATTTCGTCTGATAGGCAATCCCGAGAGAAAACCCAAAAATGATCGTAATGATTCCGGCAAACAACAGAAAAAGAGCAATGACAGTCTCCAGTCCATACGTCTGAAACAGATACCCCCAGATTGCTGCCTCATCTCCACAATAAACAGTATTTACCACTCCAGAATATTTTGCTGTATTTGTGGTAAGTTCAATACGCACTTCTTTTCCTGCATCATCTTCTGATGTCGGACAGAACACATAACAGCTTGCTGAGTTTTTTCCGACAAGTCTAGTCCCTGATGTATCATATTCCATTCTCAGTTCTCCGTCCACATAAAATCGGACCGACTGAAGTGATGAACGGATTGCCAGTGTATTCTCATGATAATCTTCCGGCAGTCTGGTCAGGATAGTCATCGTATCCTTTGCTTTTACATCATACTGTCCCGGAACGCTGATCTTTTCACTGCTTCCGTCTGATTTCTGCCAGGTAAAAGTTCCCTGATAAATAAGATTTTTTTCTGTTGTATTTCCATCCCTTTCATTCTGTCCAAAAAACTGCAATGCCATGATACAGAGCAGACTTAATATCATCAGAATATAGAACATAAATCTTTTTCTGCTGCTTACGGTATAATTATTTTTCAAAACTTCTCCTCCCTTTGTCATTGAACCCTAAGAAGTTTTATTTTATATATTTTACAATATAAAAAGCCACCGCACAAGAGTGCGGCGGCTTTGTTCACATATTCTTCTTTTTATAGAAGAATCGTGATCGTCAATCCTTTTCCGTTTTTATTTTCTGCGGTAATTTTACCTTTATGCGCCTGTACGATTGATTTTGCAACTGACAGGCCAATACCAGATCCACCTGTACCTGAATTTCTTTTTTATCTGTAATATTGTCTGCCGTCCAGTCCAACAAAAATGAACTCCACTCCCTCAATGATCAGAAAGACACCTACAAGCACACCCATGGAAAAGATCGTGATCATCGGCCGGAAGATCAGAAGGATTCCAACGAGCAGACCAAGGATATTCAGAATCAGTGAAATCGTATAATAAGTCATTCCGTAATGCATCTTCATATACTGCAGATGAGAAAGTCTGGAAATACAATGCGCAATAATCCAGATTGGAAGAATCATTGCAAGCGCCCAGTTTCCTGCTTCCGGATGTGCCGCGAGCATAAATCCGGCCATCACACTCAGGATTCCTGTGACAAGTGAAACGATCGGTCCAAACCCGGTAAAGTGTTCCATTTTGACATACAGAACAATATCTCCAATTCCACTTAAGATTGCAAGCACACCACACAGAATCACGATCCAGGTAAGTACCCCTACCGGCTGACGCATGATCACAACACCAATTATAATCAGAATGATACCCACGATTAATTCAGGCCATCCAATATCAGATCGTCTGTTCATCTGCATCCGCCTCCTTCTTCTCAGCTCCTGATTCTATTTTCGTTTCTGTATTTGTCTCTTTTTTTGCCTCACCATTCAGGATCGCCATGAATTCATCTCCTGTGATTGTCTCTTTTTCATAAAGATAGTTGGATAACTCATCCAGTTTCTGACGGTTATCAAGAAGAATTTTTTTCGCTTTCTCATGCTCTCTCTTAACCAGCTCCACAACCTTACGGTCAATCTCATTCTGCGTATCCGCAGAGCATGCCAGGGATGCGTCGCCGCCAAGATACTGATTTGTCACGGTTTCCATAGCCACCATATCAAAGTCATCACTCATACCATAGCGGGTGATCATGGCTCGGGCAATCTTGGTTGCCTGTTCAATATCATTGGATGCGCCGGTTGTTATCTCACCAAATACCACTTCCTCTGCAGCACGGCCACCGGTAAATGTTGCAATCTTATTTTCCAGTTCCTGCTTTGTCAGAAGATATTTGTCTCCCTGCTCTACCTGCATGGTATAGCCAAGCGCACCGGAAGTTCTTGGAATGATCGTAATCTTCTGAACCGGTGCAGAATGTGTCTGCATTGCTGCTACAAGAGCGTGTCCAATCTCATGATATGCGACTACCTTTTTCTCCTGATCTGAAAGTACCGCATTTTTCTTCTGATATCCTGCAATAACAACTTCAATACTTTCTTCCAGATCTGCTTCTGTGACTACTTCACGATTATCACGAACAGCACGAAGAGCTGCCTCATTTACAATATTGGCAAGCTCTGCACCGGAAGCTCCTGAGGCCATTCTTGCGATCGTATGGAAATCCACATCGTCAGAAAGCTGAACTTTTTTTGCATGTACCTTAAGGATTGCTTCACGACCTTCAAGATCCGGAAGTTCCACAGGTACACGGCGGTCAAAACGGCCCGGACGGGTCAGTGCCGGGTCAAGAGATTCCGGACGGTTGGTTGCTGCCAGAATAATAACACCGTTATTTCCCTCAAAACCATCCATCTCCGTAAGCAGCTGGTTCAGGGTCTGCTCACGTTCATCGTTTCCACCTGCCATCTGTCCGTCACGTTTCTTACCGATGGCATCGATCTCATCAATGAATACGATACAAGGTGCTTTTTCCTTTGCCTGTTTAAAGAGATCACGAACTTTGGATGCGCCCATACCAACAAACATTTCCACAAATTCAGAACCGGACATCGAGAAGAACGGTACATTGGATTCTCCGGCTACTGCTTTTGCCAGCATGGTTTTACCGGTACCTGGAGGGCCGACAAGCAGAACGCCTTTCGGCATGGAAGCCCCAACCCTGGTGTATTTCTCCGGATTATGCAGATAATCAACGATTTCCTGCAGATTTTCTTTTGCTTCTTCTTCACCGGCTACATCACTGAAGCGGATACCTTCGGTTGATGGTACATAAACTTTGGCATTGCTTTTTCCCATTCCAAATGCCATGGAATTCTTGCCGCCCATCTGATTCATCATTTTGCGGCTTAAGTACTGTCCCAAGGCGATAAAGATGATCAGAGGAAGTACTCCTGTCAGCAGAAAGCCTGCAACCGGTGACAGTTGCTGATCGATCTCTTTTGAGAATTTTGCACCAGCCTTGTAAAGACGTTCTGTCAAAGTCGGGTCTTCCATCACGCCTGTTTTATAGATGGTATTTTTATCATCTTTATCTGTAAAAAGGATCTGATTATCCTCAATCTGGACATCATCAATCTTTTTATCTTCGATCTTCGACATAAAAGTTCCATAATCGACTTCTTTGACCATTGTTTTTGTGAGCATCGGGGTTACAAGCACATTAAAAACAATTATGATCAGAAGCACGATTCCATAATAATAAAGTAACGGCTTCTTTGGCGATTTTACTTCTTTCATTCGTGTTTCCTCCGATTTTTCTTCTTTTTATATATTATAATTCCAGTTTCTGTCCTTTTGTATAGACAAAAAAAGAAAAGTGTTCGGTTTTTCCACACTTTTCCTTTTCTGTCCCAAATATTTTTCTTTTCCTGCGCGCCTTTTTCTATCGATAAGGATTCAATGCCTTTTCTGCAAGATCCGGAAAATTCCCGATGATCGCATTGACACCGATCTTTGTAAAATATTCCATACTGTCCCAGTCATTCACAGTCCAGGTATTTACCTTCAGGCCATGATCAGCCGCATCCTGTACATAACTTTCTGTCACCATTGGATATGCCGGATGCAGGAAATCCATCCCCAGTTTTCTTCCGTATTTGCCTGCTCCAACGATCCAGCTTTCTTCCAGAAGACCACATGGCATTTTTTCATCCAGTTCTTTCATTTTCAGACAGGAATAATGATTAAAAGATGAAATAATGATCTTATTTTCCAGTTCATATTCCCGAATCATTTCCAGTGTTCGCTCCTCAATTCCCGGATATGGAAAAATCCCCGTTTTCAGCTCAATGTTGGTAATGACCGGAAGATCTTTAAAATGCTCAAAGTATTCTCTCAATGTTGGAATCTCCATACTTCCATACCGGTCTCCCCATTTACCGGAAACATCCATTGCTTTCAGCTGTTCCAGCGTATAGTCCTTTACGAAGCCATCTACACCGGCAGTCCGGTTCAGCGTTTCATCGTGCATGATCACCAGTTCTCCGTCCTTTGAAAACTGTACATCCAGTTCAATTCCGTCCGCGCCTGCTTCTACTGCTTTTTCAAAAGCAAGCATCGTGTTTTCCGGAAACTGTCCGGAAAAACCTCTGTGTGCAAAATTCAGTGTCACAGTTATCCCTCCTACAGCAAAATACAATCTTCTTTTCTGATACTCAGCCAGCATTCCGTAAAATCTCTGAGAAGTCCTGTCTCCTGAAACAGCACATCTGCATGAATCCTGACTCCTTCACAGCCAATACCATAACGGTAAACATTTCCCTGCGGAATACCATCCACAATTTTTCCACGGAATACATAGCTGTCCGTTTCATCCGGTCTTTCTTCAGATAATTTTACGCTCTCCGGCCGGAATGCGATTGTTTCAGACTCTGCTTTTGTTCCAGTCATCTTTTGAAATTCTTCAGATGATATTATATTATAACTTCCAATAAAAGATGCAGCAAATTTTGTTGCCGGTCTTGCATACATCTGTGCCGGTTCTGCCGACTGTTCAATCTTTCCATCATAAAGAAGATGAATCATATCCGACATGACCATTGCCTCATTCTGATCATGGGTAACAAAAATGGCCGTAATATCTGTCTCCCTCTGAATTCTCCGGATCTCCATCTGCAAAGATTTGCGGAGAAGTGCATCAATTGCAGAAAGCGGCTCATCCAGAAGAAGCACCTTGGGTTCTGTGACAATTGCTCTTGCCAGCGCGGCCCTCTGCTGCTGTCCTCCGGAAAGCTGTGACGGATAACTTTTTCCTTTATCTCCCAATCCTACGATTTCCAGCATTTCCTTTACTTTTGTATCGATCTGATTTTTTGACATCTTTTTCAGCTGAAGTCCGAATGCCACGTTTTTTTCAACCGTCAGATTCGGGAATAGGCTGTACTGCTGAAACACCATACCAATGTCTCTTTTTCTTGGTTCTACATTTGTGATTTCTTTTCCATCCAGCCAGATTTTGCCGGAGGTTACTGTCTCCAGTCCTGCCAGACAACGAAGAAGTGTACTTTTGCCACAACCAGATGGACCGAGAAGTGTCACCAACTGTCCTTTTTCAATATCCAGATTAATATTTTTCAGTACCTGCGTACTGCCAAAATTTTTTACTATATTTTCAAAACGTATATATCCCATAAATTATCCTGTCTTTCCTGTAATTTTTTCCCTGTTCACTTCGGTAAACGCATTTTCCGCTTTGTTTTATCGTACAGCTTTTCTGCCACGGTTTTTCAGATGCAAAGTAACTGCCGCAATGATGAAGGTAATCGCCATGATCACAACAAATACTGCACTTGCTTTCATACTGTCCGATTTCATGGTCTGGTACAGATAGATCTGCATATTCTGGAAGGAAGTTCCGGTAAGGTTACGTACCAGCACATAATCTCCAAAAATGATTCCCACTGCAAGAAGAGAAGAAACCACAACCGATGAGATCAGATTCGGAACCACTACTTTAAAAAATGCATAAATTCTGGAACAGCCCAGCATCTCTGCTGCTTCTACCAGTGTGTGAACATTCACTGCTGACATTCCGTTTTTGATTCCCTGGTAAATATAAGGCATGATGATCACGCTGTATGCACCAAACAACATCACCATACGATTGGACAGAAATGTTTCGGAGCGTACGTATGCGGCCAGAATACTGACCGACAGGATCACGCCCTGAATGGTATATGGAATCATACAGATGATCTGTACATATTTATCCAGTTTCGAGAAATACAAGGTCGTTACAAACATTGCCAGAAGAATGATCACCGTTGTCAATACGATCGGCACTACACAGATGATCAGACTTCGCAGAATACACATCAGAAACTCCGGATCCTGAAACAGTTCCACATAACTTTTTACAGAAAATCCCCTTGGTACGATTTCTGTCCATTTGTCGAACAAAGAATAGACGATCGTCACAATCAGGGGCAGAAGGAGGTATGCGATCAGCACCAGCATAATTGCTGCAGAACCTTTTTTGCTCTTTTTCATACTTTCTTAACCCCTTTCCGAAACTGTCTGCTGATTCCATTCGTCACAAAGATCATAATGACCATCATTGCCATCATAACTACAGAAAGCGCACCACCAAGCCCTGGTTTCAGTTTGACCTCTCCGACAAAGCTTCCCGCAATCTGGATCGGAAGCAACGAAATATTATTCATCATCAATGCATACACGGTCGCATATGCTGCCAGTGCATTTGTAAAAAGCACACTGAATGTTCCAAGGATTCCCGGCATCAGCACCGGAACTCCGACTTTTGTCCAGAAACAGGTCATATTTCCACCAAGAAGTGCAACTGCCTCTTTCCATTCTCTTCGTATTCCTTCAAACGCAGGAATCAGAAGGAGTGTTGCAAGCGGAATCTGGAAATACACATAGATCATACTCATGCCACCGGAGGTATACAGATTGTAGCCTGCCAGTCCCTCAATTCCAAGTTTCTGTCCCACATGCACCATAAAACCTGCATTTCCGAGAAGTATCATGTAAGAAAATGCCAGTGGGACTCCGGCAAAATTAGATACCATGTTCAGAACAGTAGTAAATGCTGTGCTGAGTTTTCCTGTATGATTATGAATTGCTTTTGCCCCGAGAAAAGCAATAATGATTCCAATGATTGATGATGTCAGTGATATTTTCAGACTGTTAATGATTGCTTTCTGATAAAGAAGTTTTGTAAAAACCTTCTCATAATTTTCCAGGGAAAAACCTGTCCCTCCATCTGGAAGGAAACTGTTGCCGATCACACTACAAAGCGGCACGATCTCGTACAATATGGCCACTGCCAGAAAAGGAAGCAGTGCCAGCAAATAAACGTATTTTTGTTTTTTCATGAAATTCCTCATAACGAGATGAGGGTATCTGAATATACTTCAACTTCACATACCCTCATCGTCTCTGGTTTCGTAATATTTTGTTTAATATTTACCTGATTCCAGTACTATTGGTTACTGTACCAGAAGTGGTGTGATCTCTTCCTGCCATCTTTCAACAACTGTTTCACAGGCTTTTGTGTAAGCATCTGTATCTTCCATCGGAATGGCATTTGCATAGTCTTCGGATTTGAATGTAGCATTCTGGATGTCATCCGGAATCTCTACATCTGTTCTGGTCGGGATCGCACCTGCTGCTGCAAGATTTGCCTGTCCTTCATCACTAAAGATATATTCTCTTGCAAGAGCTGCTGCACATGGATGTGGTGCATATTTGTTGATCACGGATGCATATCCACTCATGATAGAACCATCTGTCGGGATATTTGCCTGAAGTTTGTATTTTGTGATCTGATCTTTGTAAGGAATTGCTGTGAAACTCCAGATAACACCTACAGGAATCTCTCCTGTCTCAAAGTTCTGCTGAAGGATATCCAGCGTATTGATGCGTCCATCTTCTGCCATCTGTGTCCAGAACTCAAAAGCCGGATCCAGGTTATTCAAATCTCCGCCAAATGCATAGGCAGATGCGATAACTGCAGCCTGTGCGTTTCCACCGTTGATGTCTCCAATTGCAACTGTATAATCACCATCTTTGATATCTGCCCAGGAAGTCGGTGCATTTTCCACTTCATCGGTATTGGTAAGGAAAGTAGTTGCTCCTGTGTATGCGATCATCCATTTTCCATCTTCGCCTTTTGCCCAGTCCGGAACGCTGTCCCAGTAAGATGTTTTATATCCCTGTACAAGGTCTTCGTCTACTGCCTGTGCACCAAAAGCCTGTCCGACATCACCGATATCTTTGGTTCCTTTTTCGCCCTCTGTCTGGAACATCTGCAGTTCTTCTGCGGAAGACATATCGGAATCTGCATGTGTGATTCCGTATTTGTCGTTAAGGTCCTGCCATGTCAGTCCCCAGTTAGCCCAGGAATCTGGCATACCAACGGATTCTACATCGCCTTCTTCTTTTGCCTTTGCGGTGATGTCATCAAGGGTCATGGAATTGAGGTCAACGCTGTCTGCTGCGAATGTCACCATCGGACATGCCGCTGTTCCTGCTAAGATTGCACCTGTCATCACTGCTGCTACAGCCGGTTTAAATTTTTTATTTATCATTTTTTTTCCTCCGTGAGTGGTTTGTTTGCTTAACTCTGAGGATTATTGTAGTGGATGTGGGTGGATAGAACTATCCCGGATGTGTGAAATAAATGTTAAATGTAGGAAAAGTGAAAGGGGGTGGGTTGTGGGGGTGGTATTACGGCAGGGGCTTCCCGTGTATTATCGATACACAGACAGAGTAAGCCCCATATCCAGATGAAAACACTCGTGAGTACTGCGTTATGAGATGCAGGCTTAGCTTCCACCACCAAGCCCACTGTCTGAGCGAAGCGAGTTTGGGCGACTGGTGGATAATAAGCGCATGCAGCGAGTAGCAGACACAGCGGTGTTTTATATCCTGGATATGGGGCTTATTATGTCGTATATATAGATATATCACATAAATATTATAATCAATATGGCGGAATCAGAACTTACGAAAACGGGCGTATCTTGTTTCGAGAAGCTCTTCCTCGGAAAGAGATGTATATTTTTGAAGGAAAGTACGGATTTTATCGTTCAGGCGTTCAGCCACCTGCCACATACTTTCCGGTGTCAGATTCTCCGGTTCAGGAATCACCTGCTCAATGATTCCTTTCTCATACAGATCCGATGCTGTCAGTTTCATGACCGCGGCAGCTTCTTTTGCCTTAGTACTGTCCTTCCAGAGAATACTTGCAAATCCTTCCGGTGAAAGAATAGAATATATGGAATTCTCCAACATCCATACCTGATCACCTGCTGCCAGGGCAAGTGCCCCACCGCTTCCACCTTCTCCTGTCACAATAGACAGAACCGGTGTTTTCAGTCCGGCAAGTTCCCAGAGATTACGGGCAATTGCCTCACCTTGTCCTCGTTCCTCTGCCTCGATACCACAGAAGGCTCCCGGCGTATCCACAAAACAGATTACCGGACGCTGAAACTTTTCTGCCTGCTTCATCAGGCGCAGCGCCTTGCGATATCCTTCCGGCATCGGCATGCCGAAATTGTGTGCAATGTTTTCTTTGGTGTTGGTTCCTTTTTCCTGCACGATAACAGTGACCGGTTTTCCATGAAATTTTGCGATTCCACCGATGATTGCCTTATCATCTCCGTAATTTCGGTCTCCATGAAATTCCATAAAATCCGTAAAAAGTGCTTCTATATAATCACTGCCGGATGGACGGTCAATCTTGCGTGAGATCTGTACACGATCCCAGGCTGTGAGGTAAGGGTTGATGCCAGCTGGATTAGAATCTCCTCTATCCGAATCACACTTGTCATTTGTCAGATTTTCAGAATCTGATCCCGGATGATCCGCGTGATGTAATTCAGCTGCATCCGTTCTGATCCTGTTTTCTGTTTTCCAGGATACCGCATGCATCTCCAAGATCTTACCAAGTGTTTCCTTCAGATTCTCACGCCTTACAATATCATCTACAAAACCATGCTCAACCAGAAATTCTGCTCTCTGGAATCCCTTCGGAAGTTTCTGACGGATCGTCTGCTCAATGACACGCGGACCTGCAAAACCGATCAGTGCTCCCGGTTCCGCCAGAATGATATCTCCCAGCATCGCAAAGCTTGCCGTCACGCCACCTGTCGTAGGTTCCGTCAAAACACTTACATAAAGCAGTCCGGCCTTACTGTGACGTTCCAGCGCCGCGGAAGTTTTTGCCATCTGCATCAGAGATGTGATTCCCTCCTGCATTCTGGCACCACCAGAACAGGCAAAAATGATAATGGGAAGTTTTTCCTCCGTTGCACGTTCTACTGCTCTGGTGATTTTTTCGCCAACTGCCCAGCCCATGCTTGCCATCAGGAATCTTCCATCGCAGACTGCGATCACAGTATCTCTGCCATTTATTTTGCCTTTACCTGTGACAACAGCCTCTTTGAGCCCGGTCTTCTCCTGAAGTGCCTGTACTTTTTCCGGATACCCTTTGTAATTTACAGGATTTCCACCGATCAGATCCTGATTCCATTCCTCAAAAGTTCCCTCATCGATCACCATCTGGATTCTGCGATATGCATGTACACGGAAATATCCTCCACATTTCGGACAGATATAATATCCCTGTTTTACATCCTCTGCGATGATGGCAGCTCCGCACTTGTTACATTTACGAAGAAGTCCTTCCGGTACCTCCGGCCTGGAAGCACGGACCGCACTATGGCTCTGTATTCTGGAAACAATTCTTGTCTTTTTGAACATGTTATCCAACTTCATGATCGTTCACTCCTGTTAATACCAAAACTATACGTTACTGTTCACTCCGTTTACAGTAACACTTTATTTATCTGCTTCCATTCTTTCGATGAATTCTACATCTGTATTTCCTGACTGAAAATCCGGATGATCCAGGATTTCATACTGATAGTCTACATTGGTATCGATTCCCTCTATGATCACTTCACCAAGCGCACTCTGCATCTTACGGATTGCTTCGGTACGGTTCTTCGCCCACACGATCACCTTCGCGATCATGGAATCATAATACGGTGGGATCGTATATCCACTGTACACAGCGGAATCAATACGGATTCCTTTTCCTCCTGGAAAATACATGTCCGTGATCGTTCCTGGTGACGGACGAAAACCTTTGGATGGATTTTCTGCGTTGATCCGGCATTCAATCGCATGCCCCGTCAGCTGAATATCTTCCTGCTTACAGGATAGTGGAAGTCCGGATGCAATGCGGATCTGCTCTTTGACAAGATCCACACCTGTCACCCACTCCGTAACCGGATGCTCCACCTGAATTCGGGTATTCATTTCCATAAAATAAAATCTGCCTTCTTTATCAAGAAGGAATTCAATCGTTCCGGCATTTTCATACCCGGCTGCTTTTGCCGCTTTCACCGCTGCCCCTCCCATTCTGGCACGAAGTTCATCGGAGATCACCTCACATGGGGATTCCTCGATCATCTTCTGATGATTTCTCTGAATGGAACAATCACGTTCCCCCAGGTGAATTACATTACCGAATTTATCTGCCATGATCTGAAATTCAATATGTCTTGGATGACGTACAAAATGCTCCACGTACATCGTAGAATCGCCAAAAGCCATCTGCGTTTCTTTCTGTGCGGTACGGAAACTTTCTTCAAAATCTGCCGGTGCATCAGCAACTCGCATTCCCTTTCCGCCTCCACCAAGAGCAGCTTTGATGATGACCGGATAACCGATCGTTTCGGCTTCCTTCATTCCCTCTTCTACTGTATAGATTGGATTTTTGCCACCAGGAATGATCGGAACCCCTGCATTTGCCATTGTATTTTTTGCCGCCTGCTTGTTTCCAAGACTTGCGATCACAGTTGACGGCGGCCCGATAAATGTAATATTGCACTGTTCACAGAGTTCCGCAAAACGACTGTTTTCGGAAAGGAAACCAAATCCCGGATGAATTGCATCCGCACCTGTAACAATCGTTGCACTGATGATATTTTCCATGCTGAGATAGCTCTCGGATGACGGTGCCGGTCCGATGCAGACTGCCTCATCCGCAAGCTGAGTATGAAGTGCATCTCTGTCTGCCTCTGAATAAACAGCAACCGTCTCTATTCCCATTTCTCTGCATGCGCGGATGATCCGTACTGCAATCTCCCCTCGATTCGCAATCAGCACTTTTTTAATCATAGTGTGTCACCTATCCAATCATAAAAGTCAGTTCTGCATCAACTACCACTTTGCCGTCAACACTTGCAACTGCATGACCGACACCAACCGGTCCTTTGCATTTGATGATCGTTGTTTCCAGACGGAGTTTATCCCCCGGAACAACTTTTCCACGGAATCTGCAGTTCTTGATCCCGCCAAAGTATGCAATCTTGCCTTTGTTTTCTTCCAGGCTTAAGATTGCCACAGCGCCTGTCTGCGCAAGAGCTTCCACCATCAGGACACCCGGCATTACCGGTTCCTGTGGGAAATGTCCTTTAAAAAAGTCCTCACGGAAAGTCACGCATTTATAACCGACAGCAAATTTGCCCGGCTCATAATCCTCGATATAATCCACAAGAAGAAATGGATGTCTGTGAGGAAGAATCTGCTCAATTTCTTTTATACCTAATTTATTCATAGCATATACTCCCAACTGATGCTAATCTGTTACTCACCGCCGAAAAAGGCAGGAGTCATCTCATATCTGATTACACTATCCTAAACAGTGGCTGTCCGTACTCCACAGCCTGCCCGTTTTCTACATAAATTTCTGCAACCTTGCCTTCAAATTCGCTCTCGATCTCGTTCATCAGCTTCATCGCTTCCACGATAGCAAGTGTCTGGTCTTTTTTTACCAGATCCCCAACTGCCACAAACGGAGCCGCATCCTCTGCAGGAGCTGCATAGAAAGTTCCAACCAGCGGAGATTTTACGATCATGCCATCTGGTTCGCTGTTGTCTGCCTGAGCATTTGCTGTATTCACTGCTGCAGCAGTTTCAACTGTCTGAGCATTCTCAAATCCCATAACCGGTACATTTGAAGAAGCGCCAGAAACCACAACGGTTTCTTTTTTCTTCTTCAGTCGGATGCTGGTTCCATTTTCTTCATAAGCAAAGTCTGTCAGATCAGAATCTGATACTGTCTTTATTAATGTAAGAAGATTTTCAAATTCCATAATTATCAACCCTCATATTTCTTTACAAGAAGTGTCGCATTGTGTCCGCCAAAGCCAAGAGAATTGCTCATTGCATAATGGATCTCTTTTTCTACCGGAGCACCGATCGCATAGTTCAGATCACACTCTTCGTCCGGATCTGTTGTTCCAACTGTCTGGTGGATAAATCCCTCTTCCAGAGATTTAACGCAGGTCACAAATTCCACTCCACCGGCTGCACCAAGAAGATGTCCGATCATGGATTTTGTTGAGTTCACAACCAGGTCTTTTGCAGCATCGCCGAATGCCTTGTGGATCGCTCTTGTCTCAAACAGGTCATTGTGATGTGTACTTGTTCCATGTGCGTTGATGTATTCCACCTCAGATGGCTGAACACCGGCTTCTTCCATTGCAAGTTCCATTGCTCTGGCAGCACCTGCTCCGTCCTCTGCCGGAGAAGTGATGTGGAAAGCATCCGCTGTTGCACCATAGCCAACCAGCTCAGCATAGATTCTTGCGCCTCTTGCCTTTGCATGCTCCAGTTCCTCAAGAACTACGATTCCAGCACCTTCACCGAGAACAAAACCGCTTCTTTCTTTATCAAAAGGAATCGATGCTCTTGCAGCATCTTCGGTCTTGGTCAGTGCAGTAAGTGCGGCAAAGCCAGCCACTCCTGTCGGACAGATACAGCTTTCGGTTCCACCTGCAAGCATAACCTCAGCGTCGCCATACTGGATCGCACGGAACGCATCGCCGATGCTGTGTGTTCCGGATGCACAGGCTGTCACAACATCTGTACATTTGCCGCGGAGTCCCAGCTGAATAGAAATATTTCCTGCAGCCATGTTAGAGATCATCATCGGGACCATCAGTGGATTTACTTTTCCAGGTCCCTTGGTGAGGATCTTTTCATAGTTGTTTTCTACCTGCGGAAGACTTCCGATACCAGAACCAACAATAACACCCACACGGAAAGAATCCTCTTTTTCCATATCAAGGCCAGCATCCTCAAAAGCTTCTTTTGCTGCTGTCACTGCATACTGGCAGAATGGATCCATACGTCTTGCGGCTCTCGGATCCATATGATCTTTTGCATTAAAATCCTTAACTTCTGCTGCGATCTTTACCTTGTAATCTGTTGTATCAAATTTTGTGATCGGTCCGATGCCGACTTTTCCTTCACGGATTCCTGCCCAGAAATCCTCAACATTATTTCCAATAGGAGTAACGGCGCCAAGTCCGGTTACAACTACTCTTCTCTTACTCATATGACCATTCCTCCATCAACCTGAATTACCTGCCCTGTGATGTATGCTGCATCATCAGATGCCAGGAAAGCTACCGTTTTTGCAATGTCTTCCGGTCTGCCGAAATGTCCCAGCGGAATCTGTGCAGCAGATGCTTTTTTTACTTCTTCAGATAATACTGCTGTCATCTCTGTCTCAATAAATCCCGGTGCAACTGCATTGACCGTAACACCGCGGGATGCAAGTTCCCTTGCTGCACTTTTGGTCATACCAATGATTCCTGCTTTGGACGCTGCATAGTTTGCCTGTCCTGCATTTCCTGCAATTCCAACTACAGATGCCATGCTGATGATGCGTCCACTGCGCTGACGGAGCATCTGTCTGGAAACAAAGCGCATCATATTGAAAGTTCCTTTGAGGTTGACATCGATCACCTGATCAAAGTCTTCTTCTGACATTCCCATCAGAAGTCCGTCTTTTGTGATTCCGGCATTGTTTACCAGAATATCAATGCTTCCATGAGTTTTTACAATGTCCTTTACGGCACTTTCACAGGCTTTATAATCCGCAACATTCCACTGTCTGATCTCAGCCTCGCCGCCTTTTTCCTCAATCTCTTTCTGCACTTCTCGTGCCCGTTCCTCAGAACCGTTATAATTGATTACAACTGCTGCACCTCTGGAAGCAAGCTCCAGGGCAATGGCTCTTCCGATTCCTCTGGAAGCACCTGTTACAACAGCAACTTTCTTCTTACTCTGCTCTGCCACTTATTTCTCTCCTCTCGGCATCTGCTGTGACCAGATATACCTTTATCCGGTCTTATCAAATTTTATTTCAATTCCTCACACACCTGAACTGCTTCTTCCCAGCTACCAATGTGATAAGCTTTTACATTTTTATCAATCTTACGAAGGAAACCTGTCAGGGTTTTGCCAGGTCCGATTTCAACGAAGGTGTCCACCCCTTCACGGATCATGGTTTCCACACTCTGCTGCCAACGGACAGATCCACTGACCTGTTCCACCAGAAGCCCTTCGATTCTTCCACAGTCTGTGATCACTTCTGCATTAATGTTCGCCACATATGGGATCTTCAGAGGATTCATGCTGACTCTGGCAAAAACCTTTGCCAGCTCTTCTCCTGCAGGTCTCATCATCGGTGAATGGAATGGTCCGCTCACTTTAAGCGGAAGTACTCTTCTTGCTCCTGCTTCTTTTAAAGCAGTTCCTGCCTCAGCAACCGCAGCTGCCTCACCAGTAATAACGATCTGTCCCGGGCAGTTGTAGTTTGCAATAGAAACGCCCTCTCTGCCATTTAAAACATCCTCGATCACCGCTGCATCCATTCCGAGTACTGCGGACATTGCGCCGCTTCCTTCCGGTGCTGCATGCTCCATAAAGATTCCTCTGGAACGCACCGTACGGATTGCATCCAGGTCACACATACCGCCAGCCACAGCAATCGCACAGTATTCACCAAGACTCAAACCTGCTGTCATATCCGCATGAAGTCCCATGGATTCAACCGCTCTTGTCATTGCCAGACAGGCAGTCACCATTGCAACCTGTGTATATTCTGTTTTATCCAGAAGATCATTTTCTTCAAAGCAAAGCTTCTTAAGGTCGAGATTCACTGCCTCAGATGCCTGGTCAAATATTGTCCTGGATAAAGGACTTTTCTCATAAAAGTCTTTTCCCATTCCAACTGCCTGAGCGCCCTGTCCCGGATAAATAAAAGCAATCTTACTCATTTACACTTACTCCATTCATCAGTCTGCATGCATCGGATACAGTAGATTTAATAATATCCTCGCAGGAACGTTCTTCTTTGATCATACCTGCGATCTGTCCTGCCATCAGGCTGCCATTCTTAGCGTCACCATCCTGAACTGCTCTT
>UMKA01021910.1_pt1 | contig 19644 bp, 20 predicted proteins | sample 1966211 | NCBI WGS metagenome assembly UMKA01 (sample SAMEA4836165, study PRJEB28245) | human gut metagenome | biome: gut microbiome; material: fecal sample | place: Denmark | collected 2008
TATGATTACACAATGGCACAGATTGTAGACGGTGCGGGAATGGACGTAATCCTGGTAGGCGACTCCGCTTCTAACGTAATGGCAGGTAACGTGACTACATTACCTATCACGCTCGACCAAATGATTTATCATGCCAAATCCGTAGTACGTGGTGTAAAGCGTGCGATGGTGGTAGTTGATATGCCTTTCGGATCTTACCAGGGCAATGAGATGGAGGGACTTGCTTCCGCTATCCGCATCATGAAAGAAAGTCACGCTGACGCATTGAAGCTCGAAGGCGGTGAAGAAATCATCGACACGGTGAAACGTATCGTATGCGCCGGTATTCCTGTGATGGGACATTTGGGACTCATGCCTCAATCCATTAACAAATACGGAACCTATACCGTACGTGCCAAAGACGAAGCCGAAGCCGACAAACTGATTCGCGACGCCCATTTATTGGAAGAAGCAGGCTGTTTTGCCATTGTACTCGAAAAAATCCCCGCTACCCTTGCAGAGCGTGTAGCTTCCGAGCTCACTATTCCTATCATTGGAATCGGTGCCGGCGGTCACGTAGACGGTCAGGTATTGGTTATTCAGGACATGCTTGGCATGAACAACGGATTCCGTCCGCGTTTCTTACGTCGTTATGCTGACTTGTACACGGTGATGACCGACGCCATCAGCCGTTACGTTTCCGACGTGAAGAATTGCTACTTCCCCAACGAGAAGGAACAATATTAAGATAGTATATGGCAGTTAAATTGTGGACAGTTCATTTTATGCGGATATGTGTAGCTAATTTGCTGTTGTTTATATCCTTGTATGTGTTATTTCCGGTACTTTCCGTAGAGATGGCCGACCGTCTCGGAGTGCCGGCCGCACAGACAGGAGTAATCTTTCTTTTTTTCACCTTGGGGATGTTCCTCATCGGTCCTTTCCATGCCTACCTGGTAGATGCCTACAAACGTAAATACGTATGTATGTTTGCCGCTGCCCTGATGGTAGTGGCGACGATTGGGTACGCCTTTGTGACGAACTTCACAGAACTAATCCTGTTGAGTACCGTGCAAGGACTGGCCTTTGGCATAGGCACTACTGCCGGTATTACCTTGGCTATCGACATCACCAACTCCACACTGCGGAGCGCGGGAAATGTCAGCTTCTCGTGGACGGCACGTCTGGGAATGCTTTTGGGGATTATCCTCGGAGTGTGGCTCTATCAAAGCCACTCATTCCAAAACCTGCTCACTGTATCTGTCATAACCGGAGCTGTAGGAATTCTCATGCTATCGGGGGTATATGTACCTTTCCGTGCGCCGATTGTCACTAAACTCTATTCCTTCGACCGCTTCTTATTGCTTCGTGGATGGGTTCCCGCTATCAACCTGATTCTGATAACATTTGTTCCGGGCTTACTGATTCCAATGGTACACCCTTTCCTAAACGATTTCGTACTCGGAAACGTGGGAATCCCCGTACCGTTCTTTGTCGGCACAACCCTCGGATACATTATCTCCCTGTTCATCGCGCGCCTGTTCTTTTTTAAAGAGCAGACACTGCGCCTGGTCATTATAGGAATCGGGTTGGAAATGGTAGCCATGTCCTTATTGAACACAGACCTTTCAATAGGCATCTCTTCCGTACTCTTGGGATTGGGTTTAGGTTTAACCATGCCGGAATTCCTGATGATATTTGTGAAACTATCCCATCATTGCCAACGCGGAACAGCCAACACTACCCATTTGCTGGCAAGCGAAGTTGGTATCTCCCTGGGTATTGCTACTGCGTGCTACATGGAATTGGATACAGACAAGATGCTCCATACCGGACAGATGGTAGCTTCTATCGCTTTGCTGTTCTTCGTATTGGTCACTTATCCTTATTATATAAAGAAGAAGGTAAGATAAAATAGACAGAAGAACAAAAGAACATATTTCAGGAGTGATGATTATTTTTTGATTTTCATCATACGTATCCAAAAATATGTTCTTTTGTTCTTCTGTCTTAACTTTAATTCCTGCTCACCTGTTTTACTCCCTTCACCGTCCGTAATTTTTTGATAAGAGCCTCCAAACGCCCCGTATCACCCACCATTACTGTCAGTGTGCCAGAGAACAACCCATCGTTCGAATCAATACCGATAGAACGTAGCGTGATACCATTCTCTTTCGAGATGATCGAAGTAATATTTGTCACGATACCAATATCATCATGTCCTACAACGCGCAGCGTGATCGGATATTGCGTACCTTCCGACTTGCCCGCCCAGCGAGCCTTCACAATCCGGTAGCCGAAGCGTTCGCGCATCTGGTTCGCGTTCGGACAATCCGACCGGTGTATCTTGATACCGCCGCTCACCGTTACGAACCCGAACACATCATCGCCATAAATCGGGTTACAACATTTAGCCAGTTTAAATTCCAGTCCTTTCAGATTCTGGTCAATCACCAGTACATCCTCTTTAGATGTCGTTTCCTCCTGCGCGGTCTGCAAATTATACCCTTCGGCACTCCGATAAACAATTTCATCGTGCGTATCGCTGTCCCGTTTTTGCTGCTCAATGTATTTATCCAGAATCTCGTTCACATCCAGTCCGCCATCGGCAATCCGTTGATAAAACTCCGTCACGTTCTTGAATCCCAAACGCTTGATGAGGCGCATCATGGTCGCTTCATCATACTCCAGTTTGCGGTTCTTGAATTTTCGTTCCAGCGTCTCTTTGGCAAACGCATGTTGGCGTGCCACCATTTCTTTGAGCGCCTGGCGTATCTTGGTGCGTGCTTTGGAAGTCGTCACGATGTTCAGCCAGTCCTGTTTCGGAGTCTGGGTGTTTGAAGTCATGATCTCCACCTGGTCGCCGCTGTTCAACTTCTGCTTCAACTGCACATTCTTGCCGTTCACTTTCGCGCCGATACACTTGCATCCCAACTTACTATGTATATGGAAAGCAAAATCGAGCACCGTAGCCCCTTTAGCCAGCTTGAACAAATCCCCCTTGGGCGTAAAGACAAACACTTCATCCTCGTAGAGATCCATCTTAAACTGATCCATCACCTTCATCGAGTCGTTGTCCGCGTTCTCCAATGCCTCCCGCACGGAAGTCAGCCACTCGTCCAAGCCCGTTTCTCCTTTGATACCTTTATATCTCCAGTGCGCAGCCAGTCCGCGTTCCGCGATCTCATCCATCCGTCGGGTACGTATCTGCACTTCCACCCATTTCCCTTCCGGGCCCATCACGGTGATGTGCAACGACTCGTAACCATTACTCTTCGGTATTGAAAGCCAGTCGCGCAGACGCTTCGGGTTCGGCTGGTACATATCCGTCACAATCGAATACACCTGCCAGCACTCCTGTTTCTCCTTCGCCGGGTCCGGTTCCGAATCCAGGATGATACGGATGGCGAACAAGTCATAAATCCCCTCAAAAGGAGTCTTTTGCTTCTGAATCTTGTTCCATATCGAATGAATCGACTTCGTGCGTCCCTTGATGTCGAACTTCAGTCCCGCTTCCGCCACCTTCTTTTGGATCGGTTCGATAAAAGCGGCGATATACTTGTCGCGGGAAGCCTTCGTTTCATTCAGCTTATCCTTGATGAAATAATATGTCTCTTTCTGCGTATATTTGAGAGACAAATCCTCCAGTTCCGATTTCAGCTTATACAATCCCAGCTTGTGAGCCAGCGGAGCATACAGGTATGCTGCTTCGTTTGCCACCTTGATCCGGTCCTCCTCGTTGCCTGTATCCTTTATTTTGCGCATCACGTTCACGCGGTCGGCAATCATAATCAGGATTACGCGCATATCCTCCGCAAACGACAGCAGCAGATTACGGAAATTCTCCGACTCGATGGCAGGGCTTTTGGCATACAGCTCGTTCGTCTTCACCAATCCCTTGATGATGCTTGCCACGTCTTCACCATATTCGGCGTTCACCTCGTCGATAGATAATACATGACCTTTCACGATTTCGTGCAACATGATCCCGATCAGGCACGAACCTTTCATACCGATTTCCTCGGCAACGATCACTGCTGTTTGTAAATCTCTGATGACGGGATTCATCCCGAAGTTATTGCGTTGCAGACCGTTACATTGGGCCGCCTTGATAAGATGTTTCTTTAACTTTTGGCAATCTCTCCAGAAAATACTGTCTCCGGCAGACTGCAATAAATGTCGATAGAGTGAAAAAAGCTCCTTTTTTTCCTCCAATGTAAAAAAGTCGTCCATATTCAATCTTGTTAATTCGATGTAAAAGTAGTTTTTTTCCTGCACATTCAAAAGGAAGTAACAATTATTTGTTATCAGTAACTTATAAATATGGTTTGGTTATCAATATGTCACTTTTCAGCCCTAAAAGAACCAAAGTGAAGAACAATAAAAAAGAACCATTTTAAAGAACCGATTATGATAGGGCAGATTTTTTTCAATGAAGTTAGGGCTAGTTTTAATTTGAGGAAACCGAAAAGTGACAAACCAACGAATATTTATCTAGTATGTCGAATAGATAAAAAGCAGGTAAAGTTATCAACTGGTGTTAGGGTATATCCAGACCAGTGGAATACTAAAAAGCAGGAAGCGTATGTAAGTCCACGGTTAACTGAATTGGATAATATAAATAACGCAATAGTAAACGATAAAATAAATAAACTTAGAACAGACTTTCTTGAATTTAAGCGTTATATTTGCGATAATCCAAATGAGATTGATAATAGCTTATTTTTATTAAAGAAATATATTTACAAAGACGAAATGGTGAAACAACAAGAATTGCAAAAGCCTGTTCAATGGCTTCGTAGGACTATTAGCCAAGATAAAACGATAAAATCAGATGGACAAAGGAATACATTGGCTATTTATTTGGGACATTTAAAAGTATTTGAAGAATTTTTAAAAGCAACAGATAGAGATGATATAACGTTTACTGACATAAATTTGGCTCTAATCAAAGATTATGAGACTTATCTGTTTAATAGACAGGTAGGCAAGGGGAAGACTACTAAAACAAGTACTGTTGGAAATAAAGTAACAGCTTTAATTTCAATTATTAAGCGAGCAGAGCCATACGGTTTGATAGATATTTCTGCTGCAAAGTTGAATCAGTATAAGAAGCCCAAAAGTAGAGAAGGTGATGATAATGAAATATATCTGTCAGAAGAAGAAGTAAGCAGAATGTATGCTTTAGAACTCAAAGGCTTAGAAGAAAAGGCTAGAGATGTTTTTGTATTACAATGTTGGACAGGGCAGAGGTTCAGTGATATGCAATTATTAAATGGTGGTACTGTAAAAGACTTTAATAATGGGAAGATATTGGAAATAGTGCAAAAGAAACGAACACATAAAGTTTCGATACCATTGTTTCCTATTGCTTTAGAGATACTGGAAAAGTATAATTTTCAAGTACCCAAAGTACGTGAGAATACTATGTTGAAATACATAAAGGAAGCAGGACAAAAGGCAGGTATAATAGGCAAACATATTGTAACAGAAGATAGAGGTTCAAAAATAACTAATACTACTTATTATAGATATGAATTGATAGGTACACATACAGGAAGACGTTCGTTTATTAGTAATATGCTGAAACGTGGCTATGATAGTCATATACTTATGAGAATAACAGGGCATACTACAGAAATGGCATTTAAGAAATATGCTAAAATAAGTTCAGAAGATGCAGCTAACTTGATGCTAGAAACAGAAGCTAACAAGATTGAACAAACTAGTAAAGTTGAGCAGTCTAATAAGGTTACTACTGTTAGTAATGAGAATATAGCAGAAGCAATAAGTAAAGGCATTGAAGCTGGTTTGAAACATAAGAATGATATAGCTTATGACTTGTTATTTAATAGTCAGGAAAGTAATATTGAATCTTACGGAATAGATAGAGATGTGGATATAAGCCAATTCGATTTAAATAGAAATGAGCTAGACTTTCTTAATAAAACGAGTGATGAGTTTGAAGTTGGAGCACCATCTTTAAAGGTGAGGAAAATACTGAATAGATTGCTGGAGCTGGGAATAGTGGTACGACTTAAATAGGTCTGCTTTAAGATAAAATAGCCCGTCAACTAGTGATAATAAGTTAACGGGCTTACTGCACGACTCCAGTACAGATTTACGTCAAATAACAGTCTATTAACCAATAGAAAGAGAGCCTAATTTATTACTAATGTCTTTTATTGCAAATTTAAGTATATCAAGTTCATTATTAGTAAATTGAGCAGGTTTGTTGTGTACTAGGTTACCATTAATCCGTTGATATAGCCAAGTTCTGGACTTATTGAAGTATTTTTTGGCTATATAGGAAAGCGATACTATTTCAGCTACTTCTTTTAATTGCTCTTTTAGCTCAATCTTTTCCTTAACTTCTTTAATGTCATTGGCACATTCATTAATACCATCCTGTACAAACTGTTTGATTATAAGTTTGTCTTCCTCACTGGTGTATTTACTGGCTATTTCAGCAAATAAAGTCTCAAACTTTTGTCTATTTTCTGTATCTGTAGCACCGATATACATTTTTAGTTTGGCTAAATCTTTATGTATCATAATAAATATAGTGTTAATGTCTCCACCGTTGAAAGTGGAGACTGGTTAATTACTTGTTTCTTTGTTTGAGAAGTATTATTAAGTCATCTAGCATTATATCTATTTGACGTTCTTGTTCTTCTCCAGAAGCTCCGATTAGATTGGCTAGCCTTAAATAGTCGGAAAGCTTCTGCTTGATTCGCTCAATCTCTTCTTCTAATGTTTCATCAATCATTGTTGTTTGATTTATTAGTTAATACTTTTGTTATTTGACCTTACAAAGATAGATAATCTTTTGATTATCGGCAAGCGTTTAACCAATAAATTTTAGCTGTGTATGCAAATAATGTTTAATGTATATCTTTTAAACTACCATTCATCCATTTGCCATTCTTTCTAATAAAGATTCCAGCCAGATTGGTAGGTATCATAATAACACCTTTGGTTGTTTTGTAGTAGTTGTAATTGGCAGTAGTGTAATTGCAATACGCTGTTTCAGAGCGTAGATTCTTTACTTTGTCTGCATTATATATAAAGCATATATCTTCGCCAAAGAAGTTGACGTACCACGCTGCTTTACAATCGTGAGTATCCTTGACAGCCAGTAGGCTTTTAAGTTTTTCAGTTTCCATTAAATGAGTGGGATAATTAACGTACCGTACATCCCTGCATTTTATTTCAGCTACTATCTTATCTTCGTTGTGTATTAAATAGAAATCTACGGGATTATATCTGCCAGTAGATTCCTTGTATTTGGTTATATTTCCATCTTCTAATAATGACTTGAATAAGTCCCTTCCTTTACGTTCCATTGCTAAAAAGTTATCCATTTGCTAGTAATTTGATTACTAGCCTGTTTCTATATTACATATTCATAAACATTAGCCATTGTGCATTTTCATTACAGGCTAATTAGGTTAATATATTTATTGTCTTGTATTGATAATCCTATCTGCTTCTTTCGTGATGTGTTGCTTAATCTCTTTTACTGTGAATCTTACTAAGTAAGTTGATAATAGTGCTGCTGCAATAAGTGTAATGTAAATCATAATCGTTTATTTAATTGAATGTTGTTTTGGTGTATCTTTACTTGAATACTATCTTTGGTCTGTAAATCTCATATCCTTTGACTGTTTTACCGTCAATCCACTTGGCGACAGGTTTACAATCAAACCATCTATCAAGGTCTGTAGCTTTGACTTTATCGGTAATACCTAGTATATCATACGCTTCTCTAATCCAGCTCTTAATATCAGCGTTACTAAAGAATCCAGTCTTTATCTGCTTGCTAAGTATTTGTACTATCTTCGTGTCTCTGTTTTTATCCGATTCCAGACTGATAAGAGCTTTTTCTATAGCTGTTTTGATATATCGCAAACTTCTAACTTTATCAGTTCCTAATTTGTGATAGGCAGGTACTACTAATGGCTGTACTCTAACTATTTCGTCTGTTTCTGGAGTAATAACCAGATTCTGTAGTAGTTCCGTATATCTAAGGAAAGCATCTTTAAAAGATAGTTTCTTTCCTGCTTTATTCATTGTTTCGTTTAGTCTTTCATATTCTAATTCAGTGGTCATATTCCCGTTTGCATTGTGTTCCTTTCTTAAAGCGATACCATCATTATAGATAACCTTTTCCAATTTGAAATTATACAGGTCTAACTTTACCAGCATATCATTAAGGAAGTAGTTACCTTCTTTGTCACACACAGCATAGGCACTGTTAAGCATCTTTTCAGCCATACTCTTAGCTTTCTTGCTACTATTGTTGATAGCAGCAATTAATTCGTTTGCACCTTCTATTTCATCATTCATTCTTTGTACCATTTCTTCGTAGGTAATATCTAGGTTTAGCTTCCTTTTTCCCACGCTATTAAAGATGTGTACCATTATGTTTCTAAACGGATTACTTTCAGTCCTGATTCTGCCAGCTATCTGGTAAATGTCAGTGGATATATCGAGCAGGGTATTAGTATTGCTGGAATTACTAACCACGAAGCACATACCTGTTTCACTGAAATAATCAGCACCTTCAAATGATTTGGAAGTAATGAAAGTAAATGGCTTATTGGTACTTCTACTGTTGCTGATAGTATATCCTGCTAATTTGTCCCTGTTTGACGGATTATCTGCACATACAATCTTTACTTCATCGTTACCAAGTTGGCAATATTCTAAGATAGAAGCTATATCTGTAACTGAATTTATAAAGAAGTATGCTTCCGTACTTTTATTACCGTTTATTTCCAGATAGCCGTCTTTCTTATAAGCGTTTATATAATTGGCTGCCTTTACATAGGGATGATTGGTTTGGTCTAATTTTACTATTAAAGTGTCTGTATTATCCCATTTGGCTTCTACCAGTTCCACATCTGAAAGGATGGACGGAGTGAAATCTGCACTGATTGGAGTGGCAGACATAAAACAGAATGATTTGTACTTTCTAAAGCAGTCCAGTACACCGTCAACAGCTTTCTGTCTATAACTGTATGCTTTTAGCAATATGTGATATTCGTCTATAAGCAGTCTGAAATCGGTAGGATTTAGGTACTGCTCCAAATATTCCATCTTATCATAAGTACACATTATCTTTTTTATTCCAGTGCTGGAAGCATATTTCTTTAGCTCTTTTTTGGCTTGGTAAGTAAAAGTACCGAATAATCCAAATACAGGCTGCTCTTTGCCATCATAGGATGTAATAGTAGTAAGACCAGATTCTGTTAAGCCCGTCTTATTTACGATAAGTTCTGTAGTAGGTACTGCAATGATATAGGATTCATCATTAAAGAGGACTACAGTAGTACCACCACAGCCAGTAACTACTTTATTAAAGATACAATTATGTGGTAAATCAGGTAAGTTTAAATATCCATTAGTTGAATTTATATTTAAGGTTTTCATAGGTTTTTACATATTAAATTTAGGTAGTAAGTAATCTGAATAGTAGTAAATCTGAATTTAGAAGCTAATCTGGTTAAAATCTTTGGTCTTGAGTTCCTTACTTTTTTAGTATGGTATAAGGTAGCATTTGCAAATTTTGGTAAGGATTGGGATAAAATAATAAGCGTATCACTACGCCTATTATTCGCTGTTTCAATTTACTAATTTAAGAAAATGCAGGGAAGAACTGCATTTTTAACAATGGAATCCCAAAGGGATTATATGAATTATGAAAAATGAATCGAAAAGAAGGAACTAGCTACTATTATTCACTAGTTCCATATTTTAGTCAGAATTTCGCAACAATAGAAGCATTTATGATAGTAGCTGCTTCTTCTAATTTGCTGATACAAAGATAATAAAACTTTTTGACTATAAAAACTGGAAGATACACAAATTTTAAAAAATAGTGTACAGGTGTTTCTAAGCTCTGTATTTGCCTACCAGATGTGCGTGAATGCTGGATGAATGAAGGTAAAGTATGTCTTTTTATCATTTCTTTCCAGTATCTCGTTTTCAAGGGCAAAGTATATGCTGTCGTGCTGTATGCTTACTTCGTGGACTATTCGATTAAGTGAGAGGTCTACAATATTAGTGCCTATTCTGGTATATGATTTAAGCCGTATAAGTGCTCCTAATTGGTTCTTATTGCCATTAATGTTAAGCAGGTCTGAATCTATGGTTATATATAGTCTATCAGGTTCAGTGTAGCTGTATGTGTTATATGTTCCAGTTCTATCTATGTCTAAGTATCCTAGCTCATCAAATTTCTTTAAATGCTTGAATACGGTAGTTTCACCTATACCACAGGTACGTACTACATCTTTAATTGTTGCATCTGGATTATTGGCTATTGTTACTAGTGTACAGAAGTAGGTGAACGCTTCGTTATTAGTAAGATTCTGAATGTATTGGATGTTTAATTTAATTTTCATTGGTAAAATGGGATATTATTTGTTTTAATATATAGATATTTGCATCTAAACTTAATTGTTGTAATTATGGAAGATAAGAAAAATAAAAAGTGCTTTATAATGATGCCTATTAGTGATGCAGAAGGCTATGACAAGGGGCACTTTACGAGAGTGTATGAACATCTTATAAAGCCTGCTGTTATGGATGCTGGTTTTGAACCAGTACGGGCAGATGATACATCAAAGGCTAATTTTATAGTAGTTGATATACTAAAGCAGATACTTGATTGTGATATGGCTATATGTGATTTAAGCTCTAGAAATCCTAATGTATTTTATGAACTTGGCATTAGGCAGGCTTTTAATCTTAAGACTGTTTTAATAAAGGATAGTAAGACTGTAATGCCTTTTGATATATCTGGAATAAGAACATTACCTTATAGTGAAACTCTTAGAATAGATGAGGTTAAGAAAGCTATTCCAGAGATGGCTAAATGTATAAAAGAAACATATGATGCTGATATTAAAGAGGTTAATTCGTTGTTGCAGTTGCTTTCAATAGAAAAACCAGCAGCCTTGCCAGAGAAAATAACTTTAACACAAGATTCTAGTATAATATTAGGCGAAATAAATAAATTGCATAAGAGGATTGATGTTTTAGCTACAAATGGAAACTACTTCGTAAAACTTCCTAATGGTGAAACAGCTCAAGTTGGTAATGAACTTTATGATAATAACTTCAATTCTGTAGGGGTTTTGGTTGGAGAAACATCGTATAGTATTATACTTAGAGATAATGAAAATAATATAGAAAATATACCCAAAAATAGTGACTTAGGTAAAGTGCTTACAATGTTTCCTTTCTAAAGACGGCAGTGTCCACAATTTTGTGTAAATGAGAAAACAGGATTCAGGTATATATTCCCTTATATCTGGATTCTGTTTCCATTTACACAAAATATTTTATAATGCCAAATCTTTTTTAGTATGTAAATGTTTTCTGGAATGGCACTGTTCACATATAGACATTAAATTATCTGGATTATAAGCCACTTCTTTGCGTTTCATTCCTTCATAATTCATAAAGCTGTCTATATGATGGATGTGAAACGCAGGAGTGATTACACCTTTGGATAAGCATACTTCACATAATGGTGACTGCATTAGTTTGCTAGCTCTAAGTTTGTGCCATCTGTCAGTATTATAAATCTTCTGTCTTTCTATCCTGTTATTTGATGGATTACGCTGTTTCTTCGCTTTCTTTAAATATGGCATTATTGTAGTATTCTGTAGGTATTATATATTCTCCATCTTCCGTAGCTATTTCCAGTGGAAATATCTTTTTCTTCATAGTGTAACTTTGCAGTTGTGCGTATTTTCTGGCTGTATAGAACTGTATCTTTACTAATTTCAGAACGGCGTCTTCCGTTACTTTATCCAGTCCTATTTCCAAACATTTGATTATAGCTTTATGAAGTAAATCTTCTACATTCTGGGACATATAAATAGTGTCTTTATAATAGTTGGTGCACTGCTTTAGTAAATCTGGGTAGTGTTTAGCTATGATAGCCATAATTTGCTTATGTTGTGATGAAAGTGGTTTGGCTATTGCTGGATTGTAGCTGTACTGCTCGTATTGTGGTTTCCAGTTAATCTTCTTATCTAATTCTTCTGTTGATATGTGAAATATCTGTGCTGTTTTATCTATTCCATAGTCATATATATACTGTTCCAATACTTCTTTACTTGGGATTGTCTTTTTCATTTTTAAATCGTAGGTATTCATTCATTGTTTGCCTGTTATATCCATAGAAGTCTTTCAGTATTGCTTCTACCAGTTTTTCCCTATCTAACTTGTTGTCTGTCTCTTTATATTTGTCTATTAAATCCAGATTCCTGTCAAAGAAATCAGCGATTATCAATCTTAATATTTTAGACCTGTCTTTCTTTAATAAATCGCATAGTTCATTCAGTAGCAGTTCTGTATTCAGGTCTATTTTAAACTTAATTTCTATCGGATAATTACACGTTCTTTCCATAGTGTTTGATTTTTAATTCTATACAAATTTACTGAAATAAAATAGGGTGTCAAAATGAATGTATTACATTCTTAATTAATTGTGTTATAGTCTCTTTATGTGTAATTGAGTACCTTTTTAGCTTTACTATTTAGAAAATAAAAAACGTAATACTATGAAGAAATATTCAATTCCCAAAGGTATAGAAAAAGAAGCTGCTGAATACATACAAGGAGTACTTGCAGAGCTTGAAAATAGAGGTGTTTTAGAGAATATAGATAATGCTGCCTTAGATATGCTGGCAAGAAATTACAGTACATTTATCAAGGCATCCAAACAGTTGGAAATAGACGGTTTGACAGTTACCAGTGATAGAGGTAATATAGCACCACATCCATTGGTAAAAGTTGCAAAGGATGCACAAACACAGGCTATGAAAGTTATGTTGGAATTTGGACTGACAGCCAAAGCACGTACCAAATTACCAAAGATGGATAAAACGGATGACGAGGAATCCACACCATTAGAACAGTTCATTGTTACTGGTAAGAAAGAAGTTAGATGATGAAACTTTACTATGAGTATGCAAGTAAGGTTCTTAATAATGAAATAGTAACAGGCGATACAATAAAACTGGCTTGTAAGAGATTCCAGAATGACTTATTGAGGGATGATTTGGAGTTTAGGGAAGATGTAGTAGACAGGGCTATTAGCTTTATTGGCACTTTGAAACATTATACAGGCAAGCACGCTGGCAGTAACTTCATACTGGAAGGCTGGCAACAGTTTATTATAGCTAATATACTGGGATTTTACTGGAAGGGTACAGGAACTAGGAGATTCACCAGTTCATACATAGAAGTATCCAGAAAGCAAGGTAAGACTGCTTTAGCTGCCGCCTTATGTTTGTATTATCTAATTGCTGATGGTGAAGATGGTGCAGAAGTCTTGCTGGCAGCAAACAGTAAGGAACAGGCAAAGATAGCTTTTGATATGTGTTCCAAGTTTAGTAAGGGACTGGATACCAAAGGCAAATATTTGACAGCTTACAGGGCTGATATTCTGTTTAAGGCTACTAATAGTAAATTGAAGGTACTTGCTGCTGATGATAGCAAACTGGATGGATTTAATGCCAGTTTCGGTTTACTGGATGAATACCACGCTGCCAAAACAAGTAAGGTAAGGGATGTAATAAAATCCAGTATGGGTATGCGTGAGAATCCACACCTGTGTACTATTACTACTGCTGGATTCGACAAAACTTTACCTTGTTACCAATTAAGAACTGTAGCTATAGAAGTGCTGAATGAGTTAAAGTCAGATGATGAAATGTTTATTGCCATCTATTCTTTAGATGCTGATGATGATTGGAGAAGTGAAAAGAACTGGATGAAAGTTGCACCTAATTTGAATGTCACTGTTACCAGTAAATACATCAAAGGGCAAGTACAACAAGCTATTAATAATCCTTCTGATGAAGTGGGAGTACGTACCAAGACGCTTAACCAATGGTGTGACAGTGCTACAGTCTGGCTGTCTGATGAAAGTATTATAAAGTGTACACAAGCAGTAGACCTGTCAAAGTTTAGGGGATTACCCTGTTATATTGGAGTGGATTTAGCTGCTACCAGTGATTTAACTGCTGTATCTTATTTAGTCGTTGATAGTGATAAATACTATTTTAAAACTCATTACTACCTTCCTGAATCGGCACTTACAGACAAGACAGACAAGGAACTTTATAAGCTATGGAAAAGAGCTGGTTTACTTACTGTTACTGCTGGTAATGTTACCGATTATGATTACATAACTACTGATATGCTTAAATATTCAGAAGTAGTTAATATACAGGCTGTAGGATATGATAAGTATAATGCTACACAGTGGGCTATTGATTCGACAGAAAAAGGATTGCCACTTGAAGAATACGCACAGACATTAGCCAACTTTAATAAGCCTACCAGAGAGATGGAACGGCTTATATTATCTGGTAAAGCAATAATAGACAATAACGAAATAAACAGGTATTGCTTTAGGAATGTGACTTTGAAGTCAGACCATAACGGCAATATCAAACCTAACAAACAAGTAGACAAGAAGAAGATAGATGGAACTATATCTATGATACAGGCTTTAGGTATGTATTTGCAAGTACCACACTACACAAACCAAATATTTACATTTTAATGAAATTCAATTTCCATCCATTTAAAAAGAAAGAAGCTAGACAAGAAGAACGTAGCTACAACTTTCTTTCAGATTCTCTATTTTATAATTCAGCTACTACATATTCAGAATCAAAAGCTATGTTGCTATCTGCTGTTTACAGATGTGTAGACGTGATAAGTGATTCTGTAGCACAGTTGCCGTTAGAACCGTATTATGTAGATGATGAGGGCTTTAAAACCAAGTTTACCAAGCATCCTACATACTGGCTGTTGAATAGAGAACCGAATGACCAAATGAGCAGATTTACTTTTATCAAGACACTGGTTACCAGTGTGCTTCTTACAGGTAATGGCTATGCTCTTATTAACAGAGATGAAAAAGGTGATGCCAAAGAACTGATATTTCTAAAATCAGATTCTGTATCAGTCACTTTTAAAAACGGTAAGAAGATGTACAACATTACAGGGATGAACCAACTGGTAGAAGCTATCAATATGATTCATATCTTGAATTTTAGCTATGATGGGATTACAGGTATAAGCACCTTGAAGCACGCCAGAAACACGCTGGGACTGACTGCCGATTCAGAAGCGCACGCAGAAGGATTTTTCAAAGGAGGTGCTAATCTGGCTGGCATTATTAAAGTGGAATCCTCATTAACGGCACAACAGAAACAGGACATTAAAACAGCTTGGAGCAGTGCTTTTAATTCTATTACTGGTACTCCTAATGGCGTGGCTGTGATGGAAGGCAATATGACTTTTCAGCCTATTACGGTGAATCCGTCTGATGCACAATTACTGGAAACTAGACAGTTTAATGTGATTGATATTTGCAGATTCTTCGGTGTGTCACCAGTCAAGGCATTTGATTTGTCCAAATCCAGTTATAGTACAGTAGAAGCTACTCAACTAGCTTTCTTGACTGATACGCTTTCACCACTACTGGAAAAGATAGAACTGGAATTTGAACGTAAACTATATAAGCCTTCTGAAAGGAATAATATAGATGTGCGTTTTGATACTTCAGTTCTACTTAGAGCAGATAAGGCAAGTTTGGCTAGCTACTATAATACGCTGTTCCAGATTGGTGTGATTACTCCAAATGAAATTAGGAAGAATCTGGATTTACCAGCTATTGAAAACGGTGACAAATCATTTGTACAGGTGAATGTACAGACACTAGATAATGCAGTTACTAAGCAAATAGAGAAAGACGATGAGGTATATAATTAAAGGCAATGATTTTAGCTTTACTTGGACTATAAAGGATTGCAACGGCTATGTAGATTTATCTGCTGTTACTGATTTGGAAGTGATGTATCAACATTCTACAGTTCCATCCAAGAAATATGTAGCAGATGCCAGAATAGTTGATATAGTCCTTAAAGAGAGGGAAGAAGATTTAGGGGATACTGTTCTTTATGACAGTACTTTAGTGAAAGGTATTGAGTTTGAAGTAACAGCCGAACAACAGCAGGAAATGCTTTTGGGAGACTATAATGTTATCTGTACATTTATAAAGAATGATGATAGTCACTGCTATAAAATGATTAGGGCTTATACCATAGTAGCAGATAAAGATGGTCTTAAATATTGCTGTTCTGAATCAAAGGAAAGACTGATTAAGCTAAGTCAGTTGATAAATGATATGGGATTTATCACCAGAGATGATTTGCCTACCAAAGTAAGCGAGTTGCAAAATGACTGTAATTATGTCAATATAAATAGTGTACCTACTAAACTTAGTCAATTAGTGAATGATAGAAACTTTGCTTCCAAAGATGAAGTTCCCAAATATACAACGGAGCTTTCCAATGATGCACAGTTTACCAATGTTGTAGACTTGGCAAAAAAGGTTGATAAAGAATCTGGCAAAGGATTATCTACTAATGATTATACTAATGAAGATAAAACCAAACTTACTAATTTATCTGATTTTGATTCGACAGGCATTAATAAGGAACTGAAGGAACTGGAAGAAGCACTGGCTGCTAAAGCTGATACTAGTGAAATTCCTAATTTCACGTCTGATTTAATAAATGATTCCAAGTTCGTAACAAGTTCCGATTTACTTGCTGAAAATGTAGGATATGATAGTACAACAGTGAAAGACACATTGGATTCATTGCTGTATGAAGCTATTAATATAACTTCATTTACTAGCAATGTAGAACCTGTACAGGAAATAGGAACTAACATTAACAGTATAACACTTACTTGGAAATTAAGCCAGCCAGCAACGGAACAATTTATTAATGATGTACCTGTGACAGGCAGTTCTTTCACATTTGATACTCCATTCAACAGCAACAAATCATTCACATTAAAAGTAAATGATGGAACTACCATCAAATCTAAAACTATTGATATTAAGTTTATGAATAATATATATTACGGTGTATCATCTTCTACTACTTATAATTCCAGCTTTATTGAATCTCTTACAAAAGAACTACGGCAAGCTACAGAAATGAATTTCAGAGTAAATGCAGGCAAGGATGAATATATCTGCTTTGCATATCCTTCACATTATGGAGAAGCCGTATTCAGTGTAGGTGGATTTGAAGGAGGGTTCAGAGAAGTAGCCAAGTTCTATTACACTAATGAATCAGGATATAATGAACAATATACAGTTTACTGCTCTGATAATCCCTGTCTGGGAGATACTAGGGTGAAGGTAATATATGTATAAGGGATTACTACGATACTATGAAAGAAACACGAAATTGTAAAATTGAAAAAAGAAACGAAGATTCTAGAATTGTTGAGGGGTATGCAATAGTATTCAATTCTGAATCTAGAGATTTAGGAGGGTTTACAGAAGTTATAGAACCTACGGCATTGGAAGGAGTGCTACAACAGTCAGATATTTTATGCCTTTTGAATCATAATGAAGACAGAGGTATTCTGGCACGTTCTAAATATGGTGCAGGTAGCCTGAAACTGGAAGTTGATTCTACAGGGCTTAAATATAGCTTTGAAGCACCCTGCACAAATCTGGGAGATGAATTGTTGGAAGGTTTAAAGAGAGGTGATATTACTACTTCATCTTTTGCTTTTACTATTGATTCCGATACTTGGACAAAGAAGGATAATGGTTCTTATATCAGGACTATCAATAAGTTCAAAGAACTGTTTGATGTATCACCTGTCTATAAAGAAGCGTATCCTGATACGAGTGTAGCACTTAGAAAGCTGGAATCATTCGATAAAGAAGATTTGACTGATTACTATATGGAGCTAAGACACAAACTACAATAATGAACACTTTAGAACTGTTAGACAAAAAAGAACAGTTAAAGCAACGGGCAGAGGAAATAGTTTCCAAAGCAGAAAAGGAAACCAGACGGTTAAATGAAGGTGAACACGCTGAATTTAATTCTATCACCGTTGAACTGGAAGACATAGATAAGGAAATAAGAAAGATTGCAAGCGAGACAAAACTAACAAACACAAATAATACATCTATGAAAAAAGAGAAGTTTTCACTTTTAAAGGCTATTAATGACGTAGCCAATAGCAGACAACTGGACGAAAGAGCGCAAGAAGTTGTATCTGCTGGTATTGCAGAATTTAGAAAATCAGGACAGAACTATTCTGGACAAATCGTATTACCGATTGAGGAAAGAGGTGATATACAAGCAACTGTAGAAGGTGCAGGACAGGAAACCGTAGCAGAAGATAAACTGGCTCTGTTAGAACCATTGAGAGCTAATTTAGTAATGGTTAAAGCTGGTGCAAGCTATCTGTCTGGACTGGTAGGTAATGTTTCTATTCCTGCTTATTCTGGAAGTAATGTTAGCTGGGCTGGTGAGGTAGCTGCTGCTACGGACGGTGCAGGTGATTTCAGTGAAGTGAATCTAGAACCAAAGAGACTTACCGCTTATGTAGACGTTTCCAAACAATTCCTGATTCAGGATTCTGCCAGTGCAGAAGAGATGCTTAAACGTGATATTGTAAATGCTATTTCGGACAAACTGGAAGCCACTATTTTGGGTAGTGCTGCTGGTTCTGCTACTATGCCTGCCGGTATCTTTAATGGCGTTACTCCTGAAACAAAGGATATTACTTATAAGAGATTGGTTGATATGGAAACTGCACTAGAAGAAGCTAATGTAGCAGGAAACAAGTGTTTCATTGTATCGCCATCTGCAAAAGGTATTTTGAAAACGACTGCTAAAGATGCTCTTTACAATGTAACTGACGGTGGTGTACATACCTGTGTTGGTTGTGCTGGTTGTCTGATGGAAGAAAATGAAGTGAACGGTTATCCAGTATATTGTACATCTAATGTTACCAGTAAAGGTGTTGTAATGGGACACTTTGAAGATTTTGTTATTGGACAATGGGGTGGGATTGACTTAACAGTAGACCCGTACACACAAGCAGCTAACGGTAAAGTAAGATTGGTTATCAATGCATATTTCGATGCAAAACCAAGAAGAACAGGTTCTTTCCAAAAAGCTATCTTGAAATAATATGTACGTCAAACTGGAAGAAGCTAAGAAGCACCTTCTTTTGGATGATTCTTTCAAGGATGATGATTTATATATACTTGGATTGATTGATGTTGCAGAGGATGCAGTAGCACGCAATTTGAATCTGAAACTGGATGAATTGGCAGTGGATGGGGAATTTACCCCACCTGCTGTTATTCACGCTATTCTGCTGCTGATTGGTAATCTATATGCCAATCGTGAGCCAGTATCTTATTCATCCGTTAATAAAGTGCCATATACATTTGACTATCTAGTTTCACTTTATAAAAACTACAAAGAAGTATGATTGACTATATACATAATAGAGACGGTAGGGCAACGTCTACACAGGTTAGTAGAATGGATGATATAACAGAGGATGTATTCACACCAGAATTTTATTTTCTCATTAAAAATACCAATGATAATGAAGTAACTGTAGAAATTAGACCTGCTGGACAAGAGAAGTTTATAACTACGGTTCTTTATCCTGGCTGGAATCCTGAATTATGTAGTGCAGTAAGAATAAGCGGTGAAACTGGATTACAGTACGGCTATTAATACTATATAGTCGTCCCTTAAAAAGTACTCATCTGCGGGATATTGCAAG
>UMKA01048707.1_pt1 | contig 19568 bp, 16 predicted proteins | sample 1966211 | NCBI WGS metagenome assembly UMKA01 (sample SAMEA4836165, study PRJEB28245) | human gut metagenome | biome: gut microbiome; material: fecal sample | place: Denmark | collected 2008
CGATCACCTGATCCGCGCCGTGGGCGGAGGCGTCATTGACGGCCTGCTCCACGCCGCTGCCGATGACGATGGCCACCAGCCTTCCGCCCTGTTTATTCGCCAGATCCCGGCCGGGAGTGAGCAGCTCCAGGCCCACGTTCTTGGCGGAGCCGTCCTCCTTGGTCTCCACATAGACCCACAGATCCTTAGTCTTTGCTTCCATGGCTGTTCCCTCCCCTTAAATTACGTGGGCGTCGCTGAGCAGCGCTGCCAGCTTCACCGCGGATTCCTCGTTGGTCTCCTCCTGGATCTTGATGCCGCCCTTTTTCTTCTCCGGCACGAAGGACCGCTTCACGTGGGTGGGGGAGCCCTTCAGGCCGATGCGGGTGGTATCGATATCCGGGAAGTCCGCGGAGGTGAGGGTGGGGATCTCCGCCCGGTTGGCCGCCATCTTGCGCTTGATGGTGGGGTAGCGGGGGTCAAAGGAGGGCTTGGTGAAGGTCACTACGCAGGGCAGCTTCACACCGATGACCATGTTGCCGTCCTGGCCCTCCTTCAGCACTTTGAGACGCTCACCGTCCAGCTCCGCCTCCAGGGCGTAAGTCACCTGGGGGTAGTCCAGATGCTCGGCGATCTCCGGGCCCACCTGGGCGGTATCGCCGTCGATGGCTTGCTTGCCGCAGAAGATGGCGTCAAACTTGCCCTCCAGCTCCTCAATCTTCCTGACAGCGTTTGAGAGGATGTAGCTGGTGGCCAGGGTGTCCGAGCCACCGAACACCCGATCCGACACCAGGTACGCCTTGTCCGCCGCGATGGCCAGACACTCCTTCAGGGCCGCCTTGGCCTGCTCGGGCCCCATGGACACCACCACGATCTTGCTGTCCGGGTTCTTGTCTTTGATCCGGGCCGCCGCCTCCAGGGCAAAGGCGTCAAAGGTATTGACGATGCTGGGTACTCCCTCCCGCATCAGGGTGTTGGTCTCCGGATTGATCTTGATTTCCGTCGTATCCGGAACCTGCTTGATACAGACGAGTATATTCATATATATTCACTCCACTCAATTTCGAGGATATCATACTTTCCACTCAAACTCACAGTTATCTAAGACCGACTTGCCGGTCTCCACATCAATATAGCGGAAACTTGCTTTTCCTTCTGCTACTTTCCATGCCTGCAATTGAACTGACGTACCCGGGTAGGAGATTGCCCTCATCTGCACAGACATGCGTGTCATTCGTTCTGGTTCCCCGGGAATAAAGGAGTTGATAAGCATCCGGCAGGCATATCCAAAGGAACAAAGCCCATGCATGAAAGGCCCTCTGTCCGTGATTCTCTTAGCAGCCTCAGGATCCACATGCACATCCGCTGTATCCCCAGTCAGGCGATAAATGACGTTCTGTACTTTCCCAAGTGTCTCTGTCACGACCACGTCAGGGCTGCGCTCTGGATACTGAACTTCTGTCTTGGGGAGTTTGGAACCACCATAACCACCACCTTGGCGGAGCATGGTTCTAGAAATGTTCTTACAGAGCAGTCGGCCAGCCTCATCGTATACGGGACACTCCGTCTCTACGACCAATCCCTTTCCTTCTCCCCGGTCGTAGACGTTTGTGACTGTATCTTTGTAAACCATGGTTCCCATTATTGGATCTATAGGGCGATACATCACGAGTTCGTGCCCCATGTGCAGGCCGATAGGAGTCTGTTTTCCCATTTCCTTGGCCAGGAGATCGTTGGCTAAGTAGCAGGCCGCATAAGGTTGTGGCTTGGGAGGTTCCGTTCCAATGGCGCTGAAATAAGGGGTTACGCCAAAGGAGGGGATCACTTTCAGATCCTTCTCATAGGTATAGAGCAGATCATTCTCCGCAGCGCCCACGCCTAGTGCATAGATCACCACGTCACGCCAGCTATAGGCGATCTTGTAATAACCGGTGGTTGCTCCGATCAAATTCTCATGCATTGGTTATCTCACCCACCTTCCATTACAAGTTCTTCATCCGCCAATAGCCCGCTGAGGTGGCATCACTGATCTTTCCAGGCTTGATACAGTCACCGAGTTCGATCACGCGGTCAAACCGCTTTTTGAGTAACTCCGCCAGCTCATTGTTTGGCGCGACACCCAAAGCCAGCACTGCGGCATCCATCGGAATCTCATAGGGGCCTTCGTGGGTATCTGTCTCTTCGCGATCTGCCACGCCCGCGATGTTGGCCACGCCTCCCATGGCGGAACTGATAAACTGGCCGCGATAGGGGCTGACGACCACTGTGTTCTCTCGGATCTCCTGTAGCATGGTGCCGGTTTTTATAACCGTTCCCGCGCTCTCCAGGGCTCGACGTGTCTTACGTACATTGTAGAAATAGGTTCCGTTTCCCACGATAGGCGCCATCTCAATAAGCGTCACCTGATTCCCAGTCGCCACCAGGCACTCCGCCGCCTCCAGGCCGCTCATGCCACCACCGACAACCACCACTCTCTTCCCAGATATCTTTACCTTCCTTGTAAAGATATCGTTGCAGAGGATACCTCTCTCGATTCCCGGAATTCCTTTGGGGACGATTTGCATTCCGCCGCACGCCAGAACGATGGCGATCGGATGTCGCTCCTGCATCTTGTCCAGATCTGCCTCCGTAATCCGGTGGTTCAAGTGAACGCTGATATTGCTGTTTTGAGCCACCATGTGTTGGTAATACCGGATAAGCATGTCCATGCGGAATTTTCCTGGTGCCTTATTTGCCAAATGGAGTGTACCGCCCAGTTCCGGCTTGTCATCATACAGTTCCACATGGTAACCACGCTCTGCCAAGGTCTGTGCGGCCTGGATACCGCCGGGGCCACCGCCGATAATTATCACAAGTCCCTCTCCAGGCTTGGCTGGAATCAAGTCATCGATCTCACGTCCCAAAGTCGGATTGACAGCGCAGCGGATCTGGTACTCATCTGCCGTCACGTGATGAACGCAGAAATTGCAGTTGATACAGGGACGGATATCCTCTGTCCTCCCTTCACGTGCTTTTTTGCCCCACGCTGGATCTGCACTCTGAGGCCGACCCATTACAACAAAATCATAGATACCTTCTTCTAAAAATCGCTCTGCCTCATCTGGTATTTTAACTTCGTTGGGGCCATAAATAGGAATAGAGAGGGCTTTTTTGAATTGTTTATAGTAGTCATTGCGCCAGCCTGCTACCATATCCGGAGCCCCGGTTCGATCCTCTGTGCCAATAGAGAAATGAATTGCGTCGACTCCGTTTTTCTCAAGATGCTGTGCAATCTGGATGTAGTCCTGAATCTTAAGATCGTTAGGAAAACCTTCATCATCCAAAAAGTGCAGACGGACAGTTACAGGGAATGTGCTGGGTACTTTCTGTCGGATCTTCTGTATAATCTCAGTTACAATCCGGGTTCTGTTTTCCATAGAACCACCATAATTGTCTATCCGTTCATTACGAACCGGACTGATAAACTGGTGCAGTAAATACCAGTGAGCGCAGTGAAGTTCAACACCATCTACTCCCGCTAAATAAGCATGCTCTGCAGCGGAAGCAAACCCGTCCTCTACCTGTCGAATTTCTTCCACACTCATTTCCTTACATGCTTGGAACCCTCGTGCAGCAAGTTGGGTAGGTAGTGCAGTGGCCGAGAGCGGTTCATGTCCATTGTTAAATTTCTTCATAGTCTTGCGGCCCGGATGATTTAGCTGAACAAACACTCTGCCACCGCAATCGTGGATTCGTTCTGCAGCATTACTTATGGCGTGTCGTTGATCCATATTGCACAGGAAGGTCTGTCCGGACATGGCCACGCCTCCCAGTTCCGAACCAACAACACCCACATATCCAATAATGATTAGTCCACAACCGCCTTCTGATTTCTTTGCATAGTACTCAATAGCCCGTTGTGACATTTCTCCGCTTGCCTGCCCAAGGCAATCGTCCATCGGCGCTAACACAATCCGGTTGGGAATCGTACACCCGTTGATTCTGCCAGGTGTAAACAATCTTTCATACATGGCATACCTCTCCTTCCGAATTACGGTTTCTTCAGTGCCCCCACTACCTCATGAGGCTGATACAGTTCTTCTAAGAAATAAATCTCATCCTCTGTAAGTTTAAGGTTTTGTGCCCGAATTGCTGTGTCAATCATATACGGTTCAGTAGCTCCAACAATGGGAGCCTGGACAGGCTGCTTCTCCTTCAGCCAAGCCAGTGCAATTTCAGCCATACTCACCCCGCGCTGTTTGGCCAGCTGCTCCACGCGGTCTACAATCGGTCTATCAATAGCTTCTGTCTTTTTATACTTTTGTTGTATTTTCACATCATTCAGAGAACGCTTCGTCTCTGTACCCCAAGGATTACACAGTTTCCCCGCTGCCATAGGACTATAGGGAGTACATACAACCCCAGCGTCCTCGCAGGCTGGAAGCATCTCACGTTCATCCTCTCGATAAAGCAAATTTAAGTGGTTCTGCATAGAAATAATCGGTGCCCAGCCGTGCATTTTTGTTACCTGATATGCTTTTTCAAACTGCCATGCAAACATAGCCGATACACCAATGTATCTCGCCTTCCCACTTTTTACTACATCGTTCATGGCCTCCATAGTCTCTTCGATAGGTGTCTCCCAGTCCCAGCGATGGAGGATATAGATATCCAGGTAGTCCATTTGCAGGCGGCGCAGGGTCACATCTATTTCGTTCATAATTTCCTTGCGGGAACTTCCAGCCCGGTTCGGCCCCTGAGCCATGCGCTGGTTCACTTTCCCCTGAATGACCAGCTCCTCCCGGTTCGGTTTCAGCTTTTTAAGTGCGTTGCCCAGGTACTCCTCACATCCACCCAAGTCATACATATTTGCGGTGTCAAACCAGTTGACCCCAACATCCAAAGCGTGCTTGACAAGAGCTGTACTCTCCGTCTGATTCAGCAACCAAGGACGGGGCCAGCGTTCTAAGTCTCCAAAGCCCATGCAGCCTAAGCAGATCGACGATACATCAAGGCCGCTGTGTCCCAGCTTATGATAGGTCATTGTCCCGCCTAAACTGCTTGCAGGATAATTTGTCTCCATAGCAATCCCTCCTTTTAAAGATGATTCTCACGTTAGGAACTCTGATAGCGCCATATTCCGTCAAACCACGTCCGTTGAATCAGGCCGATCTGCCTCAAATGATCTAGGTGAGCAAGACATTCTCCAACAGCAAACCACTTTTGAATCAAAGGAAATGTCTCCCAGGAATTTGCACGGATTTTCCACGTCATTTGCCCTGCAATATCGTAGGCCGACAAAAGCGGTGTTTGTGCGACAATCCTCAGAACCTCCGCAAGTCGTTGCCGGTGGTGCTCCAGCAGAACTTCTACTCGATCTTGGAAATTTCCGGGCTTCCGGTGGCCTGGGAACGTCTGGCGAACTGGCAGGTTCTTTACTCTTTTCAGGCTGTCTAAGTAAGCCCCTAAAGAGTCTTTCATCCCCTCCCATTGGGTAATATTAGGTGTAATATCAAACAGAACATGGTCACCACTGAACAGGATACCCTGTTTGGCAGCCCAAAACATCGCATTACCAGGAGTATGCCCCGGAACATGTAGCAGCTGGAGCTCATACTCACCGACAGTTATGGCCGCTCCATCCTGTAAGCCGCGGAACGCATCCGTCAGGGCCGGAAGGGACATCTTTCGTGCTGGATTAGTCTGGAAAATATGCTCCACCTGCTCTGCAGGGAATCCCTCGGAACAAAAACGCTGGTTTCGTCGCTGGTTAATATCCCCATAAAGGATCTGCCTCTGATATTCCAGATCTGTGTAGCACAGATAGATCGTTCTCCCCGCCCCAGCGAACCAGTCTGCCATTCCGGAGTGATCAGAGTGGATATGGGTCAACAGTACATCTCGGCGTTCCGGTTTTGATCCAAGCTCTTCCAAGCCTCGCGTCAGTGCCTCTCGACATACGCCGCAGCGGAATCCTGTGTCAATGAGTACATCGGATTGAGTTCCCCGAATCAGATAGCTGTTCAGCTCCTTGAGCGGATTGTCGGGGAGGACGACACCAATCCGAAAAATATTTTTTGCGACCTCTTCTACCATAGGATATGACCACCCCGTTTTGTTTACTTGTTCTGGAACACCGGTGATCTCTTCTCCGCAAAGGCCTTCATGCCCTCGCCCCAGTCGCAAGTAGAACCGAGAATACCTGTAATCAGGCGTTCCATCTCCTCCGACACCTCCAGAGACATCTCCTGGCTGTGGTTACACATAATCTTGCTGTACTTCACCGCCAGAGGGGCACGCTCTACGATGGTACTCAGCATTTCCTTGCAGGTAGGGAGGAGTTCCTCGGGCTCCACAACCTTGCTGACAAATCCTAACTCCTTCGCTTCTTGTGCAGTGTAGTTTTTGGCGGTGTAAATCATCTCCTTGGCCACCGTAACCCCCAAGATTCGAATGGCTCTGGATGGGCCAGTGTAGCCTGGCATGCCTCCCAGCTTGGTCTCCGGGAAACCGATCTTCGCTTTAGAGCTGGCGATCCGGAAGTCACAGCAGAGGGACAACTCAGCACCACCACCCAGGGCAAAACCGTTGATTGCCGCAATGACTGGACGTGGAAAATCGGCAATCTTATTCAAAGTCTTGTGGATATAATGCAACTCCTCCCTCCGCTCCACCGCAGTAATCTTGGAGGGATCAGTCACCCGCCCATTCTTCAGGTTTGCACCCGCGATAAAGCTCCGCCCCGCGCCGGTGATAATAACGCCTCGGATATCCTCGTCCTCCGCCATGGTATCCAGCAGTTCGTTCAGAGAACCAAGGATATCTAGGCTCAGTGCATTCAGGGTTTTAGGATCATCCAAGGTCAGGATGGCAATATGGCCTTCTTTTTCAAAATGAATGGTTCCAGGGTACTCAGGCTTGTATTCCATTTTTCTTTCTCCTTTTCATGTGTGCATATTCTCACATTGAGATACATCCCCAGAACATAATCTAAGTGATGCTCTCAGCTTGTGGCATTTGTTTATACAAATCCAAGCAAGGATAGGGGCAAGGTCACACACAAGCCCGCAATCAATGGCAGTAAAGTACAGGTGACAAAAACCGGGAAATAGGACTGCTTTAAATCCGTATGCAGCAACGAGCAGCAGGCCATCAAGGAACCGTTATGTGGCAGAGAATCCAGCGAGATAGAGCCCACACAGAGAAGCCGGTGAAATACGCCCATATTGTAGCCATTGGCGGCATAACTCTCCAGGATTGGCATAATATTGGGCACCAGCGTAGAGATGCCAGACGTACTAGAACCGACAATGCCCGCCATCAAGGCACTTCCGCCCCAGCAGAGCACATAAGGATTGATATTGGAATTACCTACCCAGGTCAGCATCTGCTGATAGAAGGGTGTCAGCGCCACCACTGCACCGAAACCGCCCATGACGGACAGGTTCAGAGCAGGTACGATTCCGGCGTATAGATTCTCCTCCGCAATCTTCAACCAGCCAGTGAGGCCGAACTTCTTGAACCGGAGTACAATTGTTAGTACTACAGCAGCAAACATGGATACCGCTACCGGAACACTGAGCAGGTTATACAGAATCAGCACTAAGGCAATGGGAAGGATTGCCTCCCCAAAGGAAGGCAGGCCCTCTCTAGACTCCTCCTCCCCTTCTTCGCCTGGGATATCCTCAAACACGATTCCCTTCCGTTTCCAGTGCCACACCTGCCACTGCATGTAACCAATAATGGTAACGAAAAGGAATACCGTGGTTGCGATGCCGGGCACCATACCAGCAAAGGAGTTCGTCCCCAACATTCCCTGCAGGAGGGTATTGGCCGCCGAGGGGATCAGTGGGGAGCAACAGGTTACCGTCCAGAAGCCTGCAAAGTTTGCTCCAGCCAGGATCCGCCGGGAGTACCCAGCCTTCTTCAGCAGGCGATATCCAATGGGGTATACGATGATGCAGGTGGCGATCAGCATCCCGCCCATAGCAAGGAGTACAGTTGTCAGAAAAATAATAGTCGGAGCCCACGATGCCTTGACGTGATCTGAGATGAAGTAGGCGATGGAATGGGCATAGCCCGCCTCCTCCATTACTTTTCCGAACATAGTGCAGGCACAGAAAAAGAGCAGCATGCTTTTCAGCATGTTTGCGGTACCGGCGGCAAAGGCCGAGGCGATGGCATCTGGTACCGAGAGTCCAGACAGCAGGCTGATGAACACGACCGCGATCAGGCAACTCATAAATGGCGGGTGGCCCTTGAATGCCCGGATGATGATAAAGGCCAGCCCTATAATGATAGCAACTAAACTTAGTACTACCAAAGCGCTCCCTCTTTTCTTTCTAGCTGATGTGTTTTTCTCTCCTTATGTGTCAATTTCCCGCACGGCGGTGACAGTTACCTATCCAGCCCCTTCTGAGCCAGCCAACGGCTCATCTCATCCGCCACCTGGATGTTGTTACTGTCTGAAAACGGAAAGTGAGTATTCCCGATGATCCCAATTCGTGGGAGATCAATTAGCTCTGCATGGCCACCATACTCGTTCACCTTGTCCACCCAAAGTCGGGCCATATCCCGACGCACGCGCCAATGATCTTTGCCCCAGTCCGAGCAAGGCGTATCGGGAATATTGTCGCCATAATAGAGAACAATCGGGATCTGCGTAAACCGCTTAAACATCTCCTTAGGTACAGAGAGGGCTGACAACTTATCCCACTCCATGCAGGTGGACATGGTTTCTGGCACTTCTCCCTCCGGGAAGATGAAGCCGCTCCCTGGCTCATAGGAGATGATCGCTTTCATCTTGTCGCAGCCAAGAGCGAGCTTCCAGCCAAAGCCGCCTGATTGAGAGTGAGTGACCAAAATTCCCTCTCCGATACGCTGAAATAATGCCTCCATTGCGTCGGTCACAACTTCCCCATCGCAGTCTGAAGTGTTTGGGGTGACTTGGCGCAAGAACTGGTTCAATGCCTCCTTCCCTTTCGGGAATGCAGTGTTCTCGTAGTAGTCCGGCCATAAGCCTAGACGGAAGCAGTTAAAAGTGGTCTCATCCTCAAAATTGACAGGTACAAATCCCGCTTTACAGGTGCGCCCTGCCCTACCCCGTCTAGGCTGGTCGACTGTATATACCGTCCACCCCCGCCGCAGGAAGATATTAATGTACCCCTCTCGCCCATCCGGAGTCGTCTCCCAGCACTTGGCAGACTGAAAGCCCCCATGGAGGAGAACCAGAGGGTAGATCTTGGAGGATACAGGTATCTGATAGGCTACATACATGTGATCCCCTCGCAGGGACTGGCCGGATCGTGGGGGCTCCGGGTGGTCTGTGACGAAGGGATTGGGAGGATTAAAGCAATCCGGTGGGTTTGAGGGCTCAAAGATACCCTCGTCCCTCACTATCGTACCACCCACAAAGTAACTACCCTGATCCTGAATCACAATGGGTACTTTTGACATGATCTCATCACCTTCCGGTTCAGAAGAATATGGGTACCACAAAGAAGTATACAAAGCAGAATAGAAGCATGACCAGCGATCCTATCCAGCACACCTTCAAAAGAGTCCGCATGTCTTTTGACCGGAAAAGGCCCAGTGCACTAAAGTGAGTCATCGAAGGGTATAGAACAACCGTCAAATAGGATCCCGCCACGAGTACCAGTGCCCACATTCCAGGCAACATCCCCACACTGCTTACGACAGTGCCAAAAAGCTGGTCGATGACATACATCTGTGTGGAGGCTACACCGCTAATACCGAATACTCCCACCAATGTCGCAATCACCGCAGTAATACTCTCGCTAGATCCGCTTGCGACAAAGGATGTAAAGATTTCCCCTAACGCATCAAATCCCCCCATAGCATCTACAGTATCAATCATCATTTGACTGCCAATACAGATTACAAAAATTTGGAGATGTTTAGATGCGGCAGCAAAGAACTGCTCAATGGCGGCAACAATCTTAAGCCTGCCCAATACTGCAACAACGACTGTGAGCAATACCATATAGAAGAAAGTAAACGCCATGCCGTCTCCGTTGATGACGACCCATGCCACACTGAGTGCGAATCCAATCAGGAATCCGATCGATGCGCGTCTACGAGCCGGCGTGACCTCGACATCGTAGTTGCGTTCATCCTCCGTCAGGGTGTAAACTTCTGCGTTAGGGCTCCTATCCATCTTCCGTTCCACCCAAAAGCACATGCCGACACTCATGATGGCCATCACGATAAGGAAGGGGCCCGCGGCCCATCCAAGATATTGTCCGAAGGACAGCCCTGTTAGCTCCATCGCCGTAATGTTTGGTGCAGAGAAAGGGGATAAGAGCATTCCAACAAATCCTGGGAAAACCTCGATGACCGCCAATGTAATCGGATGGACTCCAAAAACTGCTGCAACGGGGATCATAAAAGGCGCTGCTATAGCCGACGCAGTAACAGCTGACCCTATGGCCAGGGTCAATACTCCTTGGCAAAGAGCTAGAACGACGATAGCGCTCTTCTTGCTGCGAATCCGGCATCCCTTGACCAGCCATTTACAAAGTGTCGTCGTAACTCCAACTTTGTTCATGACGCCGCCAAGGCCGCCTCCCATGAGCACCAGGAAACCGATTTGTCCCATCGTGCCTCCCATGCCGCTGCCGAACAGTTGTCCAAATTCCACAGCACCGTTACCGCTCATAAGAAAGCCGACAATTAACGAAATAGCCAGAGGGAGAATCATACTATCCTTAATGACAAACGCCAGAACAATGTAGATAATCAGGGGAAGTAGCCCTAGCAATGACGGTGTATCCTGAATCAGTGCCCACGCTCCTAACTCCATGAATACCCCTCCCTGCACATCAAAAGTTCGTTTTATTGTTCTACGACAAAGAGCACGATAAAAACCTTGGGGCTAGCCATAAAATTTTCTTAAATAGGTAGACGGGTCGTGCGGCGGAAGGACATCCGCAATAGGATACCTCTTTAACTTTTGGTAAGAGGCATACCATTCATCAAAAGATACCAGGTTATTGATTGCAATTCCGTCAATCCAGTTCTGCTTTACATAACAAAAGTCTCCTGTAATAGCATATAGCCCCTCATTCGTCTCAACCAACACACTTTGTGAACCATGGGTATGCCCAGGGGTCAATACAAGGCGGATACCAGGAACAATCTCCGTATCTCCGTCCACCACGGAGATACGGTCAATTACTTTAGGCCATTTAGGCTGTTTAAAGCCTTCAATCCCAGTAAAGCAGAATGTTCTCATTTCATGTGGAAGAGGACATACCGCATGGTACAGTTCTTTCTTCTGGACATAGAAGGTTGCATTAGGTAGTTTGTCCATGTTCCAAGAGTGATCCCAATGAAGGTGTGTCATAAATACCGTCTTGATATCCTCAGGTTTAAGACCCCAAGCCGCCAAGCCATCCTCAAAGGTGACCTCATTAATGAGTTCCTCTCGCTGCTCCTTGACGTTTTCCTCTGTTAGGGAACAACCAGTATCCACCAAGTAGCACTCGTTGCTGTCCTCGTTCTTGATAATGAAGAAGGCGTAGGGCATATGATAGCCCTCTGTGCCGATTGGATGTCCCTTAATAAAGTTGGACATGTCAAATGGAGTTGCACTGTTACCCATCTTGACCGGAATGATCTTATAGTTCATGTCAAATAGTCCTCCTGATTTCAATTATAGGCCAAGCATGGCTAGGGGCAGAGTCACGAACGCACCGCCGATGAAAGGAATCAGAATGCCTACCACCGCTGCAGGAGCATAAGAACGCTTGCAGTCAGTATGACAAATCTCATTCAGGGTTCCCACAATACCGTTAGTGGGGAGAATAGACGGCCAGATCGCGCCACTGATAAGCACACGCTGCATAGCGCCCAGGGTAAAGCCAGCAGCTTGCCACTGGGCAATAAAGGGCTCCAGCGTGGTTAAGCTCAGGGTGATGGCGGAGCCAGCGGAGCCGACTGCCATAGTAATCACAGAGGCGGAGATAAAGAGTAGGATAAGAGGATGCATCGTGCTGTTGGACATGGCCTCAAATACCCAGTCAAAGAATGGGGTAGAGCGCACCACTGCGCCCAAACCGGTCATCGCCGCCAAAGCCATGACCATAGGGATGGCATTGGTGAAGCCTTTGCCCCACAGCATTGCCCAATCCCGGGGGCTGAACTTCTTGACATTTAGCGCTGTAGCCACAATGGTGGCAAACAGGCAGCACACAGCCAGCGGGAGATGGAACATGTTATAGGTGAGGATCACAACAACAAAGGGGATTAAGGCGAGCAACAGATTAGGATAATCCTTCTTCGTATTCTCCGTTTCATCTTTCTGTATCAGATTCCACGCGGTAAAGCCCTTCCCCTTCTTTTGCCATTTCCGAACCAATAGCTCTAAGAAGAGGATGGTCAGTACGGCCTGTACAATACCGCTGGTCAGGCCGGGTACCAGGCCTGCTGTTGGGGCTGTGCCCCACGCTTCTTGAACCAGATTATTGTGGGTGGAGGGAAACAGGGGGCTGGAGCAGGAAAAGGTCATACATGCACCCACAATGGTGGCAAAGAGCACGTTCTCGCTGTAATTTGCCTTGGACATCATGACGATGCCGATATCAAACATGATAAGATAAGTACCCGTATTCAGCCCACCTAGGCGGAGCAGAATGCCAATAATTATTAGTGCTGTACAGCTGTACTTTACGCCGAATTTTGTTGAAATAAATTCTGCTACGCTCTGTGTACACTTTGTGGCATTCATGACACCGGCAAACAAGCAGGTACCATAGTACATCATCAGTACGGAGCCCACCTGTGAGGCTAGTCCATCCGCATAATCTGTCAAAACACCGTTTTGTACGTTCAACCCGCTAAAGAGCAGGATTACAATGGCGGCACCCACAGCCGAAAGAAGGGTCGGCACTCCCTGATAAGATAGGAAGATGACTAGTGCAATTCCGAGTATTACGCCTATAAGGCTCAATATAACTTCTGTTGTCATTATTTAGCCTCCTTTTGGTTTTGAATTTCCTCGATTGCCAGCTTTCTTAATTTCCCCTTTGATATTTTCCCGCTACCTGTTTTCGGCCAGTCCTCCCCGTTCATCAAAAAGATATAGGCAGGCTGTTGAAATCTGGCCAAATTCTCTTTGCAAAACCGCACAAGCTCATTCTCAGATTTTCTGCTTCTCCGATACACTTCTACAAATGCGACACCTACTTGGCCGCAACAAGCATGGGGAATCCCCACAACCTCTACCTGCTTGACGTTCTTTTGTCGACCGATGATCTCCTCAATATACCATGGGGATACGTTCTCGCCGTTAACCTTGTACATATCGTCATTCCTGCCCAGGAAAGTCAGATATCCTTTGCCGTCCATTACCCCTAAGTCCTGGGAATGGAACCACCCATCCCGATCTAGGGCCTTCGCCGTTGCCTCCGGATCTTTGTAGTACCCAGGTGTGACTGTGATTCCACGGAATACAATCTCGCCGACCTCACCGGGTGAGCAACGTTTTCCCGTCGCCATGTTTCGGATCTCAAGTTCCAAGAGCCTATCTGTTCCCTCTGGAACCGCAGCAACGCCGGCATGTTTCAAGCAACCGTGACATTTGCCGATGTATCCGTCCGGTATCTCTGTGCCGACGAATAGGTTGGAGGTCGAGCCACATTCTGTCATTCCATACCCAGTCCCGATGTCGCGGATGCCGAAAAAGGCCCCTGCCTTCCCCCACACCCAGTCCGGACAGGATGCCGCCCAGTAGGCTGCATGCATATCCGGGAATCCCTCGTCTGGCCGCCTACCCTGGGTAAGCAAGCGAACCATCACCGAGGAGACACATACAATGTCATTGGCCCTGTACCGAATCATCCGCTCCAGAGTATCCTGGACATCGAATTTTATCCGACTTAGAAGGACACAACCGCCGACGGTTAGGGCTGCCAATAATCCTTCTACATACGCCATGGCGTGGAATAATGGGATGGGCAGACAAATACGCCGCCCCGTCTCCATGTGGCGGGTGTTTGCCGTAGCGAACGCAGAGCGTAGTACCATGTCATGGGTCAACATGACCCCCTTAGGTCTAGAGGTGCTTCCAGAGGTGAACATTAGCTCGCACACTTCGGATGGACTTGGGTGGGCGTTTTCAGATTCAGTCTCTTCTTCAACGGAGTCTGCCAGTGCCAGCGTCAGGAGGTCTTCCCAGGGTAGTGGAGCTCGCTGGGGTGCCCCCAACTCTGCAACCAGAACGCGTCCAGTTGGGGCGTGTTTATCCTTCCATACCCGCACAACTTCTTCTGAAATCAGAAATTCCGCGTCCGCATACTGGAGCAGATAACTTTGCTCCTCTTGCCTGATTCCGGTATTGATGGAAATCCGTATGCATCCTATTTTTGCCAGAGCAAAAATGACTGCCACGTATTCGACTCGGTTTTTTAGTTTAACCGCAACGCGGGAGCCCTTCCGGAGTCCAAAAGCCTGGAGGCCGCGCGCCGCGCGTTCTGCCTGTTCCAGGACAGATCCATAGGTGTAGATTTTATCCCCGTCAACGACAAATTCCCGCGCATAGAACCTCCTACAGTTCTTCTCAAAATAAGTCCACAGGGTAAAGGAATCCCAGGTCGGGTAGAGCACTTTCAATTCCACTTCGCGCTCTTTTGCGGTCCCTACCATAGCTTCAAACTCCTTTGCAGGCCGCCGGGGGAATAGTTCCCCCGCTTACGAATATTTTTTCTCCAGCTGCCGGGCAATAACCAGTTTGTTAATTTCCGTTGTGCCATCAAAGATGGTAAAAATCTTGGCATCGCGGACAAGCTTTTCAACCGGATAGTCTTTCATGAAGCCATACCCACCGAACACCTCCATAGCATCAATCACAGTCTGCACGGTAGAGTTGGACACGAAATTCTTGGAGGCGGAGCTGGTGGTGCCAAGAGGACGTCCCTCGTCTACACACCGCGCGCCCTGATACAGGATAGCCCGAGACACATCGGTACGTGTCTGCATGTCAGCCAACAGGAAGGCTAAGCCCTGGTGCTTGATGATCGGCTGCCCCATCGTTTCCCTAGTCTTGGCGTAGGCCACGGCTGCGTCCACAGCAGCCTGCGCAATGCCGAGAGAAAATACCATTCCACTTACCCGTACCTCGTCCATTCCGGAAAGAAATTGTTTATAGCCAGTCCCCAGCTCGCCGCAGAGGTGGTCCTCCGGGACACGGACGTTATCCAGGACTACCTCGGAGGTCTTGGACATCTTAATACCGAGCTTATTCTCGATTGTGCCGATTTGTACCCCACGCTCCTTCTCTACAAAGAAGGCTGAAATACCGGCACCAGGTCGCTTCGTCTTGTCCGTCCAAGCAAATACTACGAAATGATCCGCAATTGGGCCGTTGCTGGCAAAGCACTTCACGCCGTTCAACACCCACTCTCTGGTAGACTCGTCGAACACGGCTGTGGCCTTGATTGCCGAAGCGTCAGAGCCTGCCTGCGCCTCGGTAAAGCAGATTGCACCAAAGGACTCGCCCGACATAATACGGTCGGCCCACGCCTGTTTCACCTCGTGGGGGAGTCCACTCCTAGCAATATAGGGAAACTGAAGATTGCTGGTGCCATGGATTGCAAAGGCAAAGCCTGCATCTACCTTGGCCATTTCCTCCTCAATCATGCACCGAGTCACACAGTCCAAACCCAAGCCGCCATATTCCTCAGGGATAGTGATCCCCAGATATCCAGCCTCACCCAGTATCTTAGCCACCTCCACGGGGAAGTGACCTTTCCCGCCGTCTCCGGACTCCAGCTCCTCGATGTGGGGCGCAAGCTCCTTTTCCAAAATCTTGCGCGCCTGCTCGGCCAACTCGATCTGCTCTGGGGTGGCAAAAACATACTCAACCTTGCTCATGTCTTAATTCCTCCTTATTATTCCACAACCACGATGCCGGATTGGGCCATCTCCTGGATCTCCGCATCCGTATAGCCCACACTCTTCAGAGCCTCCACTGTGTGCTCCCCCAGCTTGGGGCCGCGAGTAAAGTTCTCAGGAGTAATGGCGTTCTCATCATTAAACATCGTGGGATTGGCCGCCATCTTCATTTTCTTGCCTTCCCAGGGGCCAGAGGAAACAGTCCAGTCAAATACATAGTTGTTGGCGACCACCTGCGGATCCTCCATAGCTTCGAGAGAACTGATACACTTGCCCACCGCGATGTCGGCACCCTTCAGGGCTGCCACAGCCTCGTCGGAGGTCATTTTGGCAAAGGCCTCATCCAGGATCTCCACTAGCTCGGGTGCCTTTTCAGCCTTGGTATCCTCGATCTTCTGCCAGCGGGGGTCATTCTGTAGATCTGGCCTGCCTACTGCGGCCATTAAGTTGTTGAAGTGGCGAGCAAATTGGTTGTCAAAGAAAACGATCCATTCTCCATCGCTACAACGATAGGTATTGGCCAACGCCTCCTTGGGGGCGGTACGGGTCTTTTGAAACACCTCGCCAAACTGGGCGTTAGCGCTCTGGTAGTTGTTGAGAAAAATACCCTCACCCAGTAGGGACAGAGAAATCTTACAACCCTCCCCACTCTTCTCACGATAGTACAGCGCTGCAGCGATGTTTCCGCTCATAGCCTGACCGGCGGCGGTGTCACCAAAGCCCTGCGGAGTGACCATTATGGTACCTCTTTCGGCATAGTCTCTCATGATGCCGGACTTAGCCAGGAAGCATGTAATGTCGTAACCGGCCTCGTCCTTCTGAGGCCCCTTCTCACCCCAGCCGGTCATCAATGCGTAGATCAAGCGGGGGTTTATCTCCTTCAGCGTGTTGTAATCTACGCACAACTTCTCCAATGCCTTAGTACGGTAGTTAGTCACAAACACATCCGCCGAGGCAATCAGCTTATGTACCGCCTCCAAGCCCTTGGGATCCTTCAGATTTACCGGGATGCTCTTCTTCCCACAAGCCCAGAAGTCATAGTAGTTGGACATCCACCGCGTTGTAGTTCCCTGCACGGGCTCCAGCAGGTAGACATCGGCACCGTACTCGGCGAGGATCTTTCCGGCGACTGGCCCTGCAGCCCCTAGCGAAAACTCAACTACCTTTACACCGTCCATTGTTTTCAACATTTTGATATCCTCCTCATTTAAAATTTTCTGAATTGCAACTCTCTATGTATATATTTAACATAGCTCACCTTGCTTTCAAATCAAGTTTTTCTATTATCGTTCTCAAATTATCTGTTTATCTTGCCTAAAAATTTTTGCCTGTGATTCTCTCATGTGTTATAATAATGCCAACCATCATTAGAAGGGGACGGTGAAATGGATACCAAAAAGCTGGAACTTTTAGTGAATACTGTTGAATACGGAAGTATTAATAAAGCGGCAGAGCAACTTGGCTATACTCAGTCGGGTCTTGCTTATTTATTAAATTCTTTAGAAGATGAGATCGGATTACCATTACTAAATCGCAGTCGATCTGGTGTCCATTACTCCCCGGAATGTGAGATATTACTTCCCTATATCTCAGAATCTTTGAAATCACAAAAAAGTCTTGAGCAAGCAATTGAACGTCTAAAAGGGCGCAATTCTACTCTTCTCCGTCTTGGTACCTATAACAGTATTGCACTCGAATATTTAGCAGATGTAGTCAGTGAATTTAGGTTGTGCCATCCAGAAATATCTGTAAGTTTGACCATTGGAGCTCAAAATCTAATCCCTCTTTTAACTAACGATGAATTGGATTTTATTATTGCAGAAAAGCATTATGCGGATAACTTTGAATGGGAATATTTGTTTGATGATGAAATGTGCCTAGCAGTCCCTTTGGACAATCCAATATCACAAAAATGCTCCATTTCATTAGAAGAAATGTCAAAAGAGCCGATAATTTACTCGTCTCAAAACACAAAAAATGCTGTATTAGCAACTATGGAATCTAGAGGGCTTAATGTATGTAGTACCATGTCTATAGGAACTCTAAATGGTGAGTTTTTAATGCAAATGGCTGCCCGTGGATTTGGTCTAGCCTACATAAGCCGGTCTTATCAAAAGGTCTGTCCCCCAACTATCCGAATGATTTCTATTACACCGCCGATATTTCGTTCCATTGGGGTCGTTGCAAAGAGTATAAAAGGGTTGCCATCTCCATGTAGAAAAGTAATACAAAGTCTAAAGAAAAAGCTAAAAACTACTTCTGCCATTAAGGTCAAGTAGAATAAGTTTCGCAAAAACAAAAAGACATGGTTTGCAGATCTCTGGTAGAATGAAGTCGCGACACACCATTCGAAAGGAGACAGCAAACCATGTCGGAAAAGATTGTACAGCTAAACGAAGAAGTTATCAAGGGGCAGCTCAAGGAACTTGTACGCGGAAGCGTAGAGGAAACACTCAACGAGCTTCTGGAGGCCGAGGCGGAGAAGCTAACCCAGGCGGCCCGGTACGAGCGTAACGAGCAGCGCCAGGGCTACCGTAGCGGCCACTACAACCGCAACCTCACCACCACTTCCGGGGACGTCACTCTCAAGGTACCCAAGCTCAAGGGAATCTCCTTTGAGACTGCCATCATTGAGCGGTATCGCCGCCGGGAGAGCAGTGTGGAAGAGGCTCTTATTGAAATGTACCTGGCAGGTGTATCCGTCCGGCGTGTGGAGGACATCACCGAGGCCCTGTGGGGCAACAAGGTCTCTCCCTCCACCATCAGTGAGCTGAATAAGAAAGCGTATGTCCACATTGAAGATTGGCGGAACCGTCCTCTGCAAGGTGGACGGTATCCGTATGTCTATGTGGATGGTATTTATCTGCGCCGCAACTGGGGCGGAGAATTTGAAAATGTAGCCATTCTTGTGGCAATTGCGGTCAATGAGGACGGATATCGTGAGGTTCTGGGCGCCGCTGAGGGTATGAAGGAGGATAAGGCCAGCTGGGTCAGCTTCTTTCAATGGCTCCGCGGGCGTGGCCTGGACGGAGTGAAACTCATTGTTGGAGACAAGTGTCTTGGTATGCTGGAAGCCGTGGGAGAGGTGTTTCCTGAGGTCAAATACCAACGGTGTACCGTCCACTTTTACCGCAATGTATTCTCAGTCACGCCTCGCTCCAAAGTGAAGCTGGTGGCCAAGATGCTCAAGGCGATCCACGCTCAGGAAAGCAAGAAAGCCGCCCGGGAAAAGGCTATCCTGGACTGGATCACCTCGGCACGGAAGCCGACAGATAACGGTCCACAGGGGACCGGTTTTTCCGATATGGCGGCCGACGCCTGGTACGCCGACGCAGTGGATGGCAATCGCTTTCCTCCCAAGGACAGTGCCACCTGCGCTCAGATAGCGGTTATCTTATCCAATTACATGGGACAATCAAGTGTTGAGGAGTGAATCTTATGAAAAAATGGAAACAGTTTTTATCTTCCCTGCTGGCGGCGGCCATGTTGCTGACCGCAGTTCCCAGCGCCTTTGCGGCGGTGAGTGACACCGGCTTCTCCGATGTGGCAACCGACGCCTGGTACGCCGACGCAGTGGAATATGTCCGGGACAACGGGCTGATGGGCGGCACCAGCGATACCACCTTCGCTCCGGATACCGTTACCAGCCGGGCCATGCTGGCCACGATCCTCTACCGGGCAGAGGGAAGCCCGGCAGT